>Ga0255086_1000201_pt1 | contig 21650 bp, 17 predicted proteins | sample Colum_Cont_RepC__FD_188438 | JGI IMG/M metagenome (GOLD analysis project Ga0255086, IMG submission 188438) | Freshwater microbial communities from Columbia River, Oregon, United States - Colum_Cont_RepC_8d | ecosystem: Environmental > Aquatic > Freshwater > River | place: USA: Oregon | collected... | reverse complement strand
GCTCTACAGCGCGCATCATATGCAGCTGCTCAACCATCCGGCGATCTACTCGCAGATTTCGCAACGGCTGGGGGCGAAGAAGGCGCTCAAGTAGGCGACGTGGGTTGGCGCACCTGCTTCAAAGCAAGGGAGGCAAGGCACAGCTGCACCCCGGCAAGTAGAATCGCGCCCCTGCCGCCGGTCGCTTCAAATGCTCGCCCTTCAAAACCTCACGCTGCGTCGCAACATCAAGACGCTGCTCGAAAACGTCTCCGTCGTCATCCACGCCAACCAGCGCGTGGGGGTGATCGGCAAGAATGGCGTCGGCAAGTCCACCCTGTTCGCGGCCATTCGCCGCGAGCTGATGCCGGATGGCGGCAGCATCGACCTGCCCAAGAGCCTGGTCGTCGCCAACGTCAGCCAGGACACCCCCGCACTACCCCAGGCGGCCATTGAATACGCGCTGGACGGCGACGAGGAGCTGCGCAGCCTTGAAGCCAAGCTCAAGGCCGTGGAAGAGCGGCTGGAGATGCACCCCACCGACGCCGATATCGAGCTGCTGACCAAGCTGCACGACCGCATGGCGATGATCGACGGCTACGCGGCGAAGTCGCGCGCTGCGCAGCTACTGCACGGCCTGGGTTTCTCACCGAGCGAGCAGGAAAAGCCCGTCGCCGCCTTCTCCGGCGGCTGGCGCATGCGCCTCAACTTGGCGCGGGCGCTGCTCAAGCGCAGCGATCTGCTGCTGCTTGATGAACCCACCAACCACCTAGACCTCGACGCCGCACTCTGGTTGCAGGAAGAACTCAGCACCTTCAAGGGCACGCTACTGCTGATCTCGCACGACCGCGATTTTCTCGATGCGGTGACCACACACACGCTGCATCTCGAACGCAGCGCCGCCACGCTCTACGCCGGCAACTACAGCGCATTTGAATTGCAGCGCGCCGAACGTCTCACGCTGCAAGCACAGGCTCACGGCAAGCAGCAGGCGCGTATTGCGCACTTGCAGAGCTTCGTCAATCGCTTCAAGACCCACGCCAGCAAGGCCCGCCAGGCGCAGAGCCGCATGAAGGCACTGGAACGCATGGAGCTGGTGGCCCCGGTGCTGGCCGAGAGCGAGTTCGACTTCGTGTTCCGCAAGCCCGAACGTGCCAACTCGCCGCTGCTGCGCGTGATGGGCGGCAACGCTGGCTACCCCGGCAAGCCGCTCTTGAAAAACGTGCGCCTCATCCTCGCCCCCGGCGACCGCGTAGCGGTGCTCGGTGCCAATGGCGCAGGCAAGTCCACACTCATCAAAACACTGGCAGGCGAGCTGGACTGGATGGGCGGCGAGATCACCCGCGACCCGTATTTGAAGGTGGGCTACTACGCACAGCACCAGCTCGAAACACTCGACCCGGCGGCGAGTGCCTTCATGCATATCAAGCGGCTGGACATGAAGGCACCAGATCAATCGGTGCGCGACTACCTCGGCAGCTTCGTGTTCAAGGGCGACCGGCAGAACGAGCCGATTGCGCCGTTCTCTGGCGGCGAAAAAGCGCGCCTCGCACTCGCCATCGTCGCCTACCAGCGCCCCAACCTCTTGCTGCTCGACGAGCCCACCAACCATCTCGATCTGGAGATGCGTCAGGCGGTCGAAAACGCCTTACAGGACTACCCCGGTGCAGTAGTGCTCATCAGCCACGACCGCCACATGGTGGAGAGCTGCTGCGACACGCTGTGGCGCGTGAGTGATGGCGTGTGCGAACCCTACGACGGCGACCTCGACGACTACGCCAAGTGGCTGCGCGAAACCCGCCGCGCCGCCCAGCGTAGCGATGCCGCTGCCCCCAAGGTGGCTGCTGCCGCTGCCAAAGTCGCACTCGATGCCGAAGCTGCCAAAGCCCTGCGCGAAACCGTGAAGAAGCTCGACAAGCAGATTGAGAAACTCAGCAAGGAGTTGAAGTTACTCGACGCCGAGCTGGCCGACCCGGCGCTCTACGAAGCCAGCCGCCACAAGGACGCCACACGCTTGCAGCAGCGCCAGGCTGCGGCGCGTGCGGAACTTTCAGTTGCCGAAGAGCAGTGGATGGAAGCCAGCGAAGCACTGGCCTAGGTATCTCAACTATGCGTGGATGGCCGCACCATGCTCTGGCCGTCCAAATAAAACCATTGGCCCTGTTCGCACACAAAGCGACTCCGCTCATGCTGACGCTGTGCTCTGCCACCACCCAGGCGCCAGCGCGCGACAAACTCCACCTCGCCATGCAGCGCCCCTGAAAGCACCTGCGGTGCAGCCTTGATACTGAGGCCCAGCCAAGTCACCTCAGCATCCAGACTTAACACTGCAGGACGCGTGCTGGCATGCCAACTCGCGAGCAGATAGTCGACGCGCCCCTGCACGAAGGCACTGTAGCGGGATCGCATCAGTGCTTCGGGCGTCCCTGCTGCTGCGCCCTCATGCAACGGGCCGCAGCAGTTGGCGTAGGTGCTCTGGCTACCGCAGAGGCAGAAGCTCATCACTGTGCATCACGCCCGGTCCAGCTTTAGAGGTGCAGGCCACATTCGGTCTTGGGCTTGCCCTGCCACCTGCCACTACGTCCCTCACCCTTGACCGTGCAATGCGCACAGCCAATGGACGAATAGCCTTGAGCCACCAATGGATGAAAAGGCAGATCGTGTTCACTGATATAAGCATCACGCTGTTCGCGGGTGACATCGATCATTGGATTGAACTTGACTATGCCGCGCCTCAGCTCAAACACCTGCATGGCAGACCGATCTTCAGTCTGCCAGCCCATGAGGCTAGACACCCACACACGATAATTTGGCTTGATCGCATCCAAGGGTTGCACTTTGTTAACGGCACAGCAGAGATCAGGATCAGTGAGATAGGTTTTCTCAGTCACCGTAAACTCGTGCTGCTGCTCATCAGGACTCACTGCGAACACCGAGAGATTGAATCGCTTGGTCAGGTGCTCGCGATAGGCCACCGTCTCAGGAAAGTGGTAGCCCGTATCAATGAAGGCGATCTTCTGCCTGGGTTCGATGCGAGAAATGATGTGCAGGAACACCGCCGAAGTGGCTGCGAACGACGAAGTAACTAGTACGGTCTCGACCGGAAAATCCTGATAAAGGGCTTTCAATCGCTGCTCAAAGTTCATCGGTCGATAGCGCGCATTGAGCATCGCCACGTCTGCCGCATCGAGCCCAGCCAAATTCTCAAGCGCGGGAGTATCAGCGGTGGTCTGTGAAGCTGGTTGCATGGGCAATGACCTTTCAGGAATAAGCAATGGATGGGGCTGCAGCCGTCAGTTTCAAGCGTCTACTACCAGCGGGCATTGAGATGCTGACGTCAGGCACGCCGATAAACCTCGGCTCCATGCTGTTTAAACTCTGCGCTTTTCTCAGCCATGCCCTGCTCCAGCGCGGCCTGCTCGTCAGTGCCGATCTTGGCCGCGTAGTCGCGCACATCCTGCGTGATCTTCATCGAGCAGAAGTGCGGGCCGCACATGCTGCAAAAGTGCGCGAGCTTGGCACCCTCCTGCGGCAGGGTTTCGTCGTGAAACTCCTTGGCTTTATCGGGATCGAGGCCTAAGTTGAACTGGTCTTCCCAGCGGAACTCAAAGCGCGCCTTCGAGAGCGCGTTGTCGCGCACCTGCGCGCCGGGCCAGCCCTTGGCGAGATCGGCAGCATGGGCGGCGAGCTTGTAGGTGATGATGCCCTCACGCACGTCGTCCTTGTCCGGCAAGCCCAGATGCTCCTTGGGCGTGACGTAGCAGAGCATCGCCGTGCCATACCAACCGATGTTGGCCGCACCAATGCCCGAAGTGATGTGGTCATAGCCGGGGGCGATGTCAGTGGTGAGCGGCCCCAGCGTGTAGAACGGGGCCTCGAAGCAGTGCTTGAGCTGCTCGTCCATGTTCTCTTTGATGAGTTGCATCGGCACATGGCCGGGGCCTTCGATCATCACCTGCACGTCGTGCTTCCAAGCTTTTTCGGTAAGCTCGCCGAGCGTGTGCAGCTCCCCGAATTGTGCTTCGTCGTTGGCGTCGGCAATGCTGCCTGGGCGCAGGCCGTCGCCCAGCGAGAAGCTCACGTCGTACGCCTTCATGATTTCGCAAATCTCTTCGAAGTGCGTGTAGAGGAAGTTCTCCTTGTGATGCGCGAGGCACCACTTGGCGAGAATCGAACCACCGCGAGACACAATTCCCGTCATGCGGTTCGCCGTCCACGGGATGTAGCGCAGCAGCACGCCAGCGTGAATGGTGAAGTAGTCCACACCCTGCTCGGCCTGCTCGATCAGCGTGTCCCGGTACAGCTCCCAGGTGAGTTCTTCGGCCTTGCCGTTGACCTTTTCAAGTGCCTGGTAGATCGGCACGGTGCCGATGGGCACGGGGCTGTTGCGCAAAATCCACTCGCGCGTTTCGTGGATGTGCTTGCCGGTGGAGAGATCCATCACCGTGTCGCCGCCCCAGCGCGTCGACCAGACCATCTTCTCCACCTCTTCGGCAATCGACGACGACACCGCCGAGTTGCCGATGTTGGCGTTGATCTTCACGCGGAAATTGCGGCCGATGATCATCGGCTCCAGCTCCGGGTGGTTGATATTGGCGGGGATGATGGCCCTGCCCCGCGCGACTTCACTGCGCACGAACTCCGGTGTCACTTCCTTTGGCAGCGCCGCACCAAAGCTATGGCCCGCGTGCATGCGGCGCAGGTAGCCCGCCTTCTCGTAGCTCTCGCGCAAATCTTGCAGCCGCGCGTTTTCGCGGATGGCGATGTACTCCATCTCTGGCGTGATCAGGCCACGCCGCGCGTAGTGCATCTGGCTCACGTTCGCGCCGGTCTTCGCACGGCGCGGCTGGCGGATGTGCTCAAAGCGCAGGTTCGCCGTCTTCTCATCGGCCGCGCGGATGCGCCCGTAGATGCTGCTCAAGCCGCACAGGGTCTCGGTGTCGCCGCGCTCTTCAATCCAGCCCGCGCGCACGGGTGCCAGCCCCTTCAACAAGTTGATGTTCGCGGCTGGGTCGGTGAACGGCCCCGAGGTGTCGTAGACGGTGACCGGCGCGTTGGGCTCTAGCCCGTCCTTCACCCGAGTGGGGGTGAGCGAAATCTCGCGCATGGGCACGCGGATATCCGGCCGCGAGCCTTCGACGTAGATCTTGCGGCTGGCCGGAAAGGGCCGGGTCGCCTCTTCGGTGAGACGCGTGGCGTCGCTAGCTCCTGCGGCAAGGCAGAAAGACCGGCACCGCGCATGGCACGACGCCCCGCCTTCCCTTGCCGATGTGTGAAAAAATCGGCCAGGTTCCAAGAGTGTGTTCTCAGCCTGCGCACTGGGCGCAGGCACCCCCGGCTGGATCAGTACAGAGTAACCGATGCGGGCGCCATTCATGGGACTGTCATGTTCATGTCGCAGTGCGGCATTACGCTGTGCACCGCTCTCCATCCAACATCTATCGTCATGCGCCTGCCTGCCCTGATCACCACCGCCCTGCTGCTCACTGCCTGCGGCAACAGCACGCCCGCTACCCTAAGCCCCAGCCTGCCTCCGCCGGTTACGGCAGCGGCACAGAAAGTGCGCTTTGTAGCTTTTGGCGATGCTGGCCAAGCGACCCAAGGCGGGCCTGCCGCACAGACCGCCGTTGGCGATGCCATGGCAGCCGTCTGTGCCGCGCGGGGCTGCGACTTCGCCTTGGAGTTCGGCGATAACTTTTATCTCTCTGGCGTCACCAGTGTCAGCGACGCACAGTGGCAGACCAAGTTCGAACAGCCCTACGCCAAGTTGAAGGTGCCGGTGTTCGCCACACTGGGCAACCATGACAACTCTGCCTCCCCCGGTCTGGGCGAGACCAATGCCCGCGGCAATTTCCAGGTGGATTACCACAGCGCTAGCGTCAATGTGACCAAGAAATGGAACATGCCTGCACGCTACTACCGGTTCACCGCGCCGCTGAGCACGCAGGGCAATGATTTCATCATCAATACACCTGAAGGCTATCCTGCCCTGCCCTCTGCAGCGCAGACGCCACTGGTGGAGTTCTTTAGCCTCGACTCCAGCCCGCTGACCAGCATCGTTGCGGACGTCAATCCGCAGTGGAATTACCTCACCTACGGACCCACCCAGCTGCAATGGTTCCAGCAGGGCCTGATGAACTCGAAGGCCAAATGGAAGATCGCTTTTGCCCACCACCCCTATGTGAGCAATGGCCTGCACGGCAATGCCGGCGAGTTCGACGGCACCAATCCCAACCTGCCGGGCACCACCAACGGCAAGCCATGGAAAGACTTTCTCGATGATTCCGCCTGCGCCATGGGCCTGGACTTCTTCATGTTCGGTCACGATCACGACATCGAGTGGCTCAAGCCTGTCGCTGGCTGCAATGCCAAGACCCAGTTCGTGCTGAGCGGCACCTCAGAGCAACCACGCGCCTTTGGCGATGCCGCACGCAACGAAACCTATTATCAGAAGGACAATGTCCTCGCCTTCTTCTGGTTCGAGTTCGAGGCAGACCGTATGACTGGCGCGGCCTACGTGCTGGAGGCCGACATGCAACTGCCGAAGAATGCCGATGGCAGCCTGAAGGCTGATTTCGAGCAGTCCTTGCCACGCCTGCCGTGAAGCATTGGCTAGCTGCTGCGCTATTAGTGCTGGCCTCGCAGCCAGTGCTGGCAGACCGCGTTCGCGGCACCGGATTCTCGCTCTCCCTACCGGATGGCTGGGAGTATCAGCGCGACCGCATGGGTGTGCCACTGCTGGCACGCCCCGCGCGGGCAGAAGATCCTGAGGGCTGGGGAGCTGAGCTGATCACCCTGACTCGCGAGCCCGTAGACGCGCGGCGCACCTGTCTCGAAGGCTTTGGATACCGCAAGCTCGAACAGCTGGCGTACCACAGCGAAAAGTTCGAAAAACTCTTACAAGAAGACCTCACGCTGGGCGGCAAGCCGGCCACTCTGTTCACCCTGCGCTACACCGAAGGCCCGCGTGAATTGATGTCGCATGTGCTCATTCTGGCTGATGGTGACCACATGCTCACGGCCACCGCACTCTCCAGCCCTGCGCGGTTTGAAGCCCGGCGCGCTTTGTTCCGTCATGCGCTGACTTCGCTCAGGAGCCGCTGATGCGGCGCTGGCTGCCGCTGCTGCTCTGGCCGCTGGCGCTTCGTGCCCAACTGCCCCAAGGTACCGAGAGCTACCGTAATCCAGAGCCCACGATCGTCGCTCAGTGCTACACCAAGACCGCTGGTGTAGCCAACCCTTGCTGGGCCTGTCACACCAGCAAAAACGGCCTCAACCACAAAGCCGATTGGGTTCTGCAACAGGCCTATGCCTTCTCCCCAGTTGGCAATCGCAATCACTGGGATAACCTGTTCATCGACCGTCGAGCAGCGGTAGCGAAGATCAGCGATGCCGAGATCTCCGCCTGGATTGCACAAGACAACTACACGCCGCTGCGCCAAGGCACGAAACCCGCACTGGGCTTTTCACCAGATCTGGACTTGATGCGAGGTTTCGACAGCGATGGCTTTGCACAGGACGGCAGCGGTTGGCGCGCTCTGCGGTACCAGCCATTTCCAGGCGTGTTCTGGCCCAGCAATGGCGCCACCGACGATGTGTTTATCCGTCTGCCTGCGGTCTTCGGACAGGATGGCCAGGGCCGACACTCGCGTATGGTGCTTCTGCAAAACTATCGCACGCTCGAAGCCGCCATGAGCGTACCGGACACACGCTCCGTCGCTTTGCCGCCGCGGTATGCAGGTGCCGCAGACAACATTGCCGTGTCCCGTTGGCGCTACCCCTTGGGTACCGAGTTCCTGCACGGGCTGCGCTATGTCGATGTCGGCACGCCTGACCTGCGCAGCCGCCGTCTCAAGGAGCTGCGCTACAGCCGCAAGGTACAAAACCCCGACGAGAGCCAAATTGCCATCGCTTACCAGCGCGAGTTCGAGGAGAAAACCATCGGCTGGATTCCAGCATTTCACGGCGACGCCAGACGCGGTCTGATGAATGCCTTTGGCTGGCTCTACCAGGGCTGGATCGAAGATGCAGAAGGCGCCCTGCGGCCCCAGACCCGTGAAGAAACCACCTGGTGCATGGGCTGCCATGGGGGTATCGGCATCACGGTTGATTCGAGTTTTTCCTTTCCCCGAAAGCTACCAGGAGCGGCAGGCTTCGCCGTGCAGTCGCTGCGCGGGCAACATGATCGTCCACAGGCCGGACACCGTGATGGAGAGGTGCTGACCTGGTTCAGCCGCACCCAAGGTGGAGACGAGTTTCGTAGCAACAGCGAGCTGCTGGCTCGATTCTTTCCCAAAGGCAGACTCGATCGAGCCGCAGTACTTCGCGCTGCGCCCGGCGGCGATCGCGACTTGCATTGGCTACTGGCCCCCAGCCGTGAGCGCGCCCAAGCCCTCAACAAGAGCTATCTCATGCTCGTACGTGCTCAGGCTTTCGAGTCGGGCCGAGAGGTGCTGCTGGCACCACCCAAGAATGTGCAGCGCAGGGTTGACAACGGAGACACAGGTCTAGCCGCCAAGGGCCGCGTCTATTCCGATGGCCGTCTATGGCTTGAGTCCGGGGTGCTGCGCTAACACCCCATCTTGCATGAGGGGCGCTGACCATATTCGCAACACAGACCACCACTCACGTGACTACGGACACCCTGCAGATGTGTCCGGTGCTTTAGGTATTCTGCGCAAACCATAGCCCGGCGTAGATGCGCGGCTCGACGAAATAGCCCTCAGCGTGCTTCTGCATCAGCCAGCCATGCACGCTGGGCAGCGGCACGCAGTGCACCGTGATGTCCTCGCCATCGACACCACCACCGGCGTGCTCGCGCACCAGCCCGCACATGCGCACAAAGGTCAACTGCTCGCTGGTCAGACCCGATGCCGTTGGGCCTTGCAGGATTACTTCGGCATGCGTGGCCGTGAAGCCAGTTTCTTCCAGCAGCTCGCGATGGGCGGCAGTGATGAAGCTTTCGCCCGCCACGGCATCGCTATCGCCGGTAATGCCGGCCGGCAGCTCGATGGTCTTGCCCTGCAGCGGGATACGCGTCTGCTCCACCAACACCAGCTCTCCCGCCTCGGTGACGGCGACGATCACGACTGCGCCGTTCGCCTTCACACGGCGCACATACTCCCAATGACGGTCGCGCCTGAGTTCCAGGAACTCGCCCTTGTGCAGCGTGCGGATATCACTCATTGCAAAAAATGCCTTTTGTTTGTTGTCTGTCTAGGCAAAAGCATGGGCACTGCCTTGCATGGAATGTCGCTGCCGTCAGGTCGCCCACTGAACAGCATTGGCATTCTAGCCAGCACGAGCGGATGAGCAGCACTGGATGACGGCAGTTGGCTACCGTTTTGCTTGCCCTAAAGTACCAACCCGATGCGGCCCTTCTGCGCCATCGCTCAACCTGGAGCAAACGGTACCGTCAAAACACCGAATGAAGCCGAATATTCAATAGAATGAATGCCAAGCGATTTGAAAAATATCGAAGCGCAGCGCATTTCCCACCGACCGACTGTTCGCCGCCTCCATTGAAAACGTCCCGCTACTTGTTCCTGCAGGGTCAAATCGGCCGGTTCTTCTCCGATCTGGGAGTCAGCCTTGATCGCAATGGCCATACGGTCAGACGAATCAACTTCAACAGCGGTGACCGCTTGTTCTGGCAATTGCCGGGCGCTGTGGACTTCACCGGCAGTGCTGCTCAATGGCCAGATTTTCTGCAGCGACATCTCACTGCTTGGAACATCACTGATTTGATCCTGTTCGGCGATTGCCGCCCCTTGCACAAGGCTGCCATCTCGCTTGCGCATAGACTCGACATTCAGACTCATGTTTTCGAAGAGGGCTATTTGCGTCCGGAGTTCGTGACACTCGAAGAAGGCGGCGTCAACGGCAACTCACGACTGCCACGCGATGCAGCTTTCTATCTGCAAGCCGCAAGCTGCCTTCCGGACTGGGGAGCGGGTGAATCAATACCTGCCAGCTTCAGCAGAAGGGCGGCTGAAGACGTGCTTTACAACCTCAGCACTGCCATGGGGTCATGGCGGTTTCCGCACTACCGCAGTCACCGGCCTTGGCACCCCTTTGTGGAGTACGCCGTTGGCGCGCGCCGGCTACCACTCAAGGTGTTTGCCCAAAGAAAAACCGAAGGCCAGATCGAACGTATCGTGAACGGTGCGTGTCCCTATTTCCTGTTTCCCTTGCAGCTGGATGCAGATTCACAGATCCGCTTTCATGCACCTGAGGGCGGGATGACAGCTGCCATCCAGAATGCCATCCACTCGTTTGCCCGCCATGCTGACAACCATGCCCTGCTTGTGCTGACCGAACATCCACTCGACTACAGCCCTGTGGATCTTGGGCAAGCGATTGCAAAAATAGCTGCTGCCATGGGCATATCCAGGCGTGTGGTGTTTCTGCGGGGCGGCAGTCCGCCCGCACTCATCCTGAAGGCGCGGGGCATGGTGACAGTCAACAGCACCATCGGCATCACCGCCCTGACCGCGAACATCCCGGTGATCACGCTCGGCACCGCCATCTACGACATGGCCGGACTCACCTGCCAGGATGGGCTCGATGCCTTCTGGCAGCAGCCACAAGCACCGCAGCCGCGCCTCTTCGATGCTTTCCGACGCGTGCTGGCCGCGCGCACGCAGATTAACGGCGGCTTCTACAGTGCCGAGGGAATTGCCAAGGCCGTTGCCGGTGCCGCGCTGCGTCTCGAACAACTGGCCGCAAAACGGCAGACCTTGCCGCTGCATGCGGAACACCCGCAGCACGTCGCCGAAGCGCAGCTCTGGTCGCCACCTGAGCCGACACCCCAGACGATGTCGGCTTGAGCGCTAAGATGTCTGGCGCACTCTGCTGGATCATCGGTGTCGTCTTGCTCGCACTGGGCTGGCTGCAACCGCGCCGGGCGGCAGGCACGCCGCTGCGGCTCACGCCTGCCCTGCCTCTCGACCTGCTCATCCCCGTCGGCCTGTTCACCCTCGTGCTCGTGGTCTCAGCGCGTCCCCTGCTTGCCGGCATCGTCACCTTTGCCATGGGCGCAGGCTGGGCGCAGGCCGACCGCGACAAGCGCCGCGTGCTGGCCGAGCCCATTGTCTTCACCGACCTCTATCAAGCGCTGGATATCGCGCGCCACCCGCAACTGGCCATGCCCTTCCCCAACAAGGGGCGCATTGTTCTGGCCGCACTCGCCACCATCGCCTTCTTCACCTTGGTGATCTGGCTGGAACCCGTGGCTTGGCAAGGCCGGCACTGGCTCACGCCACTGTTGCTGCTCGCAGGCGCACTCACCATCCCGCTGGTGCGCGCACGGCTGCCTAGGCTGTATCAGCGTTTTCGCCAGCAGCAACTGACAGCCGACCCCACGCAAGACTCCGCCCGGCACGGTGCGCTCGCCACCATCCTCCTGCACGGTCTTTTCGCAGGACACGAGCGGGCCGCGCTGCAAGCCGCACATCGCCATGCCCCAGAAACACCCGCCGCTCAGCGCAAACCCTGCGGGCCGGTGGTGCTGGTGCAGAACGAATCATTCTTCGACGCCCGCCGCCTGCACCCGGCCATACCCAAAAATCTGCTGCCGCACTTTGATCGCGCCTGCCGCGACAGCGTGCAGTGGGGGCGCTTCGGCGTCCCTAGCTGGGGGGCGAATACCGTGCGCACCGAGTTCGCCGTGCTCTCTGGCCTGGCCCAAGAGTCACTCGGCCTCGACCGTTTCAACCCTTACTTCCGCCTCGCCGATGCCCCCATCCGCTCACTGGCCTGGCAATTGCGCGCCGAGGGTTATCACACCGTCTGCCTGCATCCCTTCGACCGCCATTTCTACCGCCGCGACCAAGTGCTGCCCCAGCTGGGCTTCAACGAGTTTCTCGGCGAAGAACAGTTCACCGGCGTCCCCCGCATCAACGGCTATGTGCCAGACACCGAGCTGGCCACGGTGGCAGAGCGCATCATCCGCGAGCGCGGGCCGAACGTGTTCCTGTTCATCATCACCATGGAGAACCACGGCCCCTGGTCCGGCGCGCCCGACCGCGAGATCGGCAACCTGACCGCACTGCCGCTCGACGCCGAAGAGCGCCTTGGCCTCAACCACTACCTCAGCAGCCTCGTGCATGCCGATACCCTGTTCGGCCTGCTGCGCGGCACGCTCGAAACCCAGAGCGCACCAGCAGTGCTGGGCTTTTATGGCGATCACCTGCCGAGCTTCCCCAGCATTTATTCAAAGCTCGACTGGCGCGAGGCGCACAGCGATTACGTCATCTGGCATTCACGCGGTGGGCGCGGCGTACAGCGGGAGCTTGTGGCGCAAGAACTGGGGACGGCGCTGCTACAGGCCTGTGGTCTTGCAGCCACAACGCCCGACACGCTCACTGCGCCATGATGCCCTTGAGCAAACCCAGCTGGTGGGCGTGAATGATCACGCGGTGGCCGCCTTTTTCGTAGTAGTGGATGCGGATGTTGCGAAAGCCCTCCAGCGCCTTGGCATGGGCCACGTCGAGGTCATAGTCGCGTGCGACGTGAATGTCGGCCTGCACATCCGGCGCGTTGTGCCCCAACCACTCCGCCAGGTTGTAGATGTGTTCTGGCTTCTGCTGGTCGAACAGTCGTGAAGTGAGATGGTGTCGCTCATCGCTGCTGATCACACCCGTCTGCGGTGCAAAGGCCACTGCACGGCCACGCCCGATCAGCGCACAGCAGAGGATGGCCGCATAGCCGCCCATGCAGTTGCCAAAAAAACGCACCTCGCTGGCGCCGCTCTGCTCGATCTTTCGTTCAAGAAAACGGGCGATGTCATGGATGTTCTCGCCGATACCCGGCAGCCCGTGCTGATACCACGCCGTGTTCGGGTCGCGCAGAAAAATGCGGCTGCTGTCGAGAATGCCCGCGCTGCGCGAAAAGTCGAGCTGCGACATCCCCACCCCACCACGAATGCCTGCAAAGCAGATGTAGAAGCGTTTGGAGCCCTGCCAATATTCCTCGTGCACGATCGGGTTGTCGTTGACGACGGGGGCTGGGGGCTCGGTTCCAAAGGACATGGCGATGGTGGGATGAGTGGAGAGAAAGTCAGCGCTTAAAGCTGCGCGCCGAATAGGGAGAGTTGGTCGCTGGAAGTCAGCTGCTTGTCGATGCGCTCATAAAAGCGCCGGTCTTCTTGCGAGCGTTCGTGCAGATAGGCCAGATCATCTGCGCTCAGGTCTTCATGGCGCAGGTATTGACGTGATGCGTTGGCCCGCTCGCTTTTACGCACGCCCCAGCGTTGCTGCAACCAAGCCTCGTAGCGACTCACCGTCGTGAGCTCGATGTTGGCCGTCGCACACAGTTCGAAGGCAGAGTCGGCATTGCCACGGCCCAGAAAATTGCAGAGGTTGTTGGCCGGCACCACCTTGGGGTCGTGCAGAAGTTGAAGGGCCAGCTGCTTGCGTGCGGCGGGGTCGGCAGGCAGACCATGAGTGTCCATCCGCAGATTGAGTGCCTTGATAAAACCAAGCGCCACCAGCGGGCGATCCTGCGGCTCCAGCTCCATCAGGGTGAGCGCGTAGTTCACCACCGAGAGTGCCATGCTGATCGGATCACGAACCACCGAGAACGCTACATCGCCGTAGCGGATCAGCCCTCTGGAGAGAAAACCATCCAGCGCGAAGTGGCCCATCACCACAATCTGCTCCCGCTCCGGCAGTTTCGCCATCAGGCGCTGCAATTGCCGTCTTGCCTTGGCGCCCGGCACATAGGCGGGGCGGAGGATTTTTTGCTTTAGACAGCCATCGGGGTAACGCTCCAGCAGATGCTTTGCAAGATCGCTGCCCGCGCACTTGGGCACATGCACAAAAAACACCCGCTGTTTTTCTGGGAAGGAGTGCAGCACCGTGCCGATGAAGTTGCGCTGGAACTCCGGGCTGGCAATGGCATCGTGCATGTGCCGTCGTGCGTCGTAGTCCGCTGCCATACGCGCCGCCTGCACTGACTCCGGCAGGCGGCCCAGCACGCTGTAATAGACCTGATGCGGGGTGACGCCGTGGAAGTCGAAGGCATCCAGAAAACCCTCGATGCCGCGCTGTTCGTCGTAGTGGGCAAAGGCCGTGAGCAGCTCGCGCGGGCTGCGCGGTGCCGGGATCAGAAGGCTCATCGGCTTATATCTCAGCACCAAAAATAGAGAGCCGACCAGTGGCGGTTAGACGCTCATCCAAGCGCTGATAGAACTGCATGTCTTCCCTTCGCAACTGGCTCAGGTAGACCAGATCATCGGCGCTCAAATCAGTGCGCGACAGAATCTTGTTGGACTCATTCACCCGCGCACTGCTGGCGATGCCCCAACGCGCCTTCAGCCAGGCCTCGTAGCGCGACACCGTGGTGAGTTCGATGTTGGCCGAGGCGCAGAGGTCAAGCGCCGAGCGCGCGGTGCCAGAGCCCAGAAACGAGCAGATGTTCTCCTGCGGCACGATCTTGGTATCGCGCAGCATGGCCAAGGCAATCTGCTTCAGCTCCTGCGCATCGGTAGGCAAGCCCTCGCTGTAGCGATGTAGGTTGAAACGGCGGATCCACTCCATCACCAGCGGCGTGCGACTGCTGAGGTCGCGCTGCATCAGTGTGAGCACGTAGTTGACCTTCGACACGGCCATGTCCACGGGGTCGCGGATGACCGTGAACGAGACATCGCCGAAGCGCAGCAGTTTCTCCGACAGCAGCCAGTGCAGGCCGATATGGCCGGTCACCGCAAGCGTGTCGTACCGGTGCAGGTTCACCACCAGCATCTGCAAGCGCCAGGGCAGACGCTCCGGTGCGATGTGCAGAGGGTCTTGATCGAGCTGGCCGATGAAAGCGCCTTGGTAGCGCTGCATCAGGTGGCTGGCCAGATCAGACCCAGCGCATTTGGGCACATGCACAAAGCACAGGCGCTTCTTTTCGGGGAAGGCGCGCAGCACGTAGGCGATGAGATGGCTCTGAAACTCCTCGCTCAGCAGCATCTGCTTGAAGTGCTGACGCGGGTCGTAGTCGGCAGCTGTGGCAGCCACTTGTGCAGACTCCGGCAGGCGGCCGAGCACGCTGGCATACACTTGATGCGGTGACACGCCAGTGAAATCGAAGCGCGCCAGAAAGGCATCAAGCCCCTGCGCGTCGTCGTAATGCTTGAGCGACAGCAACAGCTCCCTTGGCGATTGCGGGGCGGGCAGTGGTCGCGCCGCAGCGGGGCGCAACAGGCGGCGCAGCATCAGCTCGCACCCCCAGCCAACAGCTCTTCTTCGCAGACGATGCGGTAGTTGTCGTGCGCCTCCTGCAACAGCTCCGGGTCTGCCGCCACGCCGATGCTGCCCGGTGCGTAGTGACTGAAGAACAGGCGCATCACATGGTCGACACCCGCCGAGTTCACCGAGCGCAGATCAGAGTCGTAGTACGCCCCGCGATTGAAGTTGCCGGTGATGATCTCGAACGAGGGAAAGTAGACGCAGTGTGCGTGGCGCTGCGTCATCTCGGCGGCAGCAACGCGCAGCACCGACTTGCTGTAAGTGGTGGCGGTCAGCACATGCGTATCGTCATAAGTTGCGGCCAGCGGCACGGGTGAGACGGTGAGCAATACCTTCACGCCGGGGTTGATGGCGGTGAGCTTGACGATGAAGGCATCGAGATCGGCCATTACCTCAGCCACATTGAAGTTCACCCACTCGTAGCGGCTGGCATCCATCTCGCCCGCCACCACGCCCGGTGCCAGCGGGAACACCGCGCCATCGGCTTTCGAGCGCCAGGCTTCGGTCAGGCCGAGCGTGAAAACGAACACCTCTGTCGTCTCGAACATTTCTCGCACGGCACTGAGGTGCTCATGCCGGGACAGCAGCAGCGCATCAAGCGTGGGATAGCCATCGGGCGTGATTTCGGGGCGGAATGGATCCGCCAGCGCGCCATCTTGGCGCGTCCATGCAGGCTCTACCGGAGTGAACTCACCGCAGGCACGTTGCAGCAATTGCAGCAACTGACGGGGCGTGTAGACATTGCCGTAGCGGGCCGAATACACACCGTAGTTTTGCCGCACGGCTTCAGCGGGCGAGAGCTGCGACGGCACGCGCTCGCTTTGCAGATAGTTGAAGCCGCGCTGCTTCAGCCGCTGCGAAATGTGCTGTGCAAAGCAGCTGCCGGCAGTGGCGACGCGGGTGGTGGGCTCAATCACAAAACCCGCTTGCCCCACCGGGTCCACCTCGCCCGCCGGCACTTTGTGAATTGCCTGTTTCCAGAACTGATGCGCGGGCAAATCGGCATAGGGGTGCTTGCGCGCACTGCGGCTGGCGCTACCGGCCTTGCGGCTGCCGGGCTCGGCAGTGCGGGTGTGGAGCTTCTTGCTGTCGAATACCTCTTGGTAGCGCGCCGTGAAGGCGCGATTGCAGGCAATCTCGTGCTTCTGGCTGTACAGCGCATAGGCCTCGAACGAGCGGGCAACGAAGGCCTCAAGGTCATACGAGACAATCGGCGCCTTGCTGGGCAGGCCGGGATTGTTGCCCTTGAACACCATGCTGCCTTCGATACCGATGCGTCGTGCGATCTCTGGATACACCGGCCAGATGGCGGTATCGGCGAGGTTGTCCCACACCACTTCCAGCGGGTCGATGGGCAGGGCGGCGATGTCGAGCTTATGCATCACCTGACGGGCGATGTCGGCCACCACGAACAGCTTGGGGTGGTTGGGCGAGTGCATGAAACAACCCCGCGTGCGCCATTGCTTGAGCAGGCTCTCCAGGGGCATGCCGCAGCGATCGCCTTCTTCAAGCAGGGCTTGCGTGGCGCTGTCCCAGTAGTCGTAGAAACGCAGCTGCTGGTACACCGCATCGCAGAACAGATCTGCGGTTTGCTGCGCGCTCATACCCGCACGCCAAGCGTAGTAGACGATGGAAGAGTGATACGGCCCCAGCGGCCCGCTGACCTCGCTGAACGTGCCCTTGATGCGCACGTAGCATTGGTCGGGCTGAAACGCAGGGAAGGAGATCGAGGGGAACAGCAGCAGCTTGTGCGCCAGTTCCGGCAATAGCGGTCGCATCACATCGGCATACAGCGGCTGCATCAGCAGCACATCGTTTTCGGCCAGTGCCGCCCGCACGGTGGCAAGCCCGCGCTCAGGCTCGCGGATGTGCTCCACCGGCACAAAGGCAAAGCCCGGCGGGCGCGTGCCCGTCAAGGCCTGGATGCAGCGGCCCAGATTGCTGCCCTGGCAGTTGGTGAAGATCGAAATCTTCTTGCCCGCCGGCGGCAGCGTTTCCATCAACGTGCGGCTGCGGAACAGGCTGCGTTCTTCCACCAGGCTCAGAAACTCGTCAGAGGCGATGAGGTGCCGCAGCGTGGTTTCCATCCGGCCGTCATGACGCAGGGCATCGGCGTGATGTCGCAAGCCCGCCACATCGCCCTCGCGGTTGAGCAGGCCCTGATAGGCCGCCTGCACCAGCTCGGTCGCGTGCTTTTTAACCGCTTCATCAAAGCGCATTTCCGGCGGCTTTCGCTTGAAAAACATGGCCTACCTCTTGAACTCGCCCGCAGCAATGCGGCCAAACAGCTCGCCCCACTGCGGTGCGATCACCTCGCGTTTGTATTGCTGCGCGTGCGCGATGCCCCGTTGCTGCAAGGCAGCCCGCTCGGCCTTGTTAGCGGGGTCGATGAGCTGGCCAATCGTGTCGGCCATATCGCCCACCGAGTATTTGTCAAAGTAGTGCGAGGCCTCGCCGTAGACCTCGCGATGCACGGGGATGTCGGATGCCGCCACCGCGCCGCCGCAGAGCATCGCCTCGATGCCGGAGAGATCAAACCCTTCAGCGATGCTGGGGCAGATCACACACTCGGCGGCGGCAAACAGCTGCCGCAGATCACCGGAAGGCACGCCACTGAGATGGAACAGCTGGCCACGTTCCTGCCAGGGCACAAAGGCCTTGAGCAGGTTTTCGACATGCCAGCCGAGTGAGCCGACGAATACCAGCTGGAGGTCACGATCACCGCGCATGCGCAAGGCCTCCCAGGCCCGCAGCAGGCGCAGGTGGTTCTTGCGCGGCTCGATGGATGACACCATCAGAAGAAACCGCAGCGGTTTGGCCAGCAGGTGTTGCTCGTAGAAAGCGACCTTGCCGCTGGATGCCGTAGCCGAGCCGCTACCTAATGCCAGCTTGGGTTCAGTCTTGGGGTTGAGGCGGGAGCGGATGATCTCCGCGCTGGCACCCTCGCGCACGGCTTCAGGGAAATAACTGTGCGACACCACGTCGTGGATGACGGTGGAGCGTTTCTCCAGCTGCGGAAACATGTTCAGCAAATCGCCACGCACCGCGTGCGAGGTGCAGGCAAATACGCCGTGGCTGGCGTTGTCGAGCAGCGCGCGGTAATGCGAGCGACGGTGAAACTTCACGGTCGGGATGGTGTGGGTCTGGAACATCGGAATCGCATCGTGGTACCGCACCACCAGCTGCGAACCCTTGGAGATACGCGCCGGGTACGGCGTTTGTGCCAGCACGATGTCGAAGCCACGGGTGTCGAGCCTGGGGTACGAGGCCAGTGCCATGCCGCCCATCAAACCCGCACGGTGCATCGAGCGCCAGGCCGGTGCCAGCGTGCGGTATCTGGCCGCTGCCACTTTCGATAACTCCTCAGGCCGGAGGCTGGAAGAAAACAGCGTCTCCCAAATGAAATCGTAGTACTCGGCGGCATCGAACTCGAACATCTTCAACGACAAGCCGAGCTTGGTCGCCAGCATGAGGTCGATGGGCTTGAGCTCGCGCTGCACCTCGCTCTGAAACTTGGCAAAGCCCTTGGGTGCTTCCGAAGCCACCACCGAGGCAACGAACTTGGAGAGCTTGTCGTAGCGCTTGTGAACCGTGTCTGGCGTGTAGGTCACGCCCGGCTTCAGCGCCTTGCCCAGCTGCTGGCCGGTGTGGTTGATCAAGCCATGCATCTGCAACTCCGGCCGATCGAGAAACGCCGAGAACAGCAGGCGGGTTTCCTGCGGGATGCCGGCAAACCCTTCAAAACAGGTGCGCAGCTCCATCAACACATTCAGTTTCTGGTTCATTGGAGTCTGGGGTTTTTCCAGTACTGGCCGCCATCGGCCACAGTGCGGCCTTCCAGCGTGGGGGCTTTAGAGTCCTGGTCAAAACGGCAGGGTTTTTCGCGCAGCAGCAGCCAGCCTTGCTGGTACAACAGCTCGATCAGATCGCCCTCGATCTTGCGGCTGTGGGTGCCGATGAACATCGAGCGCACCTGGCTGTTGAGGAAGTCCATCACCTGCGGCACCAGCTCGGCCTCGCTGCCCTGGATGTCGATGTGCAGGATGTCGATGGGGCTTGCGGCTTGCAGCCGCTCGACGATGTCGAAAGCCGGGATCTCGCGGTAGCGCCGCTGATGGCCCCGGTAGTCATCAGCTTTCTGGTCGTGATCCAGCGACTCGGCGCGCATGCCGGCATCCTGCGGGTTGTCCTGCACCGGCCAGAGCAGGGTGTCGTTTTTCCACCACGCGGCGGCGTTGAGCAGCTGCCAGCTCAAATGGCCGTCATCGCCCGTGATTGCGGCATCAGCTGCGACCAGTGCGTTCTGCGCCAGATGCTCGCGCAGATGGGCGAAGCGATTGGCATCGGCCTCGAACGCCGTGAGCTGGATGCGCTGGAAACCCAAGGCCTGCGCAGTCAGGCCGAAGAACGTCGTCCACGGCCCCCAGCCCGCACCCAGCTCCACGGCGGAGAAACGCTCGCGGCTGCGCACGGCTTCAAACGCCAGCGCGGCAGCAGCGTACTCGATGCCATCCGAGAGATGGCCATCACCGGGCAGGGGCAAGGCGGCAGAAGCCTGCCCCAGCCGGTTGGCGATGGCGGGCTGATGCGCGGGGTGAAAGCGCTGGCCGAAGCAGTCGACATAAAAGCCCTCTGCCGGCACGGCAGGCTTGACGATGAGCGCCGCCAGCCGCGCGGCATCCTCGGCGACATAGCCCCGGTAGATTTCCTCCGGGTGCGCGGCGTGGGCCTGCACGCCGTGGGTGGCCACTTCGCGCAGCAACTGTTGCCGGAGTCCATTCGCACTGCCGCCGCTGCGCAGCAAATCGCTGAGATTCCGTAGCCATCGGGGACGCAAGTCACGGCGGCGGTATTCATCTGAGCGATACAGCACGGCAATCAGCGCAAACACGTTCGGCAGCGCCTGATGCTCGCGCAGCACGGCATCTGATTCTGGTGCACGGCCCAGAAACAGCTGGAAGCAGCGGGTCACTTGGGGGGCAGAAACACTCATTCAAATCTCATCGGTGGAATGGGTCGGCAGATCACAGCGCACGGTAGACCTTGAGCGCATCGGCCACTTTGTCGAAATAGCGCGTGCGGCCGTTGGAGATCACCAGCGCGGCATCACAGGTGCGCTCGATGAAGCTGGCGTCATGCGAGGCCACCAGCAAGGCACGGCCACTGCCGGGTGCGAACAGATGGCCACGGCTGCGGGCGTGAAAGCGCTCATCACCCACCAGCAGCACCTCGTCGATCAGATAGCAGTCGAAGTCGATGGCGATGGAGAGCGCAAAGGCCAGCCGTGCGCGCATACCGGAGGAATAAGTTTTTACCGGCTCGTAGAGAAACGAGCCGAGCTCGGCAAACTCCTCGACGAACTCGCGCAGCTTGCCGAAGTCGGTGCGGTAGATGCGCGAAATGAACTTCATGTTGTCGATACCAGTGAGGCTGCCCTGAAACGTGCCGCCAAAACCCAGCGGCCAAGACACCGACATTTCGTGCGTCACCCGCCCACTGGTGGGCTGTTCAATTTTGCTGACCATGCGAATCAGTGTGGATTTGCCGGCGCCATTGCGGCCCAGCAGACCCAGCCGGAATCCGCGCGGCACCGTGAAACTGGTGTCGTGCAGCACGATGTGCTTGCCGCGATGCCCTTCGTAGACCTTGTGGATGTTCTCGACGCGGATCATGGGCAGCGTCCGGTCACTCGATCACCAGATGCTTGTGCACATTGCGGCACAGCAGCAGGCCGATGGCGAACATCGAGAAGCAGGTGCAGCTCGCCAGCCACAGGTCGTAATGCACCCGCACGCCGGGGCCAAACTGGCCGCCGCGAATCATCTCGTAGGCATTGACGGTGGGGATATACAGCGCCAGTTGCTGAAAGTTGCTGGGCAGCCAATCCACCATGAAGAAACAGCCGCAGATGGGCAGCATGAAATACATCAGCGGGCCGATCAGTTTCTCCGTCCACTCATACATCTCGGTCAGCGAGCCGATGATCAGCCCCATCGAAGCCGAAAACAGAATGAAGTAGAACCAGCCGAGATAGAACAGACCCCAATCTTTGGGCCAGTCGTAGAAGCCCATGCTCCAGAACACGAAGGCGATCACCAGAAAGGCGATGGCGGTGCCGTAGATTTCGAGAATCACACGCGCAGCGAGCAGGTCGAGCATGCGCACCTGGCGGTGGTAGAGCAGGCTGGCATTGGCGCGGAAGCAGTGCACCGCACGGTTGGTGATATGTCGCCAGAGGGTGAGCGGCAGGTAGCCAGTCATTGCAAACGCCGTGACCGTGATGCTGCCGTGGGTGTAGCGGCCATGCGCCAGCGACCAGATGATGACGACACCGACGCAGAACAGCAGCGGCTCCATCACCAACCACAGAAACCCAAGGTTCTCGCGGCCATAGCGGGTGTGCAGCTCGCGCATCATCAGCGCCCAGATGACGAT
>Ga0255086_1000200_pt1 | contig 21695 bp, 17 predicted proteins | sample Colum_Cont_RepC__FD_188438 | JGI IMG/M metagenome (GOLD analysis project Ga0255086, IMG submission 188438) | Freshwater microbial communities from Columbia River, Oregon, United States - Colum_Cont_RepC_8d | ecosystem: Environmental > Aquatic > Freshwater > River | place: USA: Oregon | collected... | reverse complement strand
TATTTATTTATAGGGATATAACGAACAGTTATAAATACACAATGGAAATTGTGAGCGATGATGGAAGACAAACTATAAAAAATGGCGAAATAGTATCACACAAAAATTCTGATTTATTTTTGAAGAAATTTTTAAACGCTATTGAGGTACAGAACAATGAATAATATAGCTATTTACAAAGCCGAAATAGAAGATGGCTTAAAAGAAAAAATCTCTTCTAGTCTTTCAATATCGTCTTGTGTAGCAATAGAAGATTGTATTCCTTTTGAAGTTTCAGACTATAAAGCAATTGCTGAAAATAAAGGACAAGTAGATTTACATTATTTAAAATCTATTCTTGTTACAACTGGTTGGAATAAAAACGATGATGTTTTTGATCGTGCAGAAGTTTGGGTAGCAAGAACTAGTCCAGAAGATAAGCCTTTTAATTATGAGCATGATCAAAGTCAAATAATTGGTCATATAACATCTTGCAATGCAATTAATATTGATGGTAGTAAAATACCTGACAGTAGTACAATAGATGAACTTCCTTCTAAATTTCATATTGCAACATCTGCTGTTCTTTACAAGTATTGGGAAGATGCAGAAAAACAACAGAGAATGAATGAAATTCTTTCTGAAATTTCGCAGGGGAAATGGTTTGTTTCAATGGAAGCATTATTTACTGCTTTTGACTATGCAATAATCGAAGGTGCAAATTCTAGAGTTGTAGCAAGAAATGAAGAAACTGCATTTTTAACCAAATATCTTAGGTCTTATGGGGGGAATGGCGTATATAAAGATATGAAAATTGGTAGGCTCTTAAAGAATATTACATTCTCTGGTAATGGTCTTGTTCGCAAGCCAGCTAATCCAGAAAGTGTTATTTTTCAAGAAACAGAAGCTTTTAAATCAAATTCGGGGTATCATTTAGGTGAGACTATAGTTTCAAAGGAGATAGATCAAATGAAAGACAATGAGAATCAATTTGAGGACATGCAAAAACAACTTGAAGACCTCAATGTTTCGTTGGCTGAAGCCAATAAGAAAGTTGAAGATTTTCATGCTGAATCTGGCATGTTAAACAAAGAAAAAGAAAACATGGCCAATCAATTGGCAGAAGCTAAAAAGATGCTTGAAGAACTCAAGACTTCTTATGATGCTGTGTCAAATGAACTTGGCACTATGAAGAAAGACAAAAAAGCAAATGACCGTCTTTCTATGGTAATGGAAAAGATGGGCATGAATAAAGACGAGGCTATTAATGTAGTCAACTCTTTAGAAACTCTTGCTGATGAAGCTTTTGCTTCAAGCGTAAGCTATCAGTCTGAGTACATGAACAAAAAAATGTCTGAGTATAAAAAAGCTGGTTCTGAAGTAGAAGTCGAAGTTGAAACTAAAGATCCTTCTGAAAAGAACGATATGAAGAATCAAGAAGAAGACAATATGGAAGAAGATCCAGCAGCTAGTAAAGCCTCAATTTCCGTTTTGGATACCGCAGAAGTTAAGAATGATGCTGCTCTTGCAACTTCTGAGGTGGCTAGTGAAGTCAGACAAGTAGCATCGCAAATTGCTTCGTATTTTGGTTTAGACAAACACGCCACAGCATAAGGAGAGAAATCTAATGGCAATTAAACCAGACCGCTTGATTAATGAAACCGACATTTCGTTGGTTTGCAATGATGTCCACGAAAAAGGCACAGTTCTTATTTATGGAACTGCTGCTTCTGGTGCTGGCATTGTAACCCCAGGTCTTTGCAGCTATCTATCTGGTAGTCCTTCGGGCTATAAGGTTGCTGGCCTTAGCTTGGCAAACTTTGTTGACATTGATCAAACAAGGGTTCACCGTAACTTTCATAAAGATGAACAAGTAATTGGCGAAAAAGCACCACTTCTTCGAAAAGGTTATGTTGTTACTAATAAAGTAACTGGTAGCCCTACCGTTGGTGACAAGGCTTATTTGACAGTTAGTGGTTTGTTAACCCCAACTGTTTCCGCTAGTGGTGGTGAAGTTGCCACTCCTAGAGTTGGAACTTTTGCTGGTGCAAAAGACGAAAATGGTTATGTTAAAGTTTATGTTGAACTTCCAAACTAATAAGGAGAGATAAGAACATGAAAAAGCCAACACCCGAAATGATTGAATTGCTTAAACAGTCTGGAAGCAATCAATTTGAACATGCGACTGCTGCTCAAGCCGAACTTGCAAAGGCACTAACCCTTCCTTTGCGACAAGGCGTTCTCAATGGTGACATCATTGGTGGCATCTTTGAACCTATCAATTTCCAACCCGGCACATCTATTGAATTTCCATTAGATTTCCTTGCTCCCGGTTCTGAAAAAGATTTCGTTGCTTATACGATTCCTTCTCAGGGCAAGATTCCAGAACGACATGTTGAAGGTGACTTCGTAATGGTTCCAACTTTCGAAGTTGGTTCCTCTATCGACTTCTCCTTGCGATATGCTAGGGATGCTCGTTGGGATCTAGTTGGTCGTGCTCTTCAAGTTCTTGAAGCTTCCTTTGTTCGTAAAATGAACAATGATGGCTGGCACACTATCCTTGCTGCTGGCGTAGGTCGTGGAATTGGCGTTTATGACGCTGCTGCCACAGATGGCGTTTTCAGTAAGAGGCTTGTAGCTCTTATGAAAACCTCTATGCGTAGGAATGGTGGTGGTAATAGCACTTCCATTAATCGTGGTAAGCTTACTGACCTATATCTCTCTCCAGAATCTATGGAAGATGTTCGTAGTTGGGATATTGGTGAAGCTGACGATTTCACAAGGCGTGAAATCTTCGTAAGTCAAGACTATGGTTTGACCAAAGTTTTTGGCGTAAACCTTCATGACATCGATGAACTCGGTGTTGGTCAAGCTTATAATGACTATTATGAAAATGTTCTTAGCGGAACTTTTTCTGAAGGCAAATTGGAAATTGCTGTTGGTCTTGATCTTGAAAAATCAGATAGCTTTGTTATGCCTGTTCGTCAGGATATCGAAGTATTTGAAGACCCAACTTTCCATCGTCAGCGTAGAATGGGCATGTATGGTTTTGGAGAACACGGCTTTGCTGTTCTTGATAACCGTAGGGTGCTTATTGGTCAACTCTAAGACCATATTTTTAAAAAAAATAGCGACTCCAGTATTTACTGGGGTCGTTTTTTTTAATATACTGTAACAGCATAATATTTTAAGGAGAACAAAATGGACAAAGAACTTAACATTTTTGAAAAAGCTGCCAATTTTGCAAAAGCTGCTGTTAAGCATGTTGCTGCTGGTATGCCAAAAGTTACAGATGAGCAATTAAAAATTAGACTTGATGTTTGTGATACATGTCCAGAAGTTAATAAAGATAGCCCAAATTGGACATGTACAAAGTGTGGGTGTAACTTGAAGATAAAAGCTAGTTGGGCTACTCAAGATTGCCCTATTAAAAAGTGGCCAGCCATTACTTAAAAGATGGTGTATTTATCTTTGGAGAAAATAAAATATGCACTTCCAAAGAAACATAACAAGAATACAAGATCAAGATGACTTTTCTGGAGTACCAGCCTCTGGACAAGCCGTTTTTTTTGATGGTGAAAATTTTATCACATCAGATATTACTGGATATCAAGGATCGCAAGGAAATCAAGGCATTCAAGGCATTCAAGGAATGATTGGTGTTCAAGGACATCAAGGTCAAATGGGCGAACAAGGTTTTCAAGGAGATCAAGGAGATCAAGGGCAACAAGGTTTTCAAGGCGAACAAGGGATTCAAGGAAATCAAGGCGATCAAGGATGGCAGGGCGAACAGGGTTTGCAAGGAGATCAGGGTCAACAAGGTAATCAAGGATTTCAAGGAGAACAGGGTTTTCAAGGACAAGGATTCCAAGGTGATCAAGGGTTTCAAGGGAATCAGGGTGACCAAGGATTACAAGGATTAAATGGAAACTTTGGCGGTGTTACAGTTGAATATCTTATAGACACTCTTAATTATACAATAAATGATCCAGGCGATAATTTTATAAGATTCAATAATTCTAATATTACATTAGCTACACATGTAATTATTGATGATAATCCAAACAACTCAAATATTGATCTTTCTTTATATTTAAATACCATTTCCGCATCAACAAGCACAATGAAGGGTCACTTTAAATTATCCAAGAAAAGTGATTCTACAGTATTTGCTCTTTACACAATAAGTTCTTCAACAGAATTAGAACCAAGTTTTTTTGATGTTGTTATTTCTTATCTATCTGGAAATGGAACATTTTCAAATAATGATGAAGTTCTTTTAACTTTTGCAAGGACTGGAGATAAGGGAGATTCTGGAAATCAAGGTGAACAAGGACACCAAGGCAATCAAGGGCTTCAAGGACAACAGGGATTTCAAGGCGAACAAGGGTTACAAGGAAATCAAGGAAATCAAGGAAATCAAGGATTTCAAGGCGAACAAGGGGAACAAGGTGATCAAGGCAATCAGGGGTTTCAAGGCGATCAAGGCGATCAAGGATTTCAAGGTGAACAAGGTTTACAAGGAGATCAAGGATCACAGGGAAATCAAGGCGACCAAGGATCACAGGGTGAACAAGGATTTCAAGGAAATCAAGGAAATCAAGGCGAGCAAGGATTTCAAGGCGAGCAAGGCAATCAGGGCACTCAAGGTTTTCAAGGTTTTCAAGGTTTTCAAGGAAATCAAGGAGAACAGGGTTCACAAGGGGATCAAGGTGAACAAGGTTTCCAAGGAAATCAGGGAGAACAAGGATTTCAAGGTGAGCGTGGAATTGGTGCATTGTCTTGGACATACAAGGTAAACACAACAACTCTTACAGATCTTGACCCTACCAATGATTATATAAGTTTTAATGCTGATCCTTTTACTTCGGCCACTCAAGTTAAAGTAGATGATAATCCATACGGATTAAATACTACACTACATGATTTATTCTTAAGTATTCAGAGTGGTTATTTAACCCTAACAAGTCAAGCAAATCCTTCAACATATGTTACTTATCAAATAACTTCTTGCGTAGATGGTACTGCAACAAACGATACTGAAGATGGAAGTTATGTAATATTTAATGTGGCACTAGTTAGTACATATGGAGTAATAAACAACGAAGATTTTGTTACTCTGTCTATTGGTATTGTTGGCTCGCAAGGCGATCAAGGCGATCAAGGGTTTCAAGGAAATCAAGGAAATCAAGGTGACCAAGGTTTTCAAGGCGACCAAGGAAATCAAGGTTATCAAGGCAACCAAGGCAACCAAGGCAACCAAGGTGAGCAAGGCAATCAAGGATCAGATGCATTATGGAATTTCACAGGTGCTTATAGTGGTGGTGCATCATATGCCATAGGTGATATAGCAACTTATTTAGGGCAAACTTGGTATCGCATTCATGCTAACGGTGGCAATCTTGGAGATACCCCCGTAGAAGGAACTTTTTGGACATTAATTGCTCAGAAAGGTGACCAAGGCTATCAAGGATACCAAGGTCAACAAGGTTTACAAGGTGAACAGGGCGACCAAGGTCTTCAAGGAAATCAAGGAGAACAAGGGTTCCAAGGTGAACAGGGATTACAAGGCGATCAGGGCGAACAGGGTTTTCAAGGTGATCAAGGCTTTCAAGGCGAACAAGGGTTCCAAGGCAACCAAGGATTTCAAGGTGAACAAGGAATTCAAGGTCATCAAGGAGAACAAGGTTTTCAAGGAGAGCAGGGGGAACAAGGAATTCAAGGCCATCAAGGGTTCCAAGGTTATCAAGGTGAACAAGGTATTCAAGGTGATCAAGGCTATCAAGGAGATCAAGGCTATCAAGGATTTCAAGGACAACAAGGAAATCAAGGAGATCAAGGATTTCAAGGCGAACAAGGAAATCAGGGTGAACAGGGATTGCAAGGATATCAAGGCAATCAAGGATATAGAGGCGAGTCTACTGGAGAGACATACTATTTTAATTACTCTGTAGCATCTGATGTGGCTGGATATAAAGAACTTTCTATAACCCCAATTGCTACAGCCCAACAGATGGTAACAACATCATTGGCTGGAAGCACAGACAATATACTTATCGCTAGTTTCATAACGCCACAATTAGGGTTTTCAGTTATACCAGGTGGATCTCAGTTATTCCACCAACACTTTCTAAAGCAAGCTTCAAACGACCACATTCAAACTTATATTACAATACAATTAGCAAACTCTACTGGAACTCCAATAGGGCCAATATTATCAACAAATGCTCCAATGATAGGGTGGACTGATTCTGTTAATGCAGTAGAAGCCTTAATGGATTTAGTGTTAACAACAACGACTATAGATCCTACCAATCGCATGATTGTTAAGATTTATGCAAATAACGATGATAGTACTTCTCACTCTTTGAAATGGTATACCGAAGGAACCGCATATTATTCGTTTGTAAGAACAACTGTCAGCGTAGTGCCGGTAATAGGCGAACAGGGTTTTCAAGGCTTTCAAGGAAATCAAGGTCAACAAGGGCTACAAGGCAATCAGGGCAATCAAGGCTCACAAGGAAATCAGGGCGACCAAGGGTTTCAAGGAAATCAAGGCTCACAAGGAAATCAGGGTGAGCAAGGATTTCAAGGTAATCAAGGGGAACAGGGTTTTCAAGGAAATCAAGGCGAACAAGGCCATCAAGGAAATCAAGGTGAACAGGGTGATCAAGGATTTCAAGGTAGTCAAGGAGATCAAGGTTTTCAAGGTCAACAAGGATTCCAAGGAAATCAAGGAGAACAGGGATTTCAAGGAGATCAGGGAAATCAAGGTTGGCAGGGTGAACAAGGTTCACAGGGTGATCAAGGATTCCAAGGAGAACAAGGTAATCAGGGTGAGCAAGGTTTCCAAGGAAATCAAGGCGATCAAGGTTTTCAAGGTGAGCAAGGATTTCAAGGAGAACAGGGTTTTCAAGGAAATCAGGGCGACCAAGGATTTCAAGGAGAACAGGGAAATCAAGGCGATCAAGGTTGGCAGGGTGAACAAGGTTCACAAGGAGATCAAGGCAATCAAGGAGAACAGGGAAATCAAGGTGATCAGGGATCACAAGGCGATCAAGGCAATTATGGAAATCAAGGTGACCAAGGATATCAGGGATCAACTGGTAGTTTTGGCGGTGTAACAGTTGAATATAAAATAGATACAAATAATTATTCAATTAACGACCCAGGCGATAACTACATAAGATTTAACAATGCTTCTCTTGCATCAGCTACGCATGTTATAATTGATGATAATCCAAATAATGCAAACATAGATCTTTCTCTATTCTTAGCTACGATCTCTGCTTCAACAAGCACGATGAAGGGCCACTTTAAATTATCTAAGAAAAATGACTCTACAGTATTTGCACTTTATACCATAAGCAATTCCTCAGAAGAAGAACCTAGTTTCTTTGATGTTACAATTTCTTATTTATCTGGAAGCGGAACATTTTCTAATGACGATGAAGTATTGCTCACTTTTGCAAGAACTGGTGATAAGGGCGATACTGGCTATCAAGGATATCAAGGGTATCAGGGAGAACAGGGGCAACAGGGTTATCAAGGCATAAATAGAGGTGTCTATACCGCAAGTCCAACTGCTCCATTATCGCCAACTGCTGGTGATCTATGGATAGATACATCAACTGGTATTTTTTACATATATGTTGTAGATTCAGATAGTTCGCAGTGGGTTCAATTTGTAGGTGCAAAAGGCGAACAAGGATTTCAAGGTGCTGGTTTCCAAGGAAGTCAAGGAAATCAAGGCACACAAGGTGTACAAGGAAATCAAGGAGAACAAGGTTTTCAAGGTGCTGGTTTTCAAGGTTTTCAAGGAGAACAGGGCGAACAAGGTTTGCAAGGTTTTCAAGGAGAACAGGGGGATCAGGGTGGCATAGGATCACAGGGAGATCAAGGTTATCAGGGTGAACAAGGATACCAAGGACAACAAGGCTTTCAAGGAAATCAAGGCTATCAGGGAGAACAAGGGAATCAAGGTTATCAAGGACACCAAGGCAATCAAGGCGATATACCTTACACTTATACTGGCACATGGTCTTCTTTAACCACTTATATCTTAAATGATGCAGTTACATATCAAGGTTCTGTTTATCAATTAACAAATGTTGGAAGTTGGTCTTTAGGGGCGACACCTCCTAATAACGGATGGACTTTATTGGTTCAGAAGGGCAATCAAGGAGATCAAGGATTTCAAGGAGAACAAGGATTTCAAGGAAATCAAGGTTTACAAGGATACCAAGGATTTCAAGGAGAACAGGGAAATCAAGGAGAACAGGGAGAACAAGGAAACCAAGGTTATCAAGGATACCAAGGAGATTTGGGTCTTCAAGGATCTCAAGGGGTTCAAGGAGATCAGGGAGAACAAGGTTATCAGGGCGATCAGGGTTATCAAGGAGAAATTGGATATCAGGGAGATCAAGGGTATCAAGGAGAACAAGGAGATCAAGGTTATCAGGGCGATCAAGGCTATCAAGGTTTTCAAGGCGAACAAGGTAATCAAGGACTGCAAGGTGATCAAGGATTTCAAGGAAATCAAGGAGAACAAGGAGAACAAGGGGAACAAGGCAGTCAAGGAGAACAAGGTTATCAAGGAATTAGAGGATATCAAGGATTTCAAGGAGATCAAGGAAATCAAGGTGATCAAGGAGAACAAGGCGATCAAGGTTTTCAAGGAAATCAAGGCTTTCAAGGAAATCAAGGATACCAAGGAGAGCAAGGTGATCAAGGTTATCAAGGATATCAGGGATATCAAGGATATCAAGGAACATCTGGTTCTGGTGTAACCATTCAAGGTTCAGAAACATGGGAAAATATATTTAACAATGAAACTGTTGGTGCATCTTTAGGCGATATGTGGATCGTCACAAATGTAAGTCAAGGAACCGCTACTCAGGCATGTCCTAATCCAACTGGTGGCACAGCATCTATAGGCGATGGTTTGATTTATACTGGTTCATCCCCAGTGTATTGGCAGAATGTGAGTCTTGTAAGAGGGCCACAAGGATTTCAAGGCATTTTAGGAAGTCAAGGAAGTCAAGGAAGTCAAGGCATTCAAGGATCTATTGGATCTCAAGGGAACCAAGGAAATCAAGGTATTCAAGGTTCTGTTGGATCTCAAGGGAACCAAGGCAACCAAGGAAGACAGGGCATAACTGGATCTCAAGGTTTTCAAGGAAATCAAGGAAATCAAGGATTTCAAGGAACTGTTGGAACGACAGGATCTCAAGGAAATCAGGGCTTACAAGGAGAACAAGGTTTTCAAGGCAGACAAGGATTTCAAGGGGTTCTTGGTAATCAGGGCTACCAAGGTAATCAGGGATCATCTGGTGGTACTGGATCACAAGGATCGACTGGAAACAATGGAAATCAAGGGTTTCAAGGTAATCAAGGCAATCAAGGTAACCAAGGTTTTCAATCTAGTGGTTCTGTGACCTCTGTATCATTATCTGCACCAGCCATATTCAATGTTTCTGGATCGCCAGTTATAAATGCTGGAACTTTCACAGTTACATTTGTAAATCAATCTGGAAATACTGTACTTGCTTCCCCAAATGGTTCTACTGGTGTTCCATCTTTTAGATCTTTAGTTCCTGCCGATATACCTACACTTAATCAAAATACTACTGGTGTAGCTACAACAGCAATAAATATTTCTGGTGGTTCTATAGGTGGTATTCCATATCAATCTGGAACAAGTTCAACAGCAATTTTAGCAGCAGGAACTAGTGGTCAAGTTTTAAAATCAAATGGTTCATCTGCTCCATCTTGGATAAATCAAAGTTCAATTACTGCTGGCGGTCTATCAACGACTCTTGCTGTTGGTTCTGGTGGAACTGGACTTACTTCGGCTGGAACAAGTGGGAATGTACTTACAAGTAATGGTTCTTCTTGGACTAGCTCTCCAGCAGTTAGCTCAACTCCAACAGGATCAATAATTGCTTTTGCTGGTACTACTGCTCCTGCTGGATGGTTACTGTGTGATGGTACAAATACTTATTCTAGAACTACTTATGCTGCTCTTTTTGCTGTAATAGGAAGCATATATGATAATGGAAATGGAAGTAGCACATTTGGAGTACCAGATTTAAGAAGCAGAACAATAATTGGTGTTGGGCAAGGAACTGGATTAACTCTTAGAGGCTTGGCTGTTAAAGTAGGTACAGAAACAGTTACTTTAAATTACACTCAAATACCAGCACATAGTCATCCTAATGTTGTATATGGTGGTAGCACTGGTGGTATGTCTGCTAATCAAGTGCATTCACACTCTGCGGTTTGGGTTGCTGGCACTCAGATAGGAAGAGGGGCTTATGGGTTTGGTGGTGGTCTTGGTGGTGGTTACCAAGGAAGACTTATAGTTTCTGGTGGTTCAGAGTATGGACAATATTGTACAGTTGGAGATAGTCCTAACCTTAATCATACACATACTTTTACGCCATCTATAAGCAATGCCAACAATACTGGTGGCGGTTATTCTCATGATAACATGCAACCAAGCATAGCATTAAACTACATAATAAAAACTTAGGAAATACGATATGCCAATAAATTTTCCTATTAATCCTGATAATAATGACACTTATACATTTGATGGTAAGACATGGGTTTACAACGATACTGGTTGGGTTGGACTAGGTGTTGCTGGACCACAAGGTTTTCAAGGTAATCAAGGTAATCAAGGTAACCAAGGCTTTCAAGGAATTGTTGGAGAGCAAGGTTTTCAAGGAAATCAAGGAGAGCAAGGATTTCAAGGTGAGCAAGGACAACAGGGCGATCAAGGAAATCAAGGTTTTCAAGGAGAAATAGGTACAACTGGTTTTCAAGGTTTTCAAGGTTATCAAGGAAGTCAAGGTGATCAAGGAGATCAAGGAGATCAAGGAGATCAAGGGTCGCAAGGTAATCAAGGAGAACAAGGAGATCAAGGATCGCAGGGTAATCAAGGATTTTATGGGGATCAAGGTAATCAAGGTGATCAAGGATATCAAGGTAATCAAGGCAATCAAGGTTATCAGGGAAGTCAAGGAGATCAAGGAAATCAAGGAAACCAAGGAGATCAAGGAGATGTAGGTTCACAAGGATTTCAAGGCAATCAAGGAGTTGTTGGAGTAACAGGAAACCAAGGCGATCAAGGTTTATCTGGAAGTACTGGCAACCAAGGCAGACAGGGTTTTCAAGGATTAATAGGCAATCAAGGTTTTCAAGGTAGACAGGGTTTTCAAGGGTTAACAGGCAATCAAGGCAACCAAGGAAATCAAGGCAGACAAGGTTTTCAAGGTCTAACTGGAACTGGAAATCAAGGTTTCCAAGGCTTTCAAGGATCTCAAGGATCTCAAGGATCTCAAGGGTTTCAAGGATATCAAGGTTTTAGAGGTTATCAAGGCAATCAAGGAAACCAAGGAAATCAAGGATTTCAAGGGGAACAAGGAGTTCAAGGATCTGTTGGATCTCAAGGATCTCAAGGATTTCAAGGCAGACAAGGTTTTCAAGGAATTGTTGGAAATCAAGGTTTTCAAGGAGAACAAGGATTTCAAGGAAGACAAGGTTTTCAAGGAAATCAAGGGTTACAAGGTATTATTGGAAATCAAGGCAACCAAGGGTTTCAAGGAAGACAGGGATTTCAAGGTCACCAAGGCGATCAAGGTTGGCAAGGCGAACAAGGTGATCAAGGTCATCAAGGCTGGCAAGGTCATCAGGGAGATCAAGGATGGCAGGGCGATCAAGGTTACCAAGGATCACAAGGTGATCAAGGATCACAAGGTGATCAAGGATCACAGGGTGACCAAGGATCGCAAGGCGATCAAGGAAACCAAGGGGAACAGGGATCGCAAGGTAATCAAGGAGAGCAAGGATTTCAAGGAAACCAAGGAGAACAAGGTTCTCAGGGAAACCAAGGTAATCAAGGAGTCGTTGGAACCACAGGTAATCAAGGGTCACAAGGCAATCAAGGATCACAGGGAAATCAGGGATCACAGGGAAATCAGGGAACAACTGGAACCGCAGACACAATTTTCTTAGCAACTAACTTTGGAGGTTTATAACTATGCCAGTGACAGCAACACCAATATTCGCTCAAGCCCCATACTTTGTTGCAAAAACACTTGCAGCACAAACAGCATGTACAACTAGAGGACCAACAGCAACGGCTAGTCTTGCAGCAGCTAACATCATCGAAGTTGTGCCGACTTCTACTAATGGCCTAAGAATTGATAGCATCCAAGTCAATGCTTGTTCTACTTCTTTTACTGCACCTACCGCTGGTAATATTGTAGGCATATGGGTATGGGATGGAACTACAGCTTTCTTATTCACGGAAATACTTGTGACTGCTGTAACTCCTTCGACTACTGTTGCTGGATTTACTACCACATTGACTTTTGCTAACCCTCTTGTTTTACCATCTACATTTAAACTTTTTGCCTCTGTTAGTGTTACTACTACTGCTAGTACTACTGCATTGCAAGTTTGTGTAATGGGGGGAAGTTATTAATGGCTGGAGCGTTTAACTATGGCATGATACCAAGCAATTCTCCAAAAGGTTCTGCGTTTCAAGCAGTCCAAGAAACTACTATATCGTCTGGTATTATTCAAATGTTTGCTGGTTCTACTGCTCCAAATGGGTGGCTTATATGTGACGGAAGTACTGTTAGCAGAAAGACTTATGGCGATTTATTTAAAGTTATTGGAACTACATATGGGGCTGGCAATTCCAATACTACATTTGCATTACCAGATATGAGAGGGCGATTACCCATAGGTGCTGGAACAGGCACATCTTTGACAACCAGAACTTTAGGGGCGAATTTGGGTGCAGAGACAGTAACATTAGCAGTAACAAATCTTCCACCACATACTCATACCGCTACGGTTGGAACACAAAGTGCTAACCATACTCACACAGGCACAAGCGGTGGCCAAAGTGTAAATCATACTCACAGTTATGGAAGACCCATAGGAACCACTGGAGCTACTAGCGGTATTATAGATACGCTTACTGGTAGCAGTTCGGGAACACCATTAACAGGTGGAAACTCTGTTGGGCATACTCATGCAACTACATTTGGAACTCAAAGTGCTACGCATACACATTCAGTCACTAATTCAAACACAGGTAGCGGAACGCCATTTGGAATTATGCCACCGTCAATAGGTGTTAATTTTATCATAAAGATATAGGTGAAAATTGGCTGGATCTTTTTCCTATAATGCGATACCTACTAATTCTCCTAAAGGTAGTTCGTTTGAGCCTATAAAAATACCAATCGTACCAACTGGTGTAATAGAAATGTTTGCTGGTGCTGTTGCTCCAATTGGATGGTTAATTTGTGATGGAAGTATTGTAAGCAGAATAGCTTTTAGTGATTTGTTTAAAATTATAGGCACTACTTATGGCTCTGGCAATTCTAATAGTACATTTACTTTGCCAGACATGAGGGGTAGAATGCCCATTGGTGTTGGTTCTGGTTCTAATTTAACTACAAGGTCATTGGCAGGAACTGTTGGTGCAGAAACAGCAACATTAGCAGAAACTAATTTGCCTTCTCATACTCATACTGCTTCAGTTGGAACAGAAAGTGTTACACATACACACACTGGTACAAGTGGAGGTGAAAGCACAAATCACAATCACTACTTTAGTCATACTGCGGGTACATCTGGTTCGTATGGATTATTTGATTCAGCAACAGCTAGTAGTTCTGGTCAACCTAATACTGGTGGCATTCAGCAAAATCATGATCATGCTACTACAACAGGAACTCAAAGTGCTACTCATACACACACGATGACCAACTCTAACACGGGTAGCGGAACAGCATTTGGTATTATGCCTCCATCCATAGTTGTTAATTTTATTATAAAGATATAGGTGAAAATTGGCTGGATCTTTTTCTTATAATTCGATACCAACTAACTCCCCTAAAGGTAGCTCCTTTCAAGGTTTACAATCATCCATTACTCCTATTGGTGTTATAAGATTTTTTGCTGGATCTGTAGTTCCTAACGGATGGCTTTTATGCAATGGAAGTACTGTTAGCAGAAAAGCTTATGGCGATTTATTTAAAGTAATAGGAACAACTTTTGGTGCTGGCAATTCTAATGACACTTTTACTTTGCCTGATATGAGAGGCAGGATTCCAATTTGTGCAGGAACAGGTACTTCTCTAACTACTAGAACTTTAGGGTCAAATGTAGGAGCAGAAACAGTTGCTTTATCCGAAGCTAATATGGCTTCTCACACTCACGCCAACAATTTTTCTACGCAAACAGAAAGTGCAACCCATACACACTCAGGAACAAGTGGTGGAGTATCTGTTGATCACACACATGGTTGGGGAAGAAATGTGGGATCGTTTGGATCATATGGCTTAAGAGATGGTAATAATAGAAGTGCTAATGGAACGCCTAATACGCAAGCAGCTAATCAAGATCATAATCATACTACTACTACTGGAACTGAAAGCACTAATCATAATCATACTGTTACAAATTCCAGTACTGGAGGTGGAACCGCATTCGGGATTATTCCACCAGCGATAGTTGTTAATTTCATCATAAAAGCATAGGAGCAAAAATGTTAAGCTTAAGTATCATACTGACAAATAGGATAGATAACTCTGGAATAGCAACAGAGGATATATATAACATCAATCTGATTAAAACAAATTCAGATGGTGTTTCAAGAAATATAACCATGCCAGTTTTACTTGACTCAGAAATTGGCAAATTTATATCTAAACTCTCTGATCAAACATGGGATTATATAGCTGCTGCACCCCCAGATGCTCTCTCTCAAGCAAAGGCATGGTCATTTCAAAATATAGATAATGAATGGGCAGCTTTAGAAAAAGTTGGTTGGGATTCTGGTCGTGGCTATCGTTTAGGCATTTCCCCCTCTGATGTGGCACTTCTTGTAGGTGTGTTTTCTCTTGCAAAAGAAGCAGCAGCATTGGGCCTAGAACTTCCTAACCTAATTAGCATGGATAATACGCCTGTTGTTTTCTCATCTATACAAGAAATGACTGGTGTTCTACTAGAATATGGGCAAGCTCGCTCAGTTTTAGCTGGTATATACGCAGAAAAAAGAAAGGTAGTAGAGAATGCCACAGAAGTTGGAGTGACAGGTGTAATTTAATGTAGGCACAACTACATTATTTGGGGGTTAGAACAATGGATGATAAAGACTTTATCCTATTAATTGAACGATTAGGTGTTTCTTGTAGTTTTTTAATATTCTTTGTTTGGACAACCTATAGAGCATCTACTTGGTTGGGTGAGAAGATCATCCTCCCTTTGCATGATAGACACATCAAATTTATAGATAGATTAGAAAGTGGACTAGAAAGTGTGGTCAAAAGCCAAGAAAACACTATGGACATACTTAATCAGATACTGTTAAATACTAGAGAGTTGCATGAACTTAAAAGGAATAAAAAGGAAACTGTTAATGCAGAATGAAATTATTTACACAAATGACACCATTGTTGCTGTAGAGTATACCGTATTAAATAGCAATGAGTGTACTTACATATATACAAGTGGGTTTGTACAAAATGAATTATTTTCAATCTAAAAATAATAACCCAATTCTTAAGGGTTAAAGATGCCTAATTGTGTTGATCTACTGAGCTTGGGCATTAATCCATCTTATGAAGGTGAGGTTTTTCTTTTTGGTGATTGTTCTTATACAGCAATAGAAAAAGATGGAAGTTTAAATTGGAAAGAGAATGAAGAACTGAAGGTTTATGGGGATTTTAGTACATGCACATCATCTTCTTGTAGTTGGTTGTGGAGTTGGGAAAGCCCTGGAGAACCAGGCTACTATACACAATGGAGAAAGACATCTTCGTGCCCACAAGATGGCACATGTCTTTGTTCATACGAAGGATTCCCTAGTTTTAACGGAACGGAAGGTCAAGTCGTATCTTATCCTTGTATATACCCAACTACAACTCAAGAACCAACAACTAGTACTTCTTCTACCACTGGAACACCACTTACATCAGAACCTCCAGATCCAACCACACCACAACCCACTACTACTAATACCACTACCACTACTACAACTACTCCAAATCCTTGTGCTCCTGGGGAATGGAATTGTGCTGGAAATTGTAGACCTAAAGATCGATATAATTGTAGTGAGTGTGGAGATGCATGTTTGCCATCACCTGAAGAAGATTGTTGTCCTAATTTTACTGGTGGTGGATCAATAGAATGTACAGATTTGTTATTTAACAATAACAATTGTGGTGGTTGTGGAATAATTTGTGCGGAAGGAGAAGCATGTTGCTATGGATCTTGTGTTCCATTAGGAACAGATGAAAATTGTGCATCTTGTGGTGATTCAGTGCCAGAAGGTACGGTCTGCTGCGATGTTAATGGTGATGGTATTTATGGATCAATTTCTCTTGACTATTGGAATCTAGGAAACCCCGGATCGTCTGATGATGATAATTGTGGATCATGTGGGAATGTGTGTGTTGCACCATATAGATGTAAAGACGGTGTGTGTACTGAAACAACAACATGTTTTGGTGGTTGTACTTGGGAATGGATGGGGCCAGCAGGCTACTGGTATCAACTACAAGATTGTATTCAATCATGCATTTGTGATTCTCCTACTGATGATGGAACTGTGTTTTATGAGTCTTTTGAATCTCCTTGTTATTCTTATGTAACAACGACTTCAGATCCAAATGCAACCACAACGACTACAACCGCTAGTCCAACAACGACTACTACGACTACTTCAGCACCAACTACTACGACTACAACCGCTAGTCCAACTACCACAACGACTACTTCAGCACCTACTACAACAACCACAACCGTTAGTCCAACCACAACGACTACTTCAGCACCAACTACTACGACTACTTCAGCACCAACTACAACAACTACTACGACTTCAGCACCTACAACGACTACAACGACCACAACCGCTAGTCCAACTACCACAACGACTACTTCAGCACCAACTACAACAACTACTACGACTTCAGCACCTACAACGACTACAACGACCACAACCGCTAGTCCAACTACCACAACGACTACTTCAGCACCAACTACAACAACTACTACGACTACAACCGCTAGTCCAACGACTACAACGACTACAACCGCTAGTCCAACGACTACAACGACTACAAATCCTGATCCATGTTATGGGGTTTTTTGTGGTTTTGAACCAGGTTGGGATTGTTGTGGTGGAAATTGTTATAACATATTTGGCGTTGATCAAATGATTTGTTGTGATGGACAACTGGTGTCTGGTAGATCTGGATCAACTTGTGGTTCATGTGGAAATGCTTGCCCAAGCGGTCAAGATTGTTGTTCGCAAAATGGAGATGTTTTTACAAATTATTGTGCAGATTTAGAGTCAGATCCATTTAATTGTGGTTCATGTGGCACTTATTGTGCTTCACCAAATGTTTGTTGCCAAGGTCAATGTCTTCCAGATCCATCTCTTGTTACTAGTTTTCAAAAATGTTGCAATGGAACAATAATAGATTTTAAAGATGACACAAATAATTGTGGTGATTGTGGAATAGTTTGTGGTGCAGGAGAAGCGTGTTGCAATGGAATATGTATAGATATACTAAGCGACAAATATAATTGTGGATCATGTGGTTATAATTGTCCTCCAGAATCTTATCCAGATTGTGTAAATGGTGTTTGTGTTCCTGCTCCAACTACAACGACTACCACAACTACAACGACTACCACAACTACAACGACTACCACAACTACAACTAGCACAACATCAAATCCACAATGCGATTATTCTTTAGCTCATTGGGTAGATCCAAATAACTTTGATCAAGATGAAATTCCACCTAAAACATCGTTTACTATAGGTATTTCAGAAACATTAGAGCTTAAATTTAGGGTTAGGGATATATATCAAGTAAATATAAATAGTGAAAATTTTAGCACTGTTACTCAGTGGCCTTGGTATCCATTGCCTTCTCCAGAAAACACATATGGCATATATGAAAGGGTAAATAATCAATATGCCTTAATGGAGTTTGTTACTACTGGTACAATTGGAAGTAAATTCTATCTTTTAAATGAACAAGAATATCCATGTGTATCTGATAATTTTGCTTATTATAAATTCATATCGCCTCCAGTTGGAACATATGTAATAAATTTTTACATGAATGATGGTTCATCTTTTGCATTTACGGTTGATGTGATTGAAGCAACCACAACAACTACAGACCCAAATACCACTACAACGACTTCAGATCCAAATACAACTACTACAACTACTACAACTACTACAACCACTGCTGCACCAACCACTACAACTACGACAGCAGCACCTACTACAACGACTACAACTACCGCTAGTCCAACGACTACTTCAGCACCTACAACGACCACCACAACAGTTTCGCCCACTACGACTACGACAACATTAGCCCCAAATATAAATTCAATAAAGTACAACGCTGGCGATCAAATAGAAATAAGGCTTACTGATGATTACTATGACATAGATGGAAGAGCTATAGATTTTGTATCTAATGATTATCCAGTATTAAATAATTTAACAATTTTATTTTTTGTAGATGGTAAAATAAACTTTGTTAAAAACTGTTTAGCTATAAATACAACCACAATTAGATTAGAGCTTGGTCATCTTGAATTATCTACTATTGGTGCTGGAAGATGGTCTTACGAAATAAGGGCAATTTTTCTAAGTGGGCATATTGTGACATTGACCATTGGGAATTTAATTATAACTCCTGCTTTTGGAGATTAACATGGCATTTGAAATGGGTATAAGCTTATCTTTTGGGAAAAAATACGAAAATTGTACAACTTTGTCTGCACAATTAATAAACGGAAATGGAACAAGTTATAGTACTCCATATACAACTGGATTTGTAAATTTAACTAATGGCTACTTTTTATTTACTCCAACAATACCAGCATCTTTTAGAGGTGCTATCAAATTTTATTGCGGGATTGAATTTCTTGGTGCTTTAGCTATTAATCCAGAAGAGTATGAAAATATAGATGTTAAAGTTAGCACAAGGTGTAGTTCTACTGGAACTGGAGTTCCTACACTGACAAATCCAATACCGATTAATCCAGCAGATCCTATAGAGTTAAGATTAACTGATGATTATTTAGTTGCAGAATCTAGATCTATAGATATAACCTCTGTAAATTGGCCAGATTTAACTGGCTCTTCTACTAGTTTCATAATTGATTCAATGCCAACATTTACTAAGGTAGCACAATTGCTTAATACAACATCATTAAGAGTTGAGTTGAGCAATGAAGAACTACAACAAATTGGTGCTGGTAGATGGTCTTATGAATTTAGGTCAGTTTTGTCAAATGGTCACATAATAACCCTAGTAGTTGGCAATATTATAATCGTTCCACCATTTACTGATTAGAATACGGTGTATTATTAGTTGTAATTATTACTAAATAACGAGGTGATTATGTACTGGCAAGCAGAATTCATAACACTGTTAAGGGTTTTGATAGACGATCTTTCATCGCCACAAACATATAATGACAAAAGACTTACGCAAGTTTTGGCAGTAGCTGCTCAATTAGTTACAAATGAATTAAATTTTCCTAGTAAGTTTAGAGTTGATATTCAAGCTTTAACTATTGAACCAAGTCCAGTAGATAGAGAATCAACTAGAGATGAAAATTTTATAAATTTAGTTTGTATAAAAGCAGCGTGTTTAATAGATCGTGGAGAAACTAGAAAATCTGTTGGTCAAGGAATTGCTATTAGAGATGGTAGTTCTTCTATTGATCTTCGTGGCTCAATGGATGGTAGGCTTAGATTGCTTGAAAAGGGCTGGTGTTCAGTATATGATGACACTAAGCTAGAATATCAGGCAAACAGAAATGGAACAATTGCTGGTGCAGCCATTATGACTCCATTCAGAGTTTTTGCTGGCTTTAGAGATATGGCGTACTATCCTTACAGTAGAGATGGTAGAAACTTTATTCAATAACGAGGGTTTTTTCATGGGAACAATTCATATTATTGGTGCTGGCATAGTAAATGGTTATTCAACAATTAATCCCACTGAAGGAAATCCAAGTGGTCAAATAATTAATTATGTTAGCGAAGGAAGAGCTACAGTATCAAACACTCTAGATTATCCATATGTTGAAAAAAGTTTTGGTATTCCAGTTGTTGATATTTCAAGACCAGCAGTTTTTGCAGATGGTTCTTCAACCATACTCGCTTCTAATACAAGTCAGCAAATATTTTCTACTAATGATGACAGGCATTATTTATATTTTCAAAATGAGTCAGCAAATGCTATGTATGTAGATTTTGGAGTACCAGCAAACACTACTTCTTCTTTTAAAATACCAGCAAGTGGCAATTTAATCTTTGATAGTGTTTTTGTTCCGTCTTCTACTGTTAACATTATTTGTGCCACAAGTGGTGCTCGATTTATTGCAAAAGAAGGTTAAAAAAGGATTGATCATAAATATTGGCTGTTGTATCATATAAAGGTACAGCAGCCTTTTTGTTTTAGGAAATAGAAGGAGGAAATATGATTCTTACAATTGGCATGGCCACATACGATGATTTTGATGGGGTTTATTTCACTTTAGAAGCTTTAAAAGCATATCAAGATTTACAAGATGTAGAGTTAGTCGTAGTTGATACCAAAAAAGAATCTTGCAAAGACACAGCAAATACTTGCAATGCTCTTGGTGTAAAATATTTTCACAGGCCAGATAAAGTTGGAACATCTGCTTCAAGAAACCATGTGTTTGAAGTAGCAACTGGCAAATTTGTAATGTGTATTGACTGTCATGTTTTATTGGTTAAAGATGCTGTTAAAAAACTAAAAGAATATATTTACGCAAACATTGACACTAAGGATTTAATTCAAGGACCATTGCTTTACGATGATCAAAAAAATATATCGACTCACTTTAAACCTGAGTGGCGTGGACAAATGTATGGAACTTGGGAAACAGATTCTAGGCATTTAACTCAAGAAAAGTTTGAAATACCTATGCAGGGTCTAGGATTATTTTGCATGAGGAAAGATGTTTGGCCAAAATTTAATTCTAACTTCCGTGGTTTTGGTGGTGAAGAAGGATACATTCAAGAAAAAACAAGGCAGAATGGTGGAAAGGCCATATGCTTATCTTGGTTGAAATGGATTCATAGATTTGCAAGACCAAAGGGTGTTCCATATCCATTAGACATTAAAGACAGGATTATAAATTATTTAATTGGATGGTCTGAGTTGGGCATGAACTATCAGGAGGTTTTGGAGTTTTTTAAGAAGTCTTTAAACACAAATCAAATAGGTGAAATACTCAAAGAGTTTACAAAAGCTCTAGGAACACCAATGTCAATTTCTCCTGCTAAAGACTATAAAACAAGTAAAGTTGCTTATATATTAGACGATGAAAACAGTGAAACTTATAAAAATTTTAATTGGTCATACCCTAAAATAAGCTTAGAAGACAAATCTTTTATTTCGGCTATAAATGATTTTGTTTCTAGAGATGAGGATTATTGTTTAATTGTAAAATCTGGTGAAGTAATTGATTTAAAAACTATAGAAAAAATTGATGAATGGATTGTTATTAAACAAAAAGCTTTAAAAATAGCTTCATTAAATGAAATTGAAAAAAAATCTTTTAAAAGAAAAAATGAATTTTTCTCATATAGAATTGCAGATAATGTAGAC
>Ga0255086_1000197_pt1 | contig 21829 bp, 19 predicted proteins | sample Colum_Cont_RepC__FD_188438 | JGI IMG/M metagenome (GOLD analysis project Ga0255086, IMG submission 188438) | Freshwater microbial communities from Columbia River, Oregon, United States - Colum_Cont_RepC_8d | ecosystem: Environmental > Aquatic > Freshwater > River | place: USA: Oregon | collected... | reverse complement strand
CACAGGCGGTATGGAAGCTCGTCGGCAACCAGGCCATGCTCGGCCACTGGTTGAGCGCCAGCACGCCGCAGGCCACTGCCGCCATCAACCAGTTCTTGGGCGTGCGCGAGCAGGGCAATCTGCTGTATTCCGACACCAGCTGGAACGGCTATACCGCCGACCGCAAGCGCCTCTACGCCCAGCTGAAAGCCGCCGATGTGCGCAACCTGCTGGTGGTCAGCGGCGACGCCCACCTCACCTTCGCGATGGACCTGCCGGAAGACCCGCTCGATGTGACCGCGTACGACCCGGTGACCGGCCGTGGCTCACTGGGCGTCGATTTTTCGGTGCCAAGCGTCAACAGCGAAACCTTCGTCGAGCAGTTCGGCTACCCGCCACGCACTGGCTCGCTCGCGGTGGAGGCCGCCAGCCGCGCCGCCAACCCGCACCATGCCTACACCGAGCTGGACAGCAAGGGCTATCTGCTGCTCACCATCAGCCAGCACAACACCTACGCCGAGTTTTGGATGATGGACGACGTTACCTCCGCCAACACCTTGCAAACGCTGGGCGCGGCGTTCAACTGCGCTGCCGGCAGCAATCACCTCACGCTCGCCAGCCTCAACCCCTTGGCCGGTGGCGGCAGTTCCGCATGAGGGGCTGGGATCGCCGCCGCTTTCTGCAACTCGCCGCCACGATGGTGGCCGCCCCCTTGTTGCCGGGCTGCGGCGACTCCGCCGCGTTGCCGCTGGATGCACTACTGCGCGCGATGCCAGAGGCCGTGACGCTGCCAGCGCCCGGCAGTGGCGATGCGGCGCAGGTGTTCCCGTTCTCGGTCGCCAGCGGCGACCCCACGCCGAGCGGTGCAGTGCTTTGGACCCGTCTGGCACCAGACGCTTTTCAGCCGACACAAGACCTGTTCTGGCAGATTGCTGAGGACGAAGCCTTCACCCGCCCCGTGGCCGCTGGCCGCATCGTCGCCGCAGCGGTGCAGGTCGTGAACGACCACACGGTGAAGCTCGATACCGACGGCCTCTTGCAGCCCAACCGGTTCTATTTCTACCGCTTTGCCCACGCCGGCACATCGAGCCGCAGTGGCCGTTTGCGCACGCTGCCGCGTGCCGATCAAGCGCTGGATGAGCTCACCCTGCTGGTAGCCTGCTGCCAGGACTACACGCTGTCGTACTTCCACGCCTTTGCCGAGATGGCCGCCGCCGAAGCCGACTACGTGCTGCACCTTGGCGACTTCATCTACGAGAGTGCCATCGTGCCGCTGCGCGCCATCGCGCTGCCCTCCGGTGGGCAGTACGCCAGTACGCGCGACGACCTACTGACCATCTACCGCACCCACCGCAGCGACGCCAATCTGCGCGCGTTGCTGGAGCGCCACACCCTCATCGCCACCTTTGATGATCACGAGTTTGCCAACGATCTCTACTTCGACGGCGAGCGCCCGCGCGGCCCTGACCACCCACTCGACGAAGACCCGGCCGCGATGACAGCCTACATCCGCGACGCGCTGGATGTGTGGGTGCGCTACCTGCCGGTGCGCGTGCGCTATGCGCCGGGCGGGGCCTTCCCCGACCTGCTCGACGCCGAACGCAGTTTCCGTTTCGGCACCCTGGCGGAGCTGGCACTCACCGAGCTGCGCCTGCACCGCAGCCCGCACCCCTGCGGCGAAGGCAACTACGGTGAGCGCCAGCTGGTGCTCGAAAGCAGCTGCGAGTCCCGCCACGATGCTGGCCGCACGCTGTTCGGCACGGCGCAGAAACAATGGCTGCTCGACACCCTCAAGACCAGCGCCGCACAGTGGCGGGTGTTGGGCCTGCCCATTCCGTTCTCGCCCATCCGTATCAGTCAACAACCGGCGGCGGTGTATGAGGTGGATCACTGGGACGGCTACACCGCCGAGCGCGCCGAAGTGCTCAGCGCCTTGAAGGGCACGCCCAACCTCGTGGTGCTGGCAGGCGATATGCACGCCTTTGCCGCCGCCACACTGCACGATGGCTACCCGGATGGCGCGGCGATCGGCACTGAATTCACCACCAGTTGCGCAGCGGCCACGCCCATCGCCAGTATTAACCCGCCGGCCAATGCCTTTTTGCAGGGGCCCACCATCACCGCCAACAATCCGCACTTCGCGCTTTGGGATGGCACCCGCAACGGCTGGCTGGAGGTGGTCTTCACCCACAGCGACTGCACCGTGACGATGCGTGCCATGCAGGCGCAGCTGCCGGTGGCGAATCCATCCATCGCGCTGGCGCGTTTCCGCGTGGCCAGCGGCAGCACGTCGCTGCAAACCCTTTTCTAGCTTCGAGACCCTGACATGCCGCCACCCCCAATGGATCGCCGCGCTTTCCTGAAAGCCGCCAGCCTTGCTGCCGCCACACCGCTGTTGCCTGGCTGCGGGCATTCCGATACCGAGCCGGTGACGCTACCGCCCGTGCCCTCTCCAGCCCCGGTTCCTGTGCCAACGCCCAACCCGGTGTTCCCGGAACCGGGTGAAGAGCCGGCGAGCTTCGATTTTCCGCTGGTGCTGGCGCTACCCTTTGCGCATGGTGTGGCGAGTGGCGACCCCCTGAGCGACCGCGTGATCATCTGGACGCGCATCACCGAAATCACGCCCAGTGCCGCGAGCATCCCCGTGAGCTGGCAGGTCTCTACCAGCCCCACCATGACGCCGGTGGTGAAGAGCGGCACGCAGTCCACCATGGCCGACCGCGACTGGACCGTGAAGGTGGACGTGACCGGCCTCATGCCCGCCACCACCTACTACTACCGCTTCACCGCGCTGGGTGCGCAGAGCATCGCCGGCCGCACGCGCACCGCACCGGCTGAGGCGGTCGACAACATCCGCTTCGCCGTGGCCGCGTGCAGCAGTTATTGGTCATCGACCTGGAGCGGCTACGACCACATTGCCGCGCGCAACGACCTTGATCTGGTCATCCACTGCGGCGACTACATCTACGATTTCATCGACGAGGATGAATTTGTCCGTAGCCGCAAGGACAGTCGCGATCTGGGCTTTGTCGACAACCGTGACTGGCTGGACATCGGCGAGCTGCGCCGCCGCTACGCCTTGTTCCGCAGCGACCCCGCGCTGATGCGCGCCCACCAGCAACACCCCTGGTTCATGGTGTGGGACAACCACGACATCGACGAGGGCTACGGCAATGAACTGCCGACGCCGCAAGACGGCCAAGAGAGCACGACCACCCTTGCCCAGACCACGCAGGTGTTCTGGGAGTGGACGCCCTCGCGTCCGCCGCTCGCCGATGGCAGCGGCAATTTTCTGTTGGTGGATGACGGCAGCTATCCCGCGCCGCCGGACAGCCAATTGTTGTACCGCCGCCTGCCGTATGGCCCGCTCGCCGAGTTCTTTGGTGTCGATACCCAAATCGGCCTGCCCGGACATGGTCTCACGCTCGATGCCAGCCACCTGCCCGCCGACACGCCCACGCTCTACGGCAGGCCGCAGTTCGAGTGGTTCACGCACTCGATGGTCGCCGCCGAACAGGCAGGCGTGAAATGGAAGATCGTCAACAACCAAACCTGGTTCGCACCCGCCGACACGCCGGATGTGATCACCGGATTCCCGTCCGTGCCGAAGATCGGCATCTCGCGCTGGAGCGACTACACCGGTGAGCGCGCCGCACTCTGCGCCGCACTGCGCGGCAACAATGCCGCCGCAACGCGCGTACACGGCACGGTATTCGTCTCTGGCGACACCCACGGCAATTTCGGTTCGGATGTGATTGAGGACGCCACGCTGATCTCCAGCTACCTGCCGGGGGTGCCTGCACGCAGCACGCGCAATGGTTCCACTGCCATCAACAGCGCCGCTGGCGCAGTGCGTCTGACCACCGGCAACACGCCCGTATTCAACAACCGTGTCGCCTCGGTGGGGGTCGAGTTCGCACCCAGCTCGCTGGGCCGTGGCGGTGCCGACGAGCTGGTGTTGCGTGCGCTGATCGACGGCGGCGCGCCGCTCAACGAGGCCACCCTCAGCAGCAGTGTGCTGGCGACCCGCGCGCTGGAGACGGCGGTGATTGCTGCCAACAAGAACGTGCAGTTCATCGAGTGGGTCGACCACGGCTACGGCATCGTCGACCTCAGGCCTGAGCGCGCGATCTTCGAATACTGGTGGCAGGACAAGCTCACGCGTGATTCGCCCGACGTGCTGGGTATGCAGATGGTGAGCTGGGCGGCGGACAGCGCCACCGCTGTGCCCATGCCGCGCTATCGCGACCAGCTCGACGTGGTGCTGGCACATGGCATGGCGGTGGCTGCCACCGCTGGCACGCGGGTGAGCGAACCCGCACCGCTGACTGAGACGGTATTGCCCCGCTAAGCTGTGGCAATGCTCTCGACCTTCATCGATTACCTGCGCCTCTGCCGGCTTCATAAACCAGTCGGCATCTGGCTTTTACTGTGGCCCACCTTGTGGGGATTGTGGTTTGCGGCGGATGGCCTGCCACTCACCAAGGTGCTCGTCGTGTTCGCCCTCGGCGTAGTGCTGATGCGCTCGGCGGGATGCGTGATCAACGATGTGATGGACAAGGATTTCGACGGTCATGTCGAACGCACCAAAGATCGCCCCATTGCCGCTGGGCGGGTGAGCAAGCAGGAGGGCGTGCGGGTTTTCGTCGCACTGGCCCTCATCGCCTATGGCCTGACCACCAAGCTCAATACCGAGACGGTGCTGCTCTCCATCCCTGCTGTGCTGCTGGCAGCGAGCTACCCGCTGATGAAGCGCTGGATTGCGCTGCCGCAGGCCTATCTGGGGCTGGCGTTTTCATGGGGTATTCCGATGGCCTTCTCGGCGGTGCGAGGTGAGATCGATTGGGTGCTGGCGGGGCTGCTGATGGCTGCCAACATCTGCTGGGTGATTGCCTACGACACTTTCTACGCGATGGTGGATCGTGAAGACGACTTGAAGATCGGCGTAAAGTCCGCCGCCGTGCTGTTCGGCCGCCGGGAGCTGCTCATCACCAGCCTGCTGCACGCCGCCGCACTGGCCTTGCTGGCAGCGGCAGGCGCACGCGCTGGCCTGGGTGTCATCTACTTCGCGGGCCTGGCCGTATCCGCAGCGATTGCTATTGCCCTGCAACGCCGCGCGCGCAGTCGCACGCGAGTGGATGCCTTTGCTGCATTCACGCACAGCCACTGGTTTGGCGCGGCGGTGTTGCTGGGGCTCATTCTCGACACCCTTTGAGGCTTCGCCATGCGTCCCCTGCTTGCCCTTGCTGTCCTGCTGCTCAGCGCCTGCGCCAGCCACATCGGCAAACCCGATACGCCGCCGCCGAAAGCGGTTGCCAGCAGCTTCACTCTGCTGCGCGATGTGATCTACACGCCCAGCGGTTGGCCGCAGGCGCTCAAGGCTGATGTCTATCAGCCGGATGGCAAGGGTGCGAAGCCTGCGGTGCTGCTGATTCATGGCGGTGGCTGGGCCGCACCGGATCGCCGCGAGCAGATGGCGTCCATCGCCGAGCGCCTGGCCCAGCGCGGCTATGTGGTGGTGAATGCGACGTATCGCTTCGCACCCGAATACCTCTACCCCGCGCCGGTTGATGATCTGCGCGAAGCGCTGAAATGGATGCGCGCCAACGCCGCGCAGTATCAGGTCGACCCCACGCGCATCGCCGCCATGGGCTACTCCGCCGGCGGACATCTGGCCGCCCAGCTGGGCGTGCTCGATGGCCCGCCGACCGTGCGCGTGCAGGCGGTGGTGGATGGCGCTGGCCCCACCGACCTGCGCAAATACCAAGGTGGCACGCTGGTGCCGCAGTTTCTCGGTGGCACGCAGCAGCAAGTGCCGCAGCGCTTCATCGACGCCTCGCCCGTCACCCATGTGAGTGCTGACGACCCGCCGGTGTTCCTCTACCACGGCAGCTGGGACACGCTGGTGCCAGACAGCCACTCTCGTGATTTCAAGGCCGCGCTTGATGCAGCGGGCGTGCGCGCCGAGTGGTTCAAAATCATCGGCCGTGGACACATCACCGCGTTCTTCATGGATGGTGAGGCGATTGACGCAGCGCTGGCGTTTCTTGATCGCACGCTGCGCTGAATCTGCCGCACCGCAAACACAGTAAATCCGCTGCACCCATTCAAGGAATCCCCATGCGCATTTTCGCTGCCGCTGTTGTCGCCCTTGCGGCCTCGCAAGCCTTTGCCGTCTGCGAAAGTCCGCTGCTCGATCACACTGAAAAGCGCCTGCTCGGCAAGTCGGAAAATCTCTGCGCGAGCTACGCCGGCAAGGTGGTGCTGGTGGTGAACACCGCCAGCCAGTGCGGCTACACGCCGCAGTACGAGGGGCTGGAAACACTCTACAAAAACTACCAAGGCAAGGGCCTCGTCGTGCTCGGCTTTCCCTCTGATCAGTTTGGTGGACAGGAGCCCGGTGATGCGCAGGAGATCGCCAAGTTCTGCAAAGCCAACTTCGGCGTGAGCTTCCCCATGTTTGCCAAGACCGAGGTGAAGGGCGACGCCGCCAACCCGCTGTTCAAGGATCTGAGTGCAGCCACTGGCAAGGCGCCCTCATGGAACTTCAACAAATATCTGATCGGCCGCGATGGCAAGGCAGTGACGCACTACAGCAGCGATACCAAGCCGCTCGGCGCGGAGTTGATAAAGGCGATTGAAACCGAGCTCGCGAAGCAGGGCGGCTAAAACTCTCCTCTCCCGCCTGCGGGATTGAGGTCAAGAGAGAGGGGCTCTCAAGGACATTCGGACACCGGACCTGCAATGGTGAACGGCGAAGAAACGCCGCTGTAAGGCTCGGTAGCAGTCGCGAGCGACATCCGCGCCGCCCCCTCATGCCGCAGCCGGTAGATGCCGGGTGGGGTGTTGCGCGGAATGCTCCACACCGCTTCGGCGGTCGAGGGCCCGGTCAGGGGCAGGTCCACCGGCACGGGTGAGGGCACCGAAGGAATCCACACATAGAGCAGCTCTGGGTCGCGATCACTCGCCACCACCTGCCAGCTGTCGTCGGGCAGTTGCCGCTCGGCGTAGACGTAGCTCGCCTGCGTGCGCAGGTCATTGCGCGGATGCCCGGCCTGAAACTTGGCGCGCATGGTGTCGCCGGGTTGGGCCGTCGCGCCCACATCGGTCACCACATCGCCGAAGGCACCGGTACCAGGCAGGTCGGAAGGCATATAGGGCGGCCGGATGAGGTTCGGTGTGACGGCTCCTGGAAAGGGTGAGCCATCCGGCGCCGGCATACCATCGCGCAGGGTCAGCGCCAGCTTGCGCGCCTCCTGCTGCACGGCGGCCAGCGTCCACGGGCCATAGAGGGTGGAGGCACCTTCGTACTGCTGCGAGGAGTACTCCTCGCGGGTGGTGAGGTAGTTGACGAACTCGTTGGTGTGGCTGGCCACCACCACGGTGTCAATGCCGATGGGGGCCAAGATGTCGAGCAGGTTCTTGCGCAGCCGCCGGGCCGACATGGTGGTGACTTCCCAGGGTAGCCCCAGCACTGCGAAGTTGCCGATGCGGATGATCTGGAAGGGCAGCACCGCCGAGCCAGAGGGGATGGTCACAGGCTTCTCGGCCTGGCAGCCAAAGTCCACGCCCGGCAGCTGATCAGCCTGACACATGGCTGCAGCTGAAACGATACTGGTGGGAAGGTTCAGGCCATACGGCGCATAGGGGGGCACCGGGTTGTTCTGCAGCGCGGCGAGATCTGCCGCAGCACTCGAGAGCACATCCGGGCTGGATTGGCAGCTCACGCCCTCCTGTCCTGGCGCCGGGCCATCCTCTGCCCCGGCGATGAAGGAAATGCCCAGCGCACCCATGCAGGTGCGTTTCACCGGCGCGTCGAGTTCGGGCGGGTGACGCATGCCATCCAGCACTACTGGATCGGTGACGGTGATGGCGGTGATCGGCACATTGAAAAAGCGCACATCCACCGGGCCGGACAGCGGCTTGCCGCTGCCGTACAGCGTCAGCGCTTTAGCGAGCTGCTTGGTGCCGCTGATGGCGTTGGACTCGTACTCATCCTTACCGCCGCCGCGCGTGGGGTCTGGGTAGGGGCGTTCGAGGATGAAGAGATTGGGCGAGGCATCACCGAGGTCGGCCTGTGCGAAGGCGGCAACGAAACGGTCAGCACCATCGGTGGGCGCGGCGTAGTCGGTGCGCATGATTTTCTCGAAGCCCAGCGAGGCATAGCCCTTGATGTCGCTACTGACCAGATGGGCGTCTTCACCCAGCACCGTGGCGTGCACGCCAAACCAGTTGAAAACGCCCACGGCGCTGCCATTGGCGCGCACTAGGTTGAGCTGCACCATGCGCTTGGGGTTGTCGATGGGCTCGCCGCGTACGTTCAAAAACTCGCGGCGCTCGGCCTCGCTGTTGAGATCAAAGGCGACCTTCGAGCGGTTGATGTTGGTGTTGAGCAGCTCGCCATCGGCGAGCGTGATGGCAGAGGTTTCCGGGTGCGCCTGGATATTGGCGTGCGCGAGCCGAATGGCTGAGACCATGCCATTGACGATGGTGTCGTAGACCAGGGCATCGAAGCCGTAGTGAAAGAGATTGCCGCCATCGTCATGCGAATAACCCGCCGGCCCTTGATGGGTGTGGGTGGCCGAGAGCATCACGTTTTCGGGGCGATAAAACTCTGAGAGTTCGACGTCCGCTGCGATGGCCTGCAACACGCCGAAGCGCACCGCCGGCCACATCAGGCCGATGTCATTGCTCACCATCAGTACGCGCTGACCGTTGCATGGCGACTCGATGACGAAGGCGCGTGAATACTGGCGTTGGTGCAGGCCGCTGAACACCTGAAAGAGATTTTCCCAACCCATGCCACCGGTGTTGGCGACTACGCCCGTGATGTCATACAGGCCGCTGCCAAAGCGGAACTGCGTGTTGTCCTTGCAGCGGCTCTGCGGTTGTGGGCCGGCGGTGACATCGAAGTCCAGCCGGCCCGGCGCATCCAGTCCATCACCCACTTTCAGATAAGGGCTTTTGGCCACGCACTGCGCAAGCACGGGCTCAGCAACAACCGTGGTTGGCGTTGCGGGTTTGTCCGTGGGCAGCGGTCCGCTACCGGGCTTGGAATTGCCGCAGGCAGCAATCGTCAGGGCGAGGGTGCATGCAAGGCTGCGTTTCCACATAAATCAAAGTCCTTGGAAAAATTGACTGCACCGCTGGGAGTGCGGACGCTGAACTGTCATATTCAATACAAGCATAGCGCCGCGTCTGCGCTGCAATGGTGGTCAATCAAATCTCGAAGCAAAGGGAGTGCGGGATGAGTGAGTCGACACTGGATCGCAATCGTCGTCGCCTGCTCAAGGCGGGTCTCGCGGCGGGTGCTGCCGCAACGCTGCCGCTGTTGCCGGGCTGCGGTGGTGAGGCGCCAGAGCCCAAGCCCGGCGATGCCCGCTGGCAGAACTGGTCTGGCGGGCAGAAGGCACAACCGAAGCAATGGCTGAACCCGCGCGATGAGCGCGAGCTGATCACCCAGCTGCGCGCTGCACGCGGCACGGTGCGGGTGACGGGTGCGAGCCATAGTTTCAGCGCGCTGTGCAACACCGACGACACGCTGTTTTCGCTTGATCAGCTCAGCGGCGTGGTGCGCCACGACCCTGCCAAGCTGCAAGCCACGCTGTGGGCCGGCACGCGGCTGCGGGACATCGGCGCGCCGCTTTGGCAGCTGGGCCAAGCCTTCAGCAACCAGGGCGATGTCAACCCGCAGTCCATTGGCGGTGCCTGCGGCACCAGCACGCATGGCACCGGGCCGACGCTGGGTTCGTTCTCGTCGATGGTGCGCGGCGTGCGGCTGGTGACGCCGGATGGCGAGGTGATCGAAGCCGATGCCGAGCGCAACGCCGAGGTGTTCCATGCCGCCACCACCTCGCTCGGCGCGCTGGGCGTGGTGACGCAGTTCACTCTGCAAAACCGCAACACCTACAAGCTCCATCAGCGCGAGTACCTGGAAGATCTCGATGGGCTGCTGGGCAAGCTCGACGGTTACGTGAAGACCAATCGTCACTTCGAGTTCTGGTGCTTCTTTGAATCGAAGGATGCGATCGTCAAAACCCTGAATGAGACCGAGGCCGCCGATACGCCGGTGCCGGGCTTCGAGCTGCCGGTCGATCACATCCTCGACCTCACCGCAAAAATCGCTGACCGCATTGCGGGCATGGATGGCCCGATGCAACGGTTTCTCACCGCCATGGTGTCGCCGGTGGAGCGCGTGGGACGTGCGTACGAAATCTTCCCCAGCCCCCGCAATTCACGCTTCAACGAGATGGAATACGAGGTGCCGGCTGAGAAGGGGCCAGAGTGTCTGAAAGAGATTTTGGAAACGGTGCAGAAGAGCGCCGTGCGCACCTTGTTCCCGCTCGAATACCGCTATGTCGCCGCTGATGACTGCTGGCTGTCACCCATGCAAGGCCGTGCCACGGTGGCGATCTCGGTGCACCAGCATCATTCAGTGGACTACCGCCCGCTGTTCAATCTGGTGGAGCCGATCTTCTGGAAATACAGCGGTCGTCCGCACTGGGGCAAGCTGCATTCGCTGGATGCACGGCGCCTCGCGCCGCTCTACCCGCACTGGGACGACTACCGCAAAGTGCGCGAGCGACTGGACCCGAAAGGGCGGATGCTCAATGAACACCTGCGGAAAGTACTGGTGAACGCATGAAACGTCGCCACGTACTGCTGGGCCTCGGCGCACTCGCCATCGGTGGCGGCCTGTACAAGCGTCCCAAAGACAACGGTGCTCCCTACAACGATTACTTCGCCGCGCTCAATGCGGAGCTGAAGGCGAACGGTCCGATGCGGCCGAGTATGGTGATCGATCTCGATGCGCTGGATCACAACATCGACACCGTCGTGGCCTCGGTGGCCAAGGTGCCGGGGCGGCACTTTCGCATCGTTGAAAAATCGCTGCCTTCGCCCAAGCTCTTGGCCTACATCGCGGCGCGTGCCAAAACCAATCGGCTGATGTCCTTCCATCAGCCCTTTCTCAATCACGACGCGATGCTGTTCCCGCAGGCTGACATTCTCATCGGCAAGCCCTTGCCGGTGCGCTCGGCCGAGCTGTTCTACCAAACCCACCAAGGCCTGTTCGACCCTGCGCGCCAGTTGCAATGGCTGATCGACACCCCGGCCCGCGCCGCGCAGTATCTGGCCCTCGCCCAGGGGCTGGGCACCACGCTCAACCTCAACATCGAACTCGATGTGGGCCTGCACCGGGGCGGCGTCACCAGCGGCGAGGCGCTGGGCGATATCCTCAAGCTGATTGAGACCAACCCGCAAAGCCTGCGCTTTGCCGGCTTCATGGGCTATGACCCCTTCGTGGCACTAGTGCCGAGCATGCTCGGCTCGCATGAAGAGCTGCTGGGCAAGGTGATGGCCAAATATCAGAGCGCTGTAGATCAGGTGCGAAGCCAGCACCCCGCACTCTGGCGCGAGGGCCTCACGCTCAACACCGCCGGCAGCCCCACCTACAAGCTGCACGAGGCGGAAACGCTGAGCAACGACATCTCCGTCGGCACCGGCTTGCTCAAGCCCACCCACTATGACCTCGCCACACTGGCCGACCACCAGCCCGCCGCCTTCATCGCCACGCCGGTGCTCAAGGCCACGGGTGCGGTGCAGATCCCGGCGCTGGACGAGAAGTCGAACGTGTTCTCGTGGTGGGATGTGAACCAGCGCGAGACCTATTTCATCTACGGCGGCAACTGGATGGCCGACTTCGAATCGCCTGCGGGCCTGCAACTCAACACCACCTATGGCCGCAGCAGCAATCAGGAGATCGTCAATGCCTCGGCGGCAGCCGGCCTGAAGGTAGATGACCAGGTGTTCCTGCGGCCACATCAGGTCGAGGGTGTGCTGCTGCAGTTCGGCGATCTCATCGCCGTGCGGGGCGGCAAGATCGTCGACTACTGGCCGGCTTTTACCTGAAGGCGCTGGTCGTCGCGCCTTACTCTGCGGGCCCTAACCACACTGTAGCGGAGTAGCGCGCGCCCAAGCCGTTGTAGCCTGTGGTAACGACGGTGTACCGGCCGTTGGGCACCACGTGTAGCGGCACTTTGAAACGGTAGTCCAAGGATTTGCTGGCCCCGAACTCGCTGCGTCCCAGTTCGGTGCCGTTGGCATCGAACAGGTAAAAATGAAACTCTGGCTTGACGAGAGGAAGAGGTTGTTGCTCGTCCACCACAAGAGAGAAATGCAGGTGCTGTTTCTGTAGCGTCGCGGTGTGGCGAAACGTGTTTGTGAGGTCAACTGTCAGCGCGAAACGATCACAGTTCATGGCCTGTGGCCGACATACTAGAACGCCCCGTGGCCGATCAGGGGGATCAGCCAGGTAAATCTCATCAGATGCTGGGTTGGGTGCATAAAAGGGGCCACCGACAAATTGGACGGCTTGAGTGGCATCCCCGAATGTGCCGCCAGAGGGTTGCGGGGCGGCGATGGTTGCCGCACTCGACAGGGCAAGCATCGCGAGGAGAAGTTTTTTCATTAGGCTGTTTGGTGGCGATGAGAGTGAAAGGTCAAATAGTTCATGCGGCGGTTTCAGGCTGCCCAAGCAACAACGCGGCTCGACGCATGACGATGACACGCTTCTGAATGTGGAAGACTTTTATTTGGTGGTTCAGCTGGTTCTATGCCAATTCAAAGGCTGCCGCGCAATCGCCCAAGCCTCGACACGCGCTGCACCTGCGGCTTTGCAGGCGCGTGTCAGTTCTTCCAGCGTCGCGCCTGTGGTCATCACGTCATCGAGTAGGGCAATGTGCTGGCCTGCAACGCGCGGTGAGACGGCAAACGCATTTTTGAGATTCCGGCGTCGCTGCGCTGCGGTCTGGCCGATTTGATCGGGGGTGTGACGCAGGCGCTTGGCGGCTTTGGTATCGACTGCGATGCCCAGTTCGCTGCCAATGCCGCGTGCCAGTTCGAGCGACTGGTTGTAGCCGCGTGACCACTGTCGTGACCAGTGCAGGGGCGCCGGGATCAGTAGGGCCGGCAAGGGTTCAGCGCGATGATGCAAGCGTGATGCAAAGGCGGTTGCCAGCAGTGAAGCCTGCTGAAACCGTGCCTTATATTTGAGTGCATGAATGCCCTGCTGCACCGGCGAGGCGAGCACGAAGGCGGCGAAGGCGGCATCGAATGCGCGCGGCTTTTGAAGGCACGCTGGGCAGGGCGCGCCGGTGGCCGAGGGCAGCGCACAGGCCGGGCAGGAGGGGTTGTTCCAGGGCAGGTCGACAGTGCAGGGGGCGCACAGCAGGGCCCCCGTCGTTGCGCTGCCGCAGAGCGTGCAGCCCGGGGGGAGCAGTGCGTCGCCGAAGCATTGTCCGTAAACCTTGAGATGGGCAAGCAAGTTGACAGCCTCCCTGTGGCCGCGAACACTTCGCCCACTTTAAGGGAGACCCCGTATGGCCGCAGACGCCAGCTTTGAGAGCCAGCAAGACCTTCGTACCGATTGGACCAAGCCCGAGGTGGAGGCGCTGTTCGCGCTGCCGTTCAACGATCTGCTCTTTCGCGCGCACGCGCTGCACCGTCGCTATCACCAGCCCAACACGGTGCAGCTCTCCACGCTGCTGTCGATCAAGACCGGTGCCTGCCCTGAGGACTGCGCCTACTGCCCGCAGTCGGTTCGCTTCGAGACGGGGCTGAAAAAAGAACCGCTGATGGAAGTGGATGCGGTGCTCGTCGCGGCACAGGAGGCGAAAGACAATGGCGCGACGCGCTTCTGCATGGGCGCGGCTTGGCGCTCGCCGAAAGACCGCGACCTCGATCGCGTCGAAGCGATGGTGCGGGGCGTGAAGGCGATGGGCCTTGAAACCTGCCTGACGCTGGGCATGCTGCAACCGGCGCAGGCTGGCCGCTTGGCGGAAGCCGGCCTCGACTACTACAACCACAATCTCGATACCTCGCCGGAGTTCTACGGCAAGATCATTTCCACCCGCACCTACGAAGACCGCCTCGACACCCTCAAGAACGTGCGCGCGGCGGGGGTGAAGGTGTGCAGCGGCGGCATCGTCGGCATGGGCGAGACCGAGACGGATCGGGCGGGCCTGCTGCACCAACTGGCGACACTTGAAGTGCAGCCGGAGAGCGTGCCGATCAACGATCTGGTGCAGGTTGGCGGCACGCCGCTCAAAGGCGTGGAGGCACTCTCACCCATCGAGTTCGTGCGCACCATCGCGGTCGCCCGCATCCTCATGCCCAGGAGCCATGTGCGTCTCTCGGCCGGCCGCACGGCGATGAGCGATGAGACGCAGGCGCTGGCGTTCTTCGCCGGGGCCAACTCGATCTTCTATGGCGAGAAGCTGCTGACCACCAGCAACCCGCAGAACGAGAAGGATCGCGCGCTGCTCACGCAGCTGGGCATCAAAACCGAGGGCACGGCGGCAAAGGCGTCGTGCTCCACCGACTCGCATCAGCGTTGCGGATGAGGCCTTAGGCGTGGACGGCACGACCGTCGCGGTTCGCCAGCTGGAAATGCGCCTTCAGCAGCAACTGGCGCAGCTGCGCGCACAGGACTTGTATCGCACACGCCGTGTGGTCAGCGGCGCGCACGGCGCGCGCATCGTGGTCGATGGTCAGGCCTGCCTCAATTTCTGCTCCAACGACTATCTGGGGCTGGCGGGTGATGCGCGCATCGCCGACGCCACCCGCCGGGCGCTGGATGACGGTGTGGGCAGTGGGGCCTCGGCGCTGGTGTGCGGCTACAACCGCGAACATGCACAGCTGGAGGAGGCCTTGGCCGCGCAGGTGCAGCGCCCGCGCGCGCTGCTGTTTTCCAGCGGCTGGGCCGCCAACCTCGGCGTGCTGCGCGCGCTGCTGGGCCGGGGCGATACGCTGATTGCCGATGAGCTGAACCATGCCTCGCTGATTGACGGCGGACGGCTGGCGGGGGCGCAGTATGTGCGGGTTGGGCATGCGGATGTGGATGCATTCAAGGTGGCGCTCGAGGCGCCGCGCGAGGGCCAGACTCTCGTTGCGACCGACAGCATCTTCAGCATGGATGGCGACATCGCCCCGCTGGCGGCGCTGTCGCAGCAATGTACGGCGCAGGGTGTGACGCTGATGGTGGACGACGCCCACGGCTTCGGCGTGCTGGGGGGCGGGCGCGGGGCCTTGTTCGAGGCCAATGCCGCTGCACCGCTCGATGCCGACATCTACATGGCGGGTTTCGGCAAGGCGCTGGGCACGGCGGGCGCTTTCGTGGCCGGCAGCGAGGCCTTGATCGAGTTTCTCATCCAGCGCGCGCGCACCTATGTGTTCAGCACCGCACCGCCGCCAGCACTGGCGGCGGCGACCCATGCGGCGCTGCGGCTGGTGGCGGGCGATGAGGGCGATGCACGGCGTGCGCAGCTGGCGGCGTTGATCGCGCGCTTTCGTGGCGGCTGTGCGCAGATGGGCGTTGCACTGTCGCTCTCCAGCACCGCCATCCAGCCGCTGGTATTGGGCGCTGAGGCGCGCGCACTGGCTGTTTCCCGCGCGCTGCTCGCACAAGGCTTTCTCGTGGCGGCCATCCGCCCGCCGACGGTGCCCGTGGGCACGGCGCGCCTGCGCATCACCCTCACAGCGGCGCATACGGCGGCGGAGGTGGATGGGCTGGTGTCGGCGCTGGGCACCGTGCTCAAGAGCGCATGAGCCAGACCCTGTTCGTCACCGGCACCGATACCGACGCCGGCAAGACCGTGGTGAGCTGCGCCCTGCTGCGCGGCCTCGCCGCGGCTGGGGTTGCAGCCTGTGGCTTCAAGCCGGTGGCCTCAGGTGCGGAGCCTTCGAGTCAGGGCCTGGTGAGTGCGGATGCCCTTGCGCTGCAGGCGGCATCTGCGCGTGGCGCGAGTCTGGCCGAGATCAACCCGCTGCTATTCACGCCCGCCATTGCGCCGCATCTTGCCGCGATAGCGGCAGGGCAGCCCATCGACCCCGCAACGCTGGTCGCCGCCCATATGCGGCTGGCTGCGCGCTACCCGGTGATCGTGGCCGAAGGTGCGGGTGGTTGGTTGACGCCGTTCAGTCATTCGCTACTGCTGGGTGACTGGGTGGCCCAGCAGGGCTGGCCGGTGCTGCTGGTAGTGCGCATCCGGCTGGGCTGCCTCAACCATGCGCTGCTGACGGCCGAGGCCATCGCCGCGCGCGGTGTGCGGCTATCAGGCTGGGTGGCCAATCTGGCGCCGCCTGAATCCAGTGAGACCGAAGGCATGATCGCCACGCTCAGTGCCTGGCTGGGCGCCCCTCTTTGGCGGCAGGGGGCTGGCACAGCAGCCCCGTCATCGGCAGTCTCCGCACTGCTCAGAATCTGATCGCGTTTGGACGAGGCGGCGGGGCTGCTCTAAAATCGCGGGTCTATGTGGTCGGCTCGTGGTTTTGGCTGTCCGCACAAAACACTTTTTTGCCATTGGTCTGTTGCGGCAGGCCGGTGGAGACGCCGGGCGAGGGTCTGGCGAATGGAAGATCACCCAATGGAGGTTGCGGCATGTTCAAGTCTGGATTGATGGCGCGCGCGGGGCTGCTGGCAATGGCCGCCCTGATGAGCGGTGCGGCTTTTGCCGAGGAAGTCCGCTCGCAATACAACCTGCCGGTGGGCGCAACCGAGATCAGCCGCGAAGTGCACTGGCTGCACAACTTCGTGCTGATCATCATGTGCGTCATCGCCGTGCTGGTGTTCGGCGCGATGTTCTATTCGATCTTCGCGCACCGCCGCAGCAAGCACCCCAAGCCGGCTGATTTCCATGAATCAACGACGGTTGAAATCATCTGGACGATCATTCCCTTCTTTGTGCTCATTGGGTTGGCCATCCCCGCCGCAGGCCTGCTGATCAAGATGGAAGACACCCGCGATGCCGAGTTGACCGTGAAGGTCACGGGCTTCCAGTGGGGCTGGAAATATGAATACGTTGGCGAGGACTACCAGTTCGTCTCCATGCTCGCCGCCGACAGCAACAAGGCGCGCCAGCTCGACAGCGGCATAGACCCCAAGGGCGTGCCGAACTATCTGTGGGAAGTAACCAACCCGTTGGTGCTGCCGGTAGGCAAGAAAGTGCGCTTCCTGATCACTGCCGAGGACGTGATCCACGCTTGGTGGGTGTTTGACCTCGCCGTGAAGAAGGATGCGATCCCCGGCTACATCAACGAGGCTTGGACCAAGATCGACGCGCCCGGCACCTTCCGTGGCGTCTGCGCCGAGCTTTGCGGCCGCGACCACGGCTTCATGCCGATCGTGGTGCAGGCCCTGCCAGAAACCGAGTTCAAGACCTGGCTGGCGCAGAAGAAGGGCGTCGATGTCGCCTCGCTCGGCAAGGCGCCGCCCGTTGCCGAGAGCGTGCCGGTGGCCACCACCACGGATGCCGCTGCGGCACCGACTGAAGTCGCCGCCGCCGCCGTTGCGGCCGTCCCCGCCAAGGTACTGGGCAAGGATGAGCTGATGAACAGCGGCAAGAAGATCTATGAGACCCAGTGCGCGGCCTGCCATCAGGTGACGGGTAAGGGCATTCCGCCCAACTTCCCCTCGCTGGTTGGCAGCAAGGTGGCCACTGGCGATGCCAAGGCATTCGCGACGCACACGCTCAAGGGCAAGGGGATCATGCCTCCGTTCGCCTCGCTCAAGGATGATGATCTGGCCGCCGCACTGAGCTATGTCCGCAACAGCTGGGGCAACAAGGGCTCGCTGGTGCAGGCTGCCGATGTAGCCGCCGCTCGCTAATCCCCTCTTTCATTTAAGCGTTTCAGGAGTAACCCCATGGCCGCTGCACACGCGCACGACGCTCACGGACACGACGATCACCACCACGGCCCCGAGAAGGGGATCATGCGCTGGATCAAGACCACCAACCACAAAGACCTGGGCACGCTGTATCTCGTGTTCGCGTTCACCATGTTCTTCATCGGCGGCCTGATGTCGCTGGTGATCCGTGCCGAGCTGTTCCAGCCCGGCTTGCAGTTCGTGGACCCGGAGTTCTTCAACTCCATGACCACCCTCCACGCGCTGGTGATGATCTTCGGCGGCGTGATGCCGGCCTTCACGGGCCTTGCGAACTGGATGGTGCCGATGATGATCGGCGCGGGTGATCTCGCCCTGCCACGCGTCAACAACTGGGGTTTCTGGATCCTGCCCTTCGCCTTCGCCATGCTGCTCTCCACGTTGTTCATGGATGGCGGTGCCCCGGCTGGCGGCTGGACGATGTATCCGCCGCTGGTGCTGCAAACCGGCGACGCCTTCCCCTTCCTGATCTTCGCCATCCACTTGATGGGTATCTCGTCGATCACGGGTGCGATCAACGTCGTGGTCACCATCCTCAACATGCGCGCCCCCGGCATGACGTTGCTGAAAATGCCCCTGTTCGTGTGGACCTGGCTGATCACCGCCTATCTCTTGATTGCCACCATGCCGGTGCTCGCCGGTGCGGTGACCATGCTGCTCACCGACAAGTATTTCGGCACCAGCTTCTTCACCGCCTCCGGCGGCGGCGACCCGGTGATGTTCCAGCACATCTTCTGGTTCTTCGGCCATCCTGAGGTGTACATCCTGATTCTGCCTGCCTTCGGCATCGTCTCGACCATCATCCCGACTTTCGCTCGCAAGACGCTGTTCGGCTATGACTCGATGGTCTACGCCACCGCCTCGATCGGCTTCTTGAGCTTCATCGTCTGGGCGCACCACATGTTCACCGTCGGCATGCCGCTGGCGGGCGAGCTGTTCTTCATGTTCTCCACCATGCTCATCGCAGTGCCTACGGGCGTGAAGGTGTTCAACTGGGTGGCGACGATGTGGAAGGGCTCGATGACCTTCGAGACGCCCATGCTGTTCGCGCTCGGCTTCGTGTTCCTGTTCACAGTTGGCGGCTTCTCTGGCCTGATGCTTGCCATCACGCCGGTGGATTTCCAGTATCACGACACCTATTTCGTGGTCGCGCACTTCCACTACGTGCTGGTGCCGGGCGCGGTGTTCTCGATCATCGCTGGCGTCTACTACTGGATCCCCAAGTGGACGGGCGTGATGTACAACGAGACGCTCGGCAAGCTGCATTTCTGGCTCTCGGCCATCTTCATCAACGTCACCTTCTTCCCGCAGCACTTTTTGGGGCTCGCCGGCATGCAGCGCCGCGTGCCGGACTACAACGTGATGTTCTCGGACTTCAACGTGATGTCGTCCATCGGTGCCTTTGCCTTCTTCATCGCGCAGTTCCTCTTCATCGGCAACATGCTGTATTGCATGTTTGCCAACCGCGCCAAGCACAAGGTGGCTGACCGAGTGTGGGAAGGTGCCAAGGGTCTGGAATGGTGCGTGCCTTCGCCCGCGCCGTACCACACCTTCGAGGATCCGCCGCAGGTGGGTGCCGATGGAGAACCCGTCAAGGGCGGCCGCGCCGCTGCGCATCACTAAGCCTGCGACGATGTCAGAGCAGCCAGCCCCGGTGACAGCGGAACAGGCCAAGCGCAACAAGCGCCTGGCCTGGATTCATGTTGCTTTGGCCCTGGCCGTGCTGGCGGGCTTCGTGCTGAACATTGTCTCCAAATGAGCGAGCAAGACGCCAACGCGCCTGCTGCCAAGGCAGGACGCAAGCGCAGCTTGGTGGAGATGACGCTGCTGACGCTGGCCATGTTCGGTTTCGGCTTTGCGATGGTGCCGCTCTACAACGCTCTGTGTGAGCTGACGGGCCTGAACGGCCGCGATGAGGGCATGCTGGTCGCCAGCACGCTCCAGTCGGAGCCGGACCTGAGCCGCAAGGTGACGGTGCAGTTTCTCACCGTCGTCAACGGTGGCCGCGAGTGGCAGTTTCGGCCCGAAGTCAGCGAGATCCGCGTGCATCCCGGCGAGTTGACCACGGTCAACTTCATTGCCGAGAACATGCTCGATCAGGATGTTGTCGGTCAGGCTGTGCCAGCGGTGACGCCGGGCAAGGCGGCACGGCATGTGAAGAAAACCGAATGCTTCTGTTTCAACCAGCAGCCGTTCAAGGCGCGCGAGAAAAAGATCATGCCGGTTCGGCTGATGTTGGAGCGTGATCTGCCGGCTGATCTTGACACCGTGACACTCTCTTACACCTTCTTTGATGTCACCGAGCTTGCCCAGCAAGCGGGCAAGCCCAAGAGCTGACGCTCTCGCTTAAACTCTTTCAGCAGTCGCAAACGATTCAACTTCAGGGACTTCATCACATGGCCAGCCAAGCACCCGCTGCATCGAATAACACCCGCTACTTCGTGCCAGACCCCAGCGCCTGGCCGTTCATGCTCACGGCGGGGCTGGTCCTGCTCATCATCGGGGTGTGGAGCCTCCTCGAAGACAAGTCGCTGGGCATGCTGCCGATCTACGCCGGTGGACTGTTCTCGGCCATCATCATCTACCGCTGGTTCCGCGGCGTGGCGCTGGAAAGCGAGCGTGGCGCCTATGGCAAGCAGGTGGACACCACCTATCGCATGGCGATGGCCTGGTTCATCTTCTCTGAAGTGATGTTCTTCGCCGCCTTTTTCGGCGCGCTCTATTACACCCGCACCATGTCGGTGCCGTGGATTGGTGGCGAAGGTGCGAAGGGTGTTGCCAACATCCAGTGGCCGGGCTTCGAGGCCAGCTGGCCTACCAATGGCCCGGCAGCACTGGGCGGGGCTTTCCAGAACATGTCGGCCTGGGGCCTGCCCTTCATCAACACCTGCCTGCTGCTGACTTCCGGCATCACCATCACCATGGCGCACCATGCGCTCAAGGACGGCAAGCGCACGGCCTGCATTGTTTGGATGTGGGCAACGGTGGCACTGGGTGCAGTGTTCCTCTACTGCCAGGTCATCGAATATATCCATGCCTATCAGGAGCTAAACCTCACCCTCGGTTCTGGCATCTATGGCTCGACCTTCTTCATGCTCACCGGCTTCCACGGCATGCACGTGACGCTCGGCACGCTGATGCTGTTCGTCATCACCTGCCGCCTGATGAAGGGCCACTTCAAGCCAGATTCGCACTTCGGCTTCGAGGGTGTCGCTTGGTACTGGCACTTCGTGGATGTGGTCTGGGTCGGTCTGTTCATCTTTGTCTACATTCTTTGATGCACGAAGGTGCATCGCCTTTGATGCGCGAGAACGCAGTAACAAAAAAGCCCGGCGTTGCCGGGCTTTTTCATGTCATGCGCAAGGTCTACTGTCCCACGTTGTGCGGCTCAATCCAGCCCATGAAATACGCCAGCACGAGGAATCCAATCAGCGCGGCCTGCAAGCCCACGCGCCAGCTCAGCGCACGCACGGTGCGGCGTTTGTCGCTGCCGTCCTTGAGCATGAAGAACAGGCCGGAAAACAGCGCTGCGACAATCGCCAGCAGCATCAGCACAACCGCAATCTTCGGTACATCCATGGCAGTGAACCCTCAAGGTATTTGCCGGTCATGGTAGCGCCATGACTGCCTATACATTCCGGCCCAGACCTTGGGCGGTTCTGCTCACGCTGCTGCTTGCGGCTGGCATGGTGGCGGCCGGCTTCTGGCAGTACGGGCGGGGCACGCAGAAGCAGGCTCTGCAAGCGCTTCGCCTTAGCGCCGTCAGTATCCCCGCGCAGGACTTGATGGCAGACAGCAGCCTGCCGCCACGCGGCCAGTCCCGGCGGGTCTCGCTGCAGGGCCAGTACCTGGCGGACACTGCGGTGTTGCTCGACAACCAGCCCAGCAAGGGCAGGCCCGGCATGCACGCCTGGGTTGCCGTGCAGCTGGCCGATGGCCGTCGTGTGATCGTTGATCGCGGTTGGCTGCCCATCAGCGCATCTGCCGCTGCGCCACCCGCTGGCCCGCAGACCATCGAAGGCCAGTGGAAGGCCGTGCCGCAGCCTGCCATGCGACTGGGCGCTGCGATCAGCCGCTGCCAGACGCCGCGCCCGCAGCGTGTCACCTACCCGGATGACATCGCGCGGC
>Ga0255086_1000193_pt1 | contig 22090 bp, 21 predicted proteins | sample Colum_Cont_RepC__FD_188438 | JGI IMG/M metagenome (GOLD analysis project Ga0255086, IMG submission 188438) | Freshwater microbial communities from Columbia River, Oregon, United States - Colum_Cont_RepC_8d | ecosystem: Environmental > Aquatic > Freshwater > River | place: USA: Oregon | collected... | reverse complement strand
GGTCAGCGCAGCCGTCGTGGTGGTCTTGCCATGGTCAACGTGGCCAATCGTGCCAACGTTTACGTGAGGCTTGCTGCGGTCAAACTTTTCCTTGGCCATCTTGATCTCCGACTGCGTCGCTTAAAGAACGAATTGAAAGGGTACTACGTGAGCTGGTGCTCACGAATGGAATCGAACCATCGACCTCTCCCTTACCAAGGGAGTGCTCTACCGACTGAGCTACGTGAGCGAAACTGGGATGCTGAAAAACACAAATCACAACTGGAGCGGGTGATGGGAATCGAACCCACGTCAGTAGCTTGGAAGGCTACAGCTCTACCATTGAGCTACACCCGCACTACCTGCCGCTTTACCGCGCTGCTGACTGGTGGAGAGAGAAGGATTCGAACCTTCGTAGACATAAGTCAGCAGATTTACAGTCTGCCCTCGTTGGCCGCTTGAGTATCTCTCCGCATTTACAGTTCAACGCGGTCGCGGATTGTCTTGATGCGGCCTTGCCGTGTCAAGACAAATCGTGCTTTTGCGCATTATTTGCGCGCTTCGAGTGACTCCCAGCGCAGATAGAGGGCGTTGAGATCGGCTTGCAGGGCATTCAGCTTCTTCTGCGTCAGCGCCGCCTTGCTCGCATCTTTGCCATAAAGATCAGCCAATTGCCCGCCAATCAGGGTGATCTCTGTCTCCATTTTCTCGATCTGCGCAGGCAAGGCTTCCAGCTCGCGCTTCTCCTTGCTGTTGAGTGCAGGGCCGTTGGCCGCTGGCTTGGCAACTGGCCCGCCAGAGGCAGCAGGCTTGGCCCCCGGCTTGGTCGTGACGACCTTCGCGCCCGGACGCTGCTTGAGCCAGTCGGTGTAACCGCCCACGTAGTCCGCCACACGGCCATTACCCTCGAAGGCAATGGTGCGAGTGGCAACGTTATCCAGGAAAGCGCGGTCGTGACTCACGACCAGCACCGTGCCGCCGAAATCGAGCAGCAGTTCTTCCAGAAGGTCTAGAGTTTCCACATCGAGATCGTTAGTCGGTTCGTCGAGCACCAGCAGGTTGGCGGGCTCGCTGAACAACTGCGCCAAAAGCAAGCGCGAGCGTTCACCGCCGCTCAGCACGCGCGTGGGGCTACGGGCACGGTCGGGCGTGAACAGAAACTCCTGCAAATAGCCCATCACATGCTTCTGCTTGGCGTTTTCGCCCATGCCGACGGTGACGAACTCCTTGCCGCCCGCAATGTTCTCCCATACCGGCTTGTCGGGGTCGAGCGCTGAGCGCATCTGGTCGAACCAGGCGACTTCGATGTTGGTGCCGGTTTTCAAATCGCCCGTAGTGGGCTGCAAGCGGCCCAGCAGCAGGTTGAGCAGCGTGGTCTTGCCCGCGCCATTGGGGCCGACGATGCCGATCTTGTCGCCGCGAATCACATTGAGCGACACATCCTTGAGCAGGGTGCGCCCGCCCACGGCGTAGCTCACCTTCTTGGCTTCGGCGACGAGCTTGCCGCTGGCGGCGGCTTCGATCACCGCAAACTCGGCCTTGCCCACCTGATTGCGGCGCTCGGCGTATTGCTTGCGCATTTCCATCAGGCGGCCGACACGGCCCATGTCGCGCGTGCGGCGGGCCTGCACGCCCTTCCTGATCCACACCTCTTCCTGCGCCAGCTTCTTGTCGAACTCGAACAGCGTCTTGGCCTCGATGGCCGCGCGCTCTTCCTTGCGACGCAGGTAGTTGTCGTAATCCCCAGGCCAGCTGGAGGCCTGGCCGCGATCCAGCTCGATGATGCGCGTCGCCAGCGCCCGCAGAAACGCGCGGTCGTGGGTGATGAACAGCAGCGCGCCATCCCAGCCTTTCAGGAACTCTTCGATCCAGTCAATGCTTTCGAGATCGAGATGGTTGGTGGGCTCGTCCAGCAGCAACAGATCGGGTTCCAGCGCCAGCGCCTTACCCAGCAGGGCGCGGCGCTTGTAGCCGCCACTCAGCGAATCAAACGGCGTATCGCCCGGCAGCTCCAGCTTGGTAACGATGGCCTCGACGCGCGCATCCAGCGACCAGCCATCGCCATTGTCCAGCTGGCTTTGCAGCTTGCCGAGCTTGTTGATAAGCGCGTCCATTTTCTCTGGCGTGGCGTGCTCGATGTCGGTGAGCGTGTGGTGGTAGTCCGCCAGCACCTGGCCGATCTTGCCCAGCCCTGAGGCCACCACATCGCGCACCGTGCCTTCGAGCTTCTGCGGGATGTCCTGCGGCATCTCTGCCACTCGCATGCCCGGTGCCTTGATCACCTCGCCATCGTCCGCGATCTGCGTGCCCGCAATCACTCGCAAGAGTGTGGACTTGCCCTCGCCATTGCGCCCCAGCACGCACACGCGCTCGCCGCGTTCCACCACCAGGCTGACCTTGTCGAGCAAGGGCGGGCCGCCAAAGCGGAGGGTGATGTTTTTGAGGGTGAGCATGACGACGAGCCGGAACGCGAAGGGCGCGGAAGATACAGGGTTGGAGTGACTTTTACCCGCACCATCCACGCACGGCAGTCCCTAAGATGCGTCATCACAAACCCAATGGAGAACCCCATGCACAGCCCCATCCTCGCGCCCGTCGTCGCCCTCGTTGCCTGGAGCATGGTCATGTGGCTGTGGATGTATGTGACCCGCATCCCCGCCATCCAGCGGATGAAGATGAAGCTCGACCCCAATGCCCCGCGCGGTGAGCAGATGAGCACCCTGCCCGCCTCGGTGCGCTGGAAAGCCGACAACTATAACCACCTGATGGAACAGCCCACCCTCTTCTATGCCATCGCACTGGCATTGGCGCTGATGGAGCAAGGCGCGGGCATCAACTGCACGCTGGCTTGGGCCTACGTCAGCCTGCGCGTCATCCACAGCGTGCTGCAAGCCACCTGGAACAAGATCGAGGCACGCTTTGGCGTGTTTTTCATCTCATCGCTGGCACTGATTGCGCTGATCGTCAACGCAGTGCGCGCGGTCGCCTAAGCGCCAAGCGCGACGGATATCGCTGCCAGCGGTTATCCGGCTTGCTCACAAAATTGAAAAAGGCCCGGCCACACATGTGGCCAGGCCTTCAGTCATCACGATTTTTTACTTGCCCTTCTGCTCAGTCGGGGCGGCTTCGTCAGGTCCGTCGCCAGAAAGGCAGCTCTTCATGAAGGCCTTGCGCTCATCGCCTTTAAGACCTTGCGCCTTGGCATCGGCGTTGCAGCCCTTCATTTTTTCACGCTGGGCGAGCTGCTTGGCGCTGGGTTCTTTCTTTGCAACCGCCTCTTCCGCATAGGAGGGCGCTGCCACCAGTAGGATCGCACTGGTCAATACGGCTGCAAAACAGTGTTTGATCGTCATTTTCATTCCCCAAGTACGCACGGATTGTGCGTGGCTAGAAAATAACCAAATGAAAAGCCGATTTCCACCTCAGGTCAGTCCTTTTCAAAAAATTTCAGGTGCCGCGCGGCTTCGCCCGCGCGGTAGCTGTTGCCGCCAGCGGATCATCCGGCCAAGGGTGACGCGGGTAGCGGCCGCGCAAATCCTTCTTCACCTCGAAGTAGCTTTTGGCCCAGAAGCTCGCCAAGTCGGCCGTGACGGCAATGGGCTTGCGGCCAGGTGACAACAGGTGCAGCACCACGCGCACGCGGCCCTCGCAGACGGTGGGCGTGGTGGCTTCGCCGAACATTTCCTGCAACTTCACTTCCAGCGCCGGAGCCTGGCCGGGCGTGTAGGCCAGCGCGTAGCGGTTGCCGGTGGGCACGGTGAGATGCGTCGGCGCACGCTTGGCGAGCGCCTGTTGCTGGGGGTAGTCGAGCATCGCGTTCAAGATGTCGCTCAGGCCCAGCTTGTCGAGATGGCTGCGGCGGCTCACACCATCGAGATGCGGAGCCAACCAGTCTTCGAGCGTGGCGAGCAGATTCTCTTCGCTCACATCCGGCCACTCGGCCTCGGGTTGCCAGTGCCGCAGGGATTGCACGCGCAGGCACCACTCCCGCGCCGCGTCCGTCCACGGCAGCGCATGCAGGCCGATGCTGCGAATGCCTTCGACCATCGCACCCGCAATGGCGGATTTGGCCTGCTCGCTGGCTTCGGCCAGGCGCAGCGGTTTGGCAGCCAGCACGATGGCACCCAGGCGCGTCTGCGTCTCGGCCACCACGGCCTCGGTCTGCGTATCCCAGTGCACGGCGGGTGCGGTGACGATGCGATGGCCATGCGCCTGCCGAACCTCCGCCTCGCTCATCGCGGCAGCGAGGCGGATGCGGCGGGTAGTGTTGGCGCTGCGGGCATCGGTCTCGACACCCCAATGCGCGATGGCGAGCCACTCGCTGTGGGCCAGCGGGTCGGTTTCGGGCAGGCGCGCTTCGCCGCCATCGGCGCAGAGGAAAGCGATCTCCTTGGTGCCGCGCGGCCCATCGCGGCTGCCCTCACGGCGCTGGGCCAGGCGTTCAGGGAAGGCGAGCGAGGTCAGCTCGGCAATGTGGTTGGCCGCACCGCATTTCTGCGCAGTGCCTTGCAACAACCGCTTGAACTGCTTCACCGCCTCCTGCACCCGGCGCACTTGGGTGGGGTCGCCGCGCCCGGCTTGCAGTCGTTCCACCCGCTCGGCCAGATCGCTGCCGCCTTCGGCCTCGCGCTCTTCCAGTGCGGCGGCCAGCCAGCAAGCCAGCTCGCCCTGCCCGCTCGCTTCCGCCTTCAGCAGCAAGTGCGCAAGGCGTGGGCTGGTGGGCAGTCGGCCCAGCGCGCGGCCGTGCGGTGTGATGCGGCCTGCACCGTCGAGTGCGCCGAAGGCCGTCAGCAGCTCGCGGGCGTAGCGCCAGTTGGCGGCGGGCGACGGGTCGAGCAGGCGCAGGCTGCTCGGATCAGCCACGCCCCATGCAGCGAGGTCGAGCGCCATGCGGCTCAGATCGGTGCTCAGCATTTCGGGCGTGTCGTGGGCGATGAGGCGGCCGTGCTGTTCTTGCGACCACAGCCGGTAGGCGGTGCCAGGCCCCAGTCGCCCAGCGCGGCCGGTGCGCTGCTCGGCGCTGGCGCGCGAGACGCGGCGGGTTTCGAGCACATTGGCACCCGCACCCAGATCAAAGCGCGCAAAGCGCACAAACCCAGAGTCGATCACCGTGGTCACGCCTTCCACGGTCAAAGACGTTTGAGCAATGTTCGTGGCGAGAATCACCTTGCGCTGACCCTGCGCATCGGGGGCCAGCGCCAAGTCCTGCTCGGTGGATGACAGCTCGCCATACAGCGGCCGCACCACCACGCTATTGCTGCGGGCCTCGATGCGCCGTTGTGCGCCACGAATCTCGCGGGTGCCGGGCAGGAAGGCGAGGATGTCGCCCTCAGTCTCGCCGAGTGCAGTCAGCACGGCATTGGCGAGGGCTTCGTCCATCGGCGTGTCCGCACGCGGGGCGCGATAGCGCACATCCACAGGAAACAAGGTGCCGCCAGCGGTGACGATGGGCGCATCATCCAGCAAGGCCGCCACGCGCTGGGTATCGAGCGTGGCACTCATCACCAGTAGGCGCAGATCAGGGTTGAGGTTTTCGCGGGCGTCGAGCGCGAGTGCCAAGGCCAGGTCGGCATCCAGCGAGCGTTCGTGAAACTCGTCGAAGATCACCAGTCCCACGCCCGGCAGCTCCGGGTCGGCTTGCAGGCGGCGGGTGAGCAGACCTTCGGTGACGACCTCGATGCGCGTCGCAGGGCCAATGAAGCGAATCTGGTAGCCGACGGTGTCACCCACCTTCTCCCCCAGCAGCGAGGCGATGCGCGCGGCGGCAGCACGGGCGGCGACGCGGCGTGGCTCCAGCAGCAGAATCTTTTTGTCCTTCAGCCAGGGCTCGTCGAGCAGCACCAGCGGGATGGTCGTAGTCTTGCCGCTGCCCGGTGGCGCGGCCAGCACGGCACGGCCAGCATCACGCAAGGCGGCTTTGAGGGCGGGGACAGCTTCGAGCGCGGGATAGGCCGGGAGTTTCATGTCGCGCGCATTGTCCGTGACAATGCGCAATGAGCGAAATTGAACTGCACCGAAAACTATTGGGCGACGCGCCCCGCAATGCTGCCTTTCATGCGGCACTGAAGGCCGTGATCAAACCCGGCGTGACGACGGTCGCCGATCTCGGCGCAGGCACGGGTTTCTTAAGTTTTCTCGCACGTCAGCTGGGGGCCGTGCACTGCACGCTGATCGAGTACACCGACACCCTGCAGCTCGCCACTCAGCTCGCCCGCGCGAACAAGATCGATGGCTTGAGCTTCATCCAGGGCCACTCCGCAGAGATCAAGAAACCGGAGAAGGTTGATGTGGTGGTGAGTGAAACGCTCGGTAACTACGCGCTGGAAGAAAACCTGCTGGAAACCCTCAATGACGCACGCCGCTACCTGAAGAAAAACGGCGTACTGATCCCCTGCGGGCTGAAGCAATACGTGGCTCCAGTGCTCACACCGCGCTTGCAGGACGAGATCGACATCTGGCCACGTGTGGGTTTTGGCGTGAATCTCGATGCGGCGCGCACGATGAGCCTCAACAACATGTATGTGCGCACCGTGCAGCCGGCGGATGTGGGCGGCAGCGATGTCCATGCCAAATGCTGGGATGATTTGTGCTTCGCCAGTGATGCCGATGCTGCCCCTTCTCTGCGCCGTGAGAGCGTGCACTGGTCTGGCAAGTCACTAGGCCCGGTGACGATCCACGGCTATGCGCTGTGGTGGGTGGCCGAGCTGGTGCCGGGCGTGGCCATTTCCACCTCGCCCTTCAGCGAGCCCACCCACTGGGAGCAGATTTACCTGCCCCTGCTCGCGCCCATCACACTCGATGCGGGCGACACTCTGGAATGCACGCTCACCAGCGACACACGCCCCGACGTGGGCGTGCGGGTGGCTTGGCGCACACGACAGTTGCGGAGTGGCAAAGTGGTCATCACACACGATCAAGACATCACCAAAGGACGCATCTGACATGCTGAAGAAAATCATCATTCGAGGGCTGCTCGTCCTCGTCGCCCTCCTCTCCGCGCTGATCGGCGGAGTTTTTGCATTCCCCGACAAGGTTCTGACGCTGGCGATCAACGGCGAGCGCCAAGCAGCCGGTCTGGTGGAAGAATCCATCACCGTTGGCGACCTCCAATGGCATGTGCTGAGCGGCGGCACGCCAGCCGCCGACGGTCTGCCGCTGGTGCTGCTCCACGGCTTTGGCGGCAATGGCGACCACTGGACGCGCACCGCGAAAGCGCTCACGCCGAAGATGCGCGTGATCGCCCCCGACCTCATTGGCTTTGGTACCAGCGACGCACCGTCAGGCGGCGACTACACCATCGCCACCCAGGTCGCACGCCTGCACGCGCTGCTGCAAAAAATGGGCGTCACCAAGGCGCACTTCGGCGGCAACAGCATGGGCGGCTGGATTGCCGGGGCCTACGCTGCGGCCTACCCTGATCAGGTGGCCAGCCTCTGGATGCTCAACTCCGCCGGTCTCAACACGACCCCCAGTGAGATGGCCCGCGCGATGGAGGCAGGGGCCAAGCTGCCGCTGGTGGTGCGCAGTGCAGAAGAGTTCAACGCCCGCATGGACTGGGTGTTTGTCACCCCACCGCCAGTCCCCGGCCCGCTCAAGGGTGCCCTGATGGCGCGCGACATCGCCAAGGCCGATCACTACGACGCCGTTCGCGTACAGCTCTACGGAGTCTCGCCCTGGCTGGACGATTTAATTCCCAACACAGCGGCGGTGGACGTCCCCGCGCTCATCGTCTGGGGCGACAAAGATCGCGTGCTGCACCTAGATGGCGCGGCTGCGCTGGCCACACTGCTGCCGAAATCGAAGGTACTGATGATGCCCAACATCGGCCACTGCCCCCAGCTGGAAGTGCCAGCCCGGGCAGCTGCGGACTATCTGGCTTGGCGCGGCACGCTGTAGTTGATTCGTCATTTCCGCGAAGAGCGTTTGGCCCAGATCGGGAGTGCCGTTGGTCACTCCCGCTTAAGCCAAACGCTCCAGGCAGCGCGAAGCGCCGCGACCTTAAAGCATCAACCGATGCACTAGTCGGAATGACTCCCGCCTACGCCGGAGTAACAAGGAAAACTCACTGCTTGTCCAGCGTCACATCGCCAGAAAAACTGGTCAGTAAGAACTGGCCGCGCCCTTCGCCAATCTTCAGCACCAGGCGCTTGCTGCTGCTGGCAGCGCGCACGGGCTGAAAGTCGCTGCGCAGCTCGCCTGAAAAGGATTTGAGTGTGGCCTCGGCCGAGAGTGTGGCGGGCACGTTGACGCGCACGTCGCCGCTCAGGGATTCTGCCTTCACCTGCGCATCACCCGCGAAGTCTGTCTGCACGCCGATATCGCCCGAAACCGACTTGAGGTCCAGCTGCGCGAAACTGCCGCCTTGGATTTCGACATCGCCACTCACCGACTCAGCACTCAGCGCGCCACTGACAGCACGCACACGGGTATCGCCAGACACGGTATTGAGCTTGGTCTCGCGCGCCGCCGGGGCATCGAGTCGCAGATCGCCGCTCACGGTCTGCGCATTGATCTGACGGGCCGCAACGGCCAGATCAACATCGCCGCTGACGCTGTTGGCGGTGATGCTGCCTCTGGTCCCGCGCACCACGATGTGGGTGCTGGTGCCCTCCAAGTTCAGCAGTGCCGCTGCTGGCACCCGCAGTTTCAGTCGGGTGTCGCCATCGCCGTAGCTGAAATTGGTCCTGCGGTTTTTGACCTCCACCCGTAAGTCATTGGCGTTGCCGGTGATCTCGACCTTTTCGGCCGACTCGCCCAGCGTGGCGGCCAGATCGAACTCAGCCTTGTCCCAGCCCTCGACCTCGATCACGCCCGCCAGGTTGCGGACGCTGATCTTCGCCTCGGCAGCCAGCGCGCGCTGATCTGCAAAGGTGCGCAGCTCGGCGGCCTGCACGCTCAGGCTGACCAGGCTGAATGCAGCGGCAATGGTGAAATGACGCATTGGGGACTCCCTCAAAAATCGGATCAATCCGGCTCGTGTACCAGCAGAGCAGTGAGCTGCTCGCGTCGCTGCTGCGCCACATCGAGCAGGCGCTTGAGGCTGGCGGATTCCGGGTCGACCCTGAGTGCGCGGCGCACCTCTCGCTCGGCCTGCGAAACCAGCCGCAGATGGGCCCGCAGGATGGCCTGCTGGCCATGCGGCGCCGGGTTGCCGCTGGAATACGTGGCTTTCATCAAGCCTTCGGCATCGGCGCGTTGGGCCACCATGGCGGGGGCGTCGTCCAGCGATTCGCTGCGCAGGGTGCGCCGTGTGCGCGCTGACAACAGTGCACTGCCACGCGCCTCGCCATCGTGGTTGCTGTAGGGCGTCGGCAGAGTCGAAACCTCTATTTCTGCAGGTGCGGGCGACGCCTGTGGGTCAACTGGCGAGTAGTCGCGCAGCAACACCCCGGCCAGCACCGCCACGCTGAGGCTGGCGGCCAGTCCATAGGGCCAGACGCTGTTGTGTCGACGGTGCGCCACCGGCTTTTGAATGCGCGCCTCAATGCCTGCCCACAGATCAAGATGGGGCTGGCGCTCGCGGGCCAGCGTTTCCAAACCCGGCACAGGCGCTTCCTGCTGTTGTGCGTTCACGTCAACCACTCCTTCATCAATTTGCGGGCGCGGTGCAGCTGCGCCTTGCTGGTACCAATTGCAATGCCAGTGGCGGCGGCGATCTCATCGTGCTGCCAGCCTTCGAGGTCATGCAACACCAATACGGCACGTGCGCCTTTCGGGAGGCGCGTCAAAGCACGCTCTACATCCATGCGGTCACCCAGACTTGCCGTGGGGTGATGCGAGGGCTCCGGTGCACCGGACTCCTCGGCGTCCTCGAAGGTCGTCCAGCGTTTCAACAGGCGGTGTTCGCCCAGCACCACATTCACCGTCAGCCGGTGCAGCCAGGTGCCGAAGGCGGCTTCGCCCCGAAAACTGGAGAGCTTCTCCCAGGCCCGCACGAAGGCATCCTGCGCGGCCTGATCCGCCTTGGCGGCGTCGCCATTGCAAAGCCGCCAGCACAGGCCATACACCTTGCCCACATGCGCCCGGTAGAGGCGCTCGAAAGCCTTGGCGCAACCGCCGACTGCAGCCTGCACATCCGCGGCCTCACGTCTAGCCGCACTTTCTGCGGCCTCGGCCGCCGGGGTGCGGGACGCAGGCAACAACGTCACCCGCACCTCATTGGCAGCATCGGCGGTCAGGTGCATGAAGTCATCAGGACTGGCAAATGCGGAGTTCACGAGGCTTGGATGTCGATGATCGCCGCTTGGTTTAATTGCCGCGCCCCAGCTGGCGCAATGCGGGATGATCAGCCCCTGTCACCCCCCTTGCCGACGCCCATGATCGCATGAATGACCTTGCTCTCTTGACGGCCGCCGCTGGCGCCCATTTGCTGGCCGTCGCCAGCCCCGGCCCTGACTTTGCCGTGGTGGTTCGGCAGACCCTCGCACAGGGTCGCGCTGCGGGACTCGCCACTGCCTGGGGCATTGCCTGTGGCATCGTTTTCCACGTGGGCTATGCCTTGTTCGCGCTCGCCTGGCTGCTGGCCCAGCGCCCCCTGTTACTAGACCTGCTGCGCTACGCCGGTGCCGCCTTTCTGTGCTGGATGGGAGTGAACGCCCTGCGCGCCCGTGCCGCCACGCCAGGCGGGGCTCACCTAGACCACCCCCCCGCTGCCAGTCGCCACTTTTGGATCGGGTTCACCACCAACCTGCTCAATCCCAAGGCCACGGTATTCTTCGTCGCCTTGTGTTCGGCGCTCACCACCAGCCCCACTGCCATGTCGGTCAAGTTGGCGCTGGCGGGCTGGATCATCGTCACCACCGGGCTCTGGTTCAGCCTCGTCGCCGTGGCCCTGAGCCAGCCCCGGCTGCGGACGGCGCTGCAAGCCAAGGCACACTGGATCGACCGGAGCATGGGGGTGTTGCTGATTGCTCTGGCACTGGCGATGCTCCTAGCTCCTGGAGCGAGCCCATGACTCTCAAAACCGAAGTCGTCCACTTCAACAGCGGCAGCGCGCGTTTGGCGGCGGCGTTTCTGAAGCCGTCTGGTCGCACACCCAAAGGAGGCTGGCCTTGCGTGGTGATGGCGCATGGACTCGGCGGCACGCGGACGGCGGGGCTGATGCCGTTTGCAGAGCACTTCGCTGCCGCGGGCCTGGCGGTGCTGGTGTTCGACTACCGGGGATTCGGCGCATCGGGCGGCGAGCCTCGCCAGGTGGTGGATGTGAAAATGCAGTTGGCGGACTGGGCCACTGCAATCGCTTATGCCCGATCCGGTAGTGAGATCAACCCGCAGCGGGTGGCCCTGTGGGGTAGCTCGTTCTCTGGCGGATTGGTGATCGCAGCCGCCGTCGCCGATGGGCGCGTGGCGGCCGTGAGTTCGCAGGGCGGCATGCTGGATGGCCTTGCCGCCTTCCGGAACCTGCTGAAATCCGAAGGGCCGATGCAGGTTGCCAAGGTCAGCGCCCTGGCGCTGCGTGATGCCGCCCAGGCTAGCCTGGGCCTGCCGCGCATGACGCTGCCAGTAGTGGGCGCGCCGGGCTCGATGGCAGTGCTCACCACACCGGACTCGATGCCGGGCTATCTGCGCATCACCCCGCAGGATTGGGTGAATGCCATCAGCCTGTCGTGGATGCTCACACTCCCCCTGTTTCGCCCTAATCTCATGGCCGCCAAGCTGCCCTGCCCGGTGCTGTTCTGCATCGCCGAGCGCGATGCCGTGGTGCCACCCGCCGCCGTCGAGGACGCCGCGCGCCGCGCCGGGTCGAGAGCCGAAGTCGTCCGCTATCCGCGCGGGCACTTCGAGATTTATGTCGACGAGGGCTTTGTCGATTCAGCACGCGACCAGACCGCGTTTTTCATCAAGCACTTGAAGCGCTAGGCTGCACCCACCAGCGGGGCCGCCAGAGCCCTGCGGAATCGAACATCCACGCGAGGAGATCGCATGAACCATCCCGTCCAGAAAGGCGCGGCCTATACGCTGTTTGTGCTGTTTCTCATCAACTTTCTCAACTTCTTTGATCGCGCGCTGCCCGGTGTGGTGCTGGAGCCGCTGCGCAAGGAGTTTGGTCTGACAGACACCCTGTCCGGAGCGCTAGGCACTGCCTTCATCCTCGTCTACGCCATCGCCGGCATCCCGCTGGGGCGACTCGCTGACCGCATACAACGGGGTCACATTTTGGGTGCTGGTGTGGCGGTATGGAGCGTATTCACCGGCATGGCGGCTTGGGTGGCGAGCTTTCCGGGGCTGGTCATCTCGCGGCTCGGCGTGGGTATTGGCGAGGCCAGTTGTGCGCCCGCCGCCAATTCGATGATCGGCGATCTCTACCCCAGCCACCGTCGCGCACGGGCGCTGGGCTTGTTCATGCTCGGCCTGCCGCTCGGCTCGCTGGCCTGCTTCGCCCTAGGTGGCTGGCTGGCGCAAAATTACGGCTGGCGCATGCCTTTCCTGCTGGCCATGGTGCCAGGGCTGATCGTGGCCGTGCTGGCCTGGCGCCTACCGGAGCCCACACGCGGTCAGCAGGACACCGCCCGCGCAGCCGCACCGCAGGGCAATGTGTTCCGGCAGCTGCTCAGCATCCGCACCCTGTGGTGGATCATCCTCTCTGGTGCGGCCATCAATTTCGCCGCCTACTCGCTCAACACCTTTCTGCCGGACTGCTGGTGCGCGTGCATGGTTTGAACATCGCACAAGCAGGCGGCATTTCATCGCTGGTGCTGGGGGCCACCGGACTGATTGGCCTCACCTTGGGCGGCGTGCTGGCCGATAAACTGCACCAAGCGTTTCCGCGCGGACGCCTGCTGTGCGGGGCTGCCGCGTTGCTGCTGGCCGCACCGCTGCTGTGGCTGGGCCTGATGCAACCCAAGGGCGCCGTCACCACCCTGACCATACTGCTGTGTGGCGGCTGGCTGCTGTATTTCATCTACTTCGTCACGGTGTATCCGGCGATTCAGGATGTCGTCGATGCCCGCCTGCGGGCCACTGCGATGGCGGTGTATTTCTTCTTTCAATACGTGCTGGGCGGGGCCGTCGGCTCGCTCGTCACCGGGGCGCTGTCAGACCACTACGCCAAGGCCGCGATGGCTGCTGCACAGGCCAGCGAAATGGCCCCGGCCTTCATCGCCCAGGGCTTGCAGCAGTCACTGGCGCTCGCGGTGCCGTTGTCGATTCTGGCCACCGGCCTGCTGCTCGTGCTGGCCGCACGCAGCTTTGTGGCCGATGCGGCACGGCGCTAGAAATAAATCACTGCGGCGCGTCAACCGCAACATGAACCAGTCGTTGGATTCATGAAAGCGGCAGCCGCCGTCCATCAAAGGGAACTCAATGCGCCATCGCAAAATCGATCACACCTGGTTCGCCGGTCTGCTGCTGGCCGTCGGCGCACACAGCGCCAACGCCGCCGACACCCCGCGTTGCGACAGCATCACGGGCGGCGGGTCGAAAGTCAGTAGCCAGACCGAGGCCGGCTGCATCGGCTGCACCATCGACCACCCCGAAGCCGCTGCCGATGGCCGCACCGACCGCTTTGCCAGCCTGACCCTGTTCTCGCTGGCCGGGGCCAGCCTGCGCGCCACCGCCCAGCCCGGCATCGTCTACCCAGCTGGTGGCCGTGCCGGCGTGCTCTACAGCCCGCCCGCGAACAACCCGAACGGCGACAACATCGACGCGGGCGGCACTTGGAGCTACGGAGTGCGCACCTACCTGCGCGGCACGCTGCAGGAGACCGGCAGCAGCCCGGTGGATGATGAAGCCATCGCCAGCGGCCCCTCCGCAGCGCAGCGGTATCTCTCCATTGAGACCACCAAGCCTTACGACGCAGTCGAGGCCTATTTCAGTGACGCTCAGGTGCGCATCGGCGGCCAGGGCCAGGTCACACCGGGTTCGGCTGCCTTCAAGGTGTATGAGCTTTGCAGCGACGGTGGCGTGCGCGAATAGTCACATCTCCGCTGGGGAAGCTCAGCAATGCTTCCCCAGCCACTTCGTGAACACCTATCGAATTCCGCCATCACTGCATAGCTCGTACACCTTGTAAGGCGGCGTCTGGCTGACGCCGCTTGTACTGATGGTGAGGGTGCTGTTGCTGATGGACAGCTCGACCGCATCGAACATCCTGCTGGTGGTGAACGAAACGTAGCTCTCCGGCAGCTCAGGGTCGCTACTCACGGCTTGCAGTTTCAGGCGCGGCTCGGCAACAGCGCTGGTTTCTTCCTGCAAGATGCCACCGAGATAAGTCTTGATGGCAATGGCATTGGAGGAGAGCAGCTGCACCTGCGTGCCAGCGGGTTGCTCCGGGATGGTGAGGTAGGCACCCGCCTCGCGACCCGCTGGAAACACGACACCGCTCTGCGCCGTAACCCGCACTGAACCACCTTGCGTCTGCGGCGCGTCGTTGATCGTGAGTGAGGCAAAACTGCGCGCCACATCGTCGGCCACTTTTGCTTCATCAACGATGTCGCAATTCAGGCAGCCTGGGCTGAAGGTGGTGCTCACTGTCGAGTTGCCGACGATGCTGTCGCAGTACGCGACCTTCGGGCGATCAGGCGGCGGTTGAGTAATCGGGTCGGTGATGCCGTCACCAACTTCCTCAGCAAACTTGTCGTTGAAGCAACCCGTCAACAGCGACGCTGCGGCAGCGGCGATAAGCAATCGTTTCATGAAGATATTTTCCTGACTTTTTTGAGCACGCACCCAGCACGCTCTAACAAGACAGTAAACGTGCTACCCCCCCCCCCGGTTTACACGTTCATAAAATTATTCCGGCTTCGCAATCGCCCGCCATAGCATTTCAAATAGTGGCCCCGCCTGCTTGGTCGGGGCTTCTTTTTGGCCACGCAAGATATACATCTGCACCAGTCGGAACATTACGCCCATGATGTAGTCAAGCAGGTATTTCTCGTCGACCTCGTCGGTCAGCACGCCCTTGGCGCGGCCTTCGGACAGCACCTTCATGAAGGTGCCGAACAGCACCGGGTTCTGAAAGTTTTCCTGCTTGCGCCAAGTGTTGAGATACACCGAGCTCATCACAATTTGCGCCACCTTGGGATGCTTTTCGAAATAGTCCAGCGTCACCCAGAACACCTTGCGCAGGCGTTCCTTGAAATCCTCGATGCCCTCTAGATGGTCGACCATGCGCGCCGCCAGTCGACCCAGCGCAGTGTCCAGCGCCGAGAACAGCAGAGCCTCTTTGCTGCCGTAGTACTTGTAGAGCGTTTGCAGGCTCACGTTCGCGCCGCGCGCGATCTCGATCAGCCCCACGCGGTGAAACTCGCGCTCCGCAAAGATCTCCAGCACGGCCTCCTCGATGCGCGCGCGCGTCTGCGCATCCATCTTGCTGCGGTCATCTCTCGCCTGCGCTTCAGCCGATACTTTTTCTCTGGCCATGTCCGTATCTAGTAATGAGTGTTACTTGTTGGATATCAGGGGCTAAATGTCTGCCATAGTGAAACGCGTTGACGTTCTTCTCTTGTATTCACTAAGCTCAGACCCGACTGCTGGGTAAAGAGACTGGCACCATCACAGGTCAAGACTCAGCAGCGGAACCCCTTAATCGTAATTAAAATTACCGAGACAAACAATGGCCGAGGCTTACATCTACGACGCGGTGCGTACCCCTCGCGGCAAGGGCAAGAAGGACGGATCGCTGCACGAGGTCACTCCGGTGCACCTCTTGAAGACGCTGTTCGACGCGCTCAAGGCCCGCAACCACCTCGACACCTCGCTGGTGGACGACGTGGTGCTGGGCTGCGTGACCCCCGTGGGCGAACAGGGCGCCGACATTGCCCGCACCGCCGTGCTCTACGCCGGCTGGGCCGAATCGGTGGCGGGCGTGACGCAGTCGCGCTTCTGCGCCTCGGGCCTCGAATCGGTGAACCTCGCCGCCATGAAGGTGATGAGCGGGCAAGAAGACCTGGTGGTCGCTGGCGGCATAGAGAGCATGAGCCGCTGGGCCATGGGCAGCGACGGCGGCGCGATGGTGATGGACCCGCGCGTGAACGGCCTGATGGGCTTTGCCCCGCAGGGCATCGGCGCTGACCTGATCGCCAGCATCGAGCACTTCAGCCGTGGCGATGTCGATGCCTTTGCCGCCCGTTCGCACCAGCGTGCGGCGGCGGCGCAAGCCGCGGGTTACTTCAACAAAACCCGCATCCCGGTGAAGGACATCAACGGCATCACCGTGCTCGACCACGATGAAACCATTCGCGCCGCCACCACGCCGGAAACGCTGGCCGGCTTGAAGCCCAGCTTCGAGCAAATGGGCCAGATGGGCTTTGATGCCACGGCACTGCGCAAATACACCACGGTGGAAAAAATCCACCACGTACACCACGCCGGCAACAGCTCGGGCATCGTCGATGGTGCAGCCCTCATGCTCATTGGCAGCAAGGAAGCGGGTGCGAAGATGGGCCTGAAGCCGCGCGCCAAGATCACCACCTGCCAGGTGATTGGTAGCGAGCCCACCATCATGCTCACCGGCATTGGCCCGGCCTCGAAAAAAGCTTTGGCCAAGCGCGGCATGAAGGCGAACGACATCGACCTCTACGAGATCAACGAGGCCTTCGCCGCCGTGGTGCTGCGTGCCGCGCGCGACCTCGATATTCCGCTCGACAAGGTCAACGTCAACGGCGGCTCCATTGCCATGGGCCATCCGCTGGGTGCCACCGGCTGCATCATCCTCGGCACCGCACTGGACGAGCTGGAGCGCACTGGCAAGCAAACCGCGCTCGCCTCGCTCTGCGTGGGCGGCGGCATGGGCATCGCCACGATCATTGAAAGGGTTTGATCGCAAGCGATCAAACGTCGAGCGCTTCAGCGCCACTCAAACGAATACGGAAAACACCATGAGCGCCATCCAATACACCGTCGATGCCGACGGCATCGCCACCATCACCCTCGACCTTAAGACCCGCCCCATGAATGTGCTGGCGGCGGAGCTGACCCAACCCTTCGCCGAGGCCATCATCAAGGTGGAAGGCGACGCCAGCGTGAAGGGCGTGATCATCACCAGCGGTAAGAAGGAGTTCCTTGCCGGGGCCGACATCGATGGCGTGTTTGCCATCACCGATCCCAAGCTCGCCTTTGATCTCGCCGAGCAATACAAGGCTCTGCTGCGCCGTCTCGAAAAGTGCGGTCGCCCGGTGGTTGCCGCGCTCAACGGCACCGCACTCGGCGGCGGTCTGGAACTCGCACTGGCCTGCCATTACCGCGTCGCCATCGACGACGCCAAAGCCAAGTTCGGTCTGCCGGAAGTCAAGCTGGGCCTCTTGCCCGGCGGCGGCGGCACGCAGCGCCTGCCGCGCCTCATCGGCATTCAGGCCGCGTTGCAGCCCATGCTTGAAGGCAAGGAGTTCTCGCCGAGTGCGGCGAAAGCGGCCGGCATCATCCACGAGCTGGCCAAGGACAAGGAAGACCTGCTCGCCAAGGCCAAGGCCTGGGCGCTGGCCAACCCCAAGGCCATACAGCCCTGGGACGACAAGAAGTTCAAGTTCCCTGGCGGTGATTCAAAGCACCCCGGCGTGGTACAGGTGTTTGCCATTGCTCCGTCGATGGCGCACGCCAAAACCCAGGGCAACTACCCGGCGGCCGACAACATTCTGAGCTGCGTGTATGAGGGCGGCGTGGTCGACTTCGACACCGGCTGCCGCATTGAAAGCCGCTACTTCGCCGACCTCGTGGTGAGCCAGGTCAGCAAGAACATGATCGGCACGCTGTGGTTTCAGCTCAACGCCATCAACAAGGGCAAGAGCCGCCCCGAGGGCATCCCCAAGAGCACCGTGAAAAAGCTCGGCGTGCTCGGCGCCGGCATGATGGGCGCGGGCATTGCCTACGTGTCGGCCAAGGTGGGTATCGAGGTGGTGCTGCTCGACTCCACGCAGGAAGCCGCCGAAAAGGGCAAGGCCTACTCCACCGGCCTGCTCGACAAACTGGTGAAAAAGGGCCGCATGACGGCGGAGGCCAAAGAGGCTTTCCTCAAGCTCATCACCCCCACCACCGACTACGCGCTGATGGCCGGTTGCGACCTCGTGATTGAGGCCGTGTTTGAAGACCGTGCAATCAAGGCCGATGTGACCAAGAAAACCGAGGCGGTGATTCCCGCCACGGCCACCTTTGCCTCCAACACCTCCACCCTGCCCATCACCGGCCTCGCCAAGGCCAGCGCACGGCCCAAGCAGTTCATTGGCCTGCACTTCTTCTCACCCGTGGACAAGATGCCGCTGGTGGAAATCATCATGGGCGAAGAGACCTCGCCCGAGACGCTCGCCAAGGGCTTTGACTACGTGCAGCAGATCAAGAAGACGCCGATCGTGGTCAACGATTCGCGCGGCTTCTACACCAGCCGCTCGTTCGCCACCTATGTGATGGAAGGCGCTGCTCTCTTGCTCGACGGCCAGCACCCGCGCGCCATCGAAATGGCGGGCCTGAAAGCCGGCATGCCCGTAGGCCCGCTGGCGCTGCACGATGAAGTGTCGATGTCGCTCTCGCTGCACGTGCTCACGCAAACCCGCAAGGACTTTGCCGCCGAAGGCAAAACCATGGTCGAGCACCCGGCGAGCGCGCTGATCGAGAAGATGGTCAATGGCCTCAACCGCCCCGGCAAGAAGGCCAAGGCCGGCTTCTATGACTATCCGGACGTGGGCGAAAAACATCTGTGGGCAGGTCTAGCCAAGGAATTCCCGCTCGCCAAGCAGCAGCTCACGCAGGCCGAGATGATCGACCGCCTGATGTTCGCGCAGGCCAACGAGGCTGCGAAGTGCTTCGAGGAGAACGTGGTGATGACCGTGGCCGACACCAACATCGGCTCCATCTTCGGCTGGGGCTTTGCACCGCACCAGGGTGGCGCGCTGCAGTTCATCAACGCCTACGGTGTCGCCAACTTCGTGAAGCGCGCTGAAGAGTTGGCAGCCAAATACGGTGCGCGTTTTGCACCCGCAGCCCTGCTGAAGAAGATGGCGGCCGAAGGCCGTCGCTTCGAGTAGCTTGCGGTCTTAGCATCAGTTCTGCGCCCGCAGCCCTTTGACTGAGGGTGGGATCGAAAATCCCCCCCAGACCTCACACTCGCGGACCTCCGATAGTCGGCAGCAGATGCTGGAGATGCGCCGTGTCTGGATCTGCACAGGACTGTGCACACTCTCGAAGGTTAGCAAAGGGGCTGAATACGGATGGAGTGTGCAGACCGAAGCCGCTCTGCTTTTCATAACAAGCCAAAGATCTTTGTTCGATGCCTCGAAAATTTGAGCTTGATTAATTTCCACACATTCATGTCCACCTTTGGATCTGCCATCGGAGGACGCAATCCACGAGACGAAAATTGAATGAACACCCTGCTCTCCGGACTGACCATCCTCGATCTTTCACGCCTGCTGCCCGGCCCTTTCTGCTCGCTGTATCTGGCCCAACTGGGGGCCACCGTCATCAAGATCGAAGAACCTGGCACAGGAGACTATGCCCGTCTGCTGTCGCCGGATCTGTTTCAGCTGGTCAACCGCGGAAAGCAGTCCATCACGCTCGACCTTAAAAATGCAACCGACGTGCAACACTTCATAGAGCTCGCAAAAACCGCTGACGTCGTACTCGAGAGCTTTCGACCTGGCGTGCTCGACAAATTGGGCTGTGGCTATCAAATCCTCAAGGCCATCAACCCGCGTCTGGTTTTCTGTGCGCTGACGGGCTATGGACAAGATGGGCCCTGGCGCGATAAGGCCGGACATGACCTCAACTACTGCGGCTACGCTGGCGTGCTGGATCAAACCGGTGCGGCAGGTACGCCCCCAGCGATGTCGGGCTTTCAGATTGCCGATCTCGCTGGTGGCGCGCTGACTGCGGCATTGGGCATCGTCTCTGCCGTTTTGGGGGCAAAGGAGAGTGGCGATGGCTGTTTTGTTGATGCCGCGATGCTGGATGGAACATTGGCGCTGCAAGCGACAACGCTCGCAACGCTGCGCGCACTCGGCACGGCGGCGCCACGTGGCAGCGACATGCTGACGGGGGCCCTGCCCAACTACGCGGTATACGAAACTGCCGATGGCGCGCATATGGCAATGGGCGCTCTGGAAGCCAAGTTTTTTCAGGCTTTCTGCAAATCTGTGCAGCGGCCCGACCTAGCCAAGATGCCGATGGCACCCGGCAAGCTGGGAGAGCCACTGCGCGCTGAACTCGTGGAGCTGTTCAAGAGCAGGACGCGTGACGAATGGGCCTCGCTATTGGCCGATTCCGACTGTTGCGTCACGCCGGTACTCAAAGCCGACGAGGCGCTTGAAAGCCCTCAGGCCAAATCACGCGGACTGGCGATCACTGCCAATGGCAAGCCTGCCATTGCCATGCCTCTGGTGTTTGACGGACAAAGAGGGGTTGTCGTGGGCGATGCACCGCAGCTTGGCGCCCACAATGTTTTGCTGACCAGCAGGTCGCCCTAACGGGGGGAGTTACTGCTTCTCGCGATCCTCCTCGGCACTCACCTCGCCTTCTTCCGTGACCTTGGGCGGCACGAAGTGATGCGGCGTGGGGTCGAGTTGTTTCCAGTTGACGGGCGGTGCCGGGCTGCGGGGGAACACCTGGTTCAGCGGCAGGCGCGCAATGCTGTCGGCAGTGAGTGAGCCAAAGTAGAGCCAGGGGCCCCATTCGCGCACGCTGGTGATGGGGCCGTAGGCGTCCTTGCTGTCGTGTTGCAGGTTGGCGATGATCTTGCCGTCTTCATCCAGCGCCAGCACCCAGGCCTTGTGCGCCGGGGCGGGTTGCAGCCATTGCGGCAGGCGCAGCGCCAGCTTTTTCATCCATACCGGCTTGCCTGCCAGGTCATCCAGCGCGGCCGAGCGCGGCGAAAACAGCGCCAGCCAGAAACGGCGGTTGCTGTCGTTGTAGCTGATGTTGTCGGGCAGACCCGGCAGGTTGTCGATGAACACCTCTGAAGTGCCGGCTTTCTCGCCCTTGAGCCAGTAGCGCATCACCCGGTAGGCGGCGGTCTCGTTGACCAGCACGTAGGCATCGTCCGGCCCCACCGCCACGCCGTTGGCAAACAACAGGCCGCTCATCAGCACCTTGGTCTCTTTGCTCTCGACGTTGTATTGCAGCAGGCGGCCGGTGCCCCGGTGTTCGACAAACTCGTGCAGCACCTGGTGCAGCGGGTAGGCTGGTCGAGCCGGGTGTTGTCGGCGTCATCCGTGAGCGCAAACGGCAGGCCATCGGCGGCAGTGACAATCGGGCGTGGTGCGCCGCCACCGAGGTGCAGCAGGCCCTGGTAGGCATCGGCAATGATCAGCCCGCCATTGGGACCAAAGGTGATGCCCAGCGGCCGGCCCTCGGTCTTGCCCAGCTCCTGGTAGCTGTTGCCGTTGCTGCTGAACATCACGATGCGGCCATCTTCATAGCCGGCATAGATGCGGCCAGCGGCATCCACCGCAATGCCCTCTGGCCCGGTGCCCACCCCAATGCCGAGACGCTGCACGCCCTTGAGCTGGTCGTTGGCGGCGTAGACGCCCTCCAGCGCCGGGGCGGGTGGCGGGGTCCAGGCTTGGGGCGTGATGTTGACGGGCCAGGTCAGCAGATAGATCACCGCAGCTAGGACAAGGACCAGCAGGGCCAGCAGGATTTTTTTCATGGGGGTTTTTGAAGACAGCGCTGTTAACGGTGCAAAGGCAATGTAAAGTTGCTGCCGATGATAAGCGCCACCCCAAAAAGGCGCTGCATCAAAAAGTGCGGAGCCGGCAGTTGAACGCGGCTGGAATACAAATCAAGAAGAAGTTGCCCGGAGACCCTAGATGCCTGCCACCCAAACGCCGATCGAGACGTTGCTGCTGCGTGCCACCGAAACCCCCAACCGGCCTTGGCTGCACCAGAGCATCAATGGCAAATGGCGGGCTTGGAGCTACCGTGAGGTGGCGGATCAGGTGATGCGTATGGCGACGGCCATCCAGCAGTTGGGCATCCCCCAGGGTTCGGCGATTGGCATTGGCGGCCGCAACACCGCGCACTGGTTCATGGCCGACCTTGCCATTGGCGCGGCGGGCTGCATCAGTGTCGGCTTGTATCCCAAGCAGTCGGCAGAACACCTCAAGTACATCCTTGCCCACTGCGAGGCCAAGGCGGTGATCGTGGGCCCGATGATGGAACCCGAAGAGTTCATGGACGCCCTACCGCC
>Ga0255086_1000192_pt1 | contig 22123 bp, 34 predicted proteins | sample Colum_Cont_RepC__FD_188438 | JGI IMG/M metagenome (GOLD analysis project Ga0255086, IMG submission 188438) | Freshwater microbial communities from Columbia River, Oregon, United States - Colum_Cont_RepC_8d | ecosystem: Environmental > Aquatic > Freshwater > River | place: USA: Oregon | collected... | reverse complement strand
CAACGTGCAGATGACGGTCGAACTGATCGCCCCCATCGCCATGGAAGAGCAGGTTCGCTTCGCCATCCGTGAAGGTGGCCGCACCGTCGGTGCGGGCGTGGTGACCAAGATCCTCGCTTAAGCATTTTAGAGTGGCTCTGAAAGCCCTCTAGCGAGGACTCGCTAGAGGGCTTTTCTATCCCCGAAAGTCGCTGTTTGAGAAAGTTTTAGAAACGCGGTTGCGCAGGCTAAAAACCAAGTCTATAATCCGCGCCCCTCGCTTCTCCCGCCCCCAGTTCTTTCATCATTGAGTGTGTGCATGGCAACCAGCCAATCCATTCGTATCCGTCTCAAGGCCTTCGATCATCGCCTGATCGACAAGAGCGCCAAAGAGATCGTTGAGACCGCGAAGCGCACCGGCGCTGTCGTCCGTGGCCCAATCCCGCTGCCAACCCGCAAAGAGCGTTTCACCGTTCTGGCATCGCCCAACGGCGACAAGGATGCGCGCGACCAATTCGAAATCCGTACCCACAAGCGTTTGATGCAGATCGTTGAGCCGACGGAAAAAACCGTCGATGCGCTCTCGAAGCTCGATCTGCCGGCGGGCGTGGAAGTTCAGATCAGCCTCAACTAAGGAGACTTATTCATGACTAATCAAGTCTCTCGTCTGGGTCTGGTCGGCAAGAAAGCTGGCATGACGCGCGTGTTCACCGAGGCGGGCGAGTCCATCCCCGTCACCGTGCTCCAGTGCCTCCCCAACCGCATCACGCAGGTCAAGACCGTCGAAACCGATGGCTATCGCGCCGTCCAGGTCACGTTCGGCGAAGTCAAGGCCAGTCGCGTCACCAAGGCTTTGGCTGGCCACTTCAAGAAGGCCGGTGTTGCTGCTGGCAAGGAGCTCGTCGAGTTCCGTCTGCTGGCGGATGAAGGCAATGACTTTGCTGCCGGTGCCGAGTTGAAGGTCGACATGTTCGCCGACATCAAGGCTGTCGACGTCATGGGTACTAGCCAGGGTAAGGGTTTCGCCGGTTGGCAGAAGCGCCACAACTTCGGTGGTGGCCGCGCATCTCACGGTAACTCGCTCTCGCACCGCATGCCTGGTTCTATCGGTCAGCGTCAGTCCCCCGGCAAGGTCTGGAAAGGCAAGCCGATGGCGGGCCACATGGGCTCGACCCAGATCACGGCGCTCAATCTGGATGTCGTGCGTGTGGATGTCGAGCGCAATCTCATCCTCGTGAAGGGCGCGGTGCCCGGCCACGCGGACAGCACGATCATCGTGCGTCCCACGGTCAAGTAAGGCGACTAGTCATGGAACTCAAAACTCAAGCGGGCGAAGCAGTCACGGTGTCTGACACCGTGTTTGGCGCCGAATACAACGAGCCGCTCATCCACCAGATCGTGACTGCATATATGAATGCAGGCCGCTCTGGCACGAAAGCGCAGAAGTCAAAGGCAATGGTTTCCGGTGGTGGCAAGAAGCCCTGGAAGCAGAAGGGCACCGGCCGCGCCCGTTCGGGCTCTATCCGTAGCCCGCTCTGGCGTGGTGGCGGCAAGACGTTCGCTGCCGTCAATCGTGACTTCTCGCAGAAGGTCAACAAGAAGATGTATCGCGGCGCGATCCGTTCGATCGTTGCCGAGCTGAGCCGCAAGGGTCACCTCGTCGTCGCCGATGCCTTCGCCATGACCGAAGTCAAGACTCAGTCGCTGATCGCCAAGCTCAATTCGGAAGTCGGCACCAACGACATCCTGCTGGTGTTGGATAGCGTGGACAAGAACCTGTTCCTCTCCGCCCGCAACCTGCACAAGGTTGGCGTGTGCGATGTCGAAGCACTCAACCCTGTGGCGCTGCTGCGCCACGAGAAAGTGCTGATGACGAAAGAGGCCGTCAAGAAGCTGGAGGCATGGCTCGCATGAGCAACATTCACGTCGCTGGCGAGCGCCTGCACCAGATCATCCTGGCGCCGGTCGTCTCGGAAAAATCCACCCGCGTTGCTGAAAAGCAAAACCAGGCGGTGTTCAAGGTCGCGCTCGACGCCAAGAAGCCGGAAATCAAGTCCGCCGTCGAGAAGCTCTTCAATGTCAAGGTGACGGGCGTGCAGACGCTGGTCGTCAAGGGCAAGAAGAAGCGCTTCGGCAAGACCGAAGGCAAGCGCTCGGATGTCAAGAAGGCTTACGTGTCGCTCGCCGACGGTCAGGAAATTGACTTCCTGAACGGCGCAGCGCCGCAGGCTTAAGGGGAATAAATCATGGCTCTCGTTCAACTCAATCCGCGTTCACCTGGCACCCGCCATGTCGTCCGCGTGGTGCACAAGCACCTGCACAAGGGTGCTGCGCACGGCCCCTTGCTCGAATCGCAGCACCGTCATGGTGGCCGCAACAACAACGGCCACATCACCACGCGTCATGTGGGTGGTGGTCACAAGCAGGCTTATCGCCTGATTGACTTCAAGCGCAACAAAGATGGCGTGCCGGGCAAGGTGGAGACGATCGAATACGATCCGAACCGTACCGCTCACATCGCGCTGATCCTGTTCGCAGACGGCGAGCGTCGCTACATCATCGCCCCCAAGGGTTTGATGGTTGGCGATGCGATCCAGAACGGCAGCGATGCGCCGATCAAGAATGGCAACGCGCTGCCGCTGCGCAACATCCCCGTGGGTTCAACGATCCACTGCGTGGAAATGCGTCCCGGCAAGGGTGCTCAGATCGGCCGCTCGGCTGGTGCTGCCATCCAGTTCGTTGCCCGCGAAGGCGAGTACGTGACGCTGCGCCTGCGCTCTGGCGAAATGCGCCGCATCCACAGCGAATGCCGCGCCGTCATCGGTGAAGTCAGCAACAACGAACACAACCTTCGCCAGTACGGCAAGGCCGGTGCCAAGCGCTGGAAGGGCATCCGTCCGACCGTTCGTGGCGTCGTGATGAACCCGGTCGACCACCCGCACGGTGGTGGTGAGGGTAAGTCCGGCCAGGGTAACCCGCACCCGGTTTCGCCCTGGGGCCAGAAGGCAAAGGGCTTCAAGACTCGCAACAACAAGCGCACGCAGCAGTTCATCGTGCGCAGCCGCCACAAGAAGTAAGAGAGCACGACCATGCCGCGTTCCATTAAGAAGGGCCCGTTCGTTGATCATCACCTTGCAAAAAAGGTGGCTGATTCGACTGGTGCCCGCGTCAAGAAGCCGATCAAGACCTGGTCGCGCCGTTCCATGATCACCCCCGATTTCGTGGGCCTCACGTTCCAAGTTCATAACGGCAAGCTGCACCTGCCGGTTTATGTCACCGACAACATGATCGGCCACAAGCTCGGCGAGTTCTCGCCCACCCGGACCTTCAAAGGTCACGGCGGCGACAAGAAAGGCTAAGGAACGACCATGCAAACGCAAGCCGTTTTGAAGTTCACCCGCCTCTCGTCACAGAAGGCCCGCCTGGTTGCCGACCTGGTTCGCACCAAGCCGGTTGGCGAGGCTGTCAACATCCTCAAGTTCTCCAAGCAGAAGTCGGCTCGGATCATCTTGAAGGTGCTGGAGTCTGCCATCGCCAATGCCGAAAACAATTTCGGCGCTGACGTGGACGAACTGAAAGTGCAAGAAATCTTCGTCGATAAAGGGCCGGTGCTGAAGCGCATCATGCCCCGTGCAAAGGGTCGCGCTGATCGTATTTTGAAGCCGACTTCGCACATCACCATCAAAGTGTCTGACGGCAAGGCGGCTTAAGGAAAACTCATGGGCCATAAAGTAAATCCCAACGGCTTCCGCCTCGGTATCACCACCGCGCATACCTCGACCTGGTATGCCGAGAAGGGTGCCTACGCCGAAACACTTGCGAAGGACATGATCGTCCGCGCCTTCTTGTTCAAGAAGCTCGCCGCCGCATCCGTCAGCAAGATCCGCATCGACCGCCCCGCCAAGTCCGCGCGCGTCACCATTCACACCGCTCGCCCTGGCATCGTCATCGGCAAGAAGGGTGAGGACATCGAGAAGCTGAAGGCCGAAGTCGCTAGCAAGATGGGCTTGAAGACCGACTCCGTGCATATCTCTGTTGAAGAGATCAAGCGCCCGGAACTCGACGCCAAGCTGGTTGCCGACTCCATCGCCCAGCAGCTGGAGCGCCGCATCATGTTCCGTCGCGCCATGAAGCGCTCGGTGCAGAACGCCATGCGCATCGGTGCCGGCGGCATCAAGATTCAGCTCGGCGGCCGCTTGAATGGCGCTGAAATCGCCCGCGTCGAGTGGTACCGCGAAGGCCGCGTGCCCTTGCACACCCTGCGCGCGGTGGTGGACTACAACACCGCTGAAGCGAAGACCACTTACGGAATCATCGGCGTCAAGGTGTGGGTTTACACCGGCGAAGCCTTTGAGCCTGAGGCTGTTCACGCCCCCGTGACCCGCCACTCCAAGAAAGACGAATCCACCGAGGCCGCATCGGCCTAAGGTCCAGGAGCAACTCCAATGATGCAGCCTAAGCGGACCAAGTTCCGCAAACAGATGAAGGGTCGCAACCGCGGCCTGGCACTCGCCGGTAACAAGGTGAGCTTTGGTGAGTTCGGCTTGAAGTCCGCCGAATGGGGCCGCCTGACCGCGCGTCAGATCGAAGCCGCTCGCCGTGTCATCACCCGCTATGTGAAGCGCGGCGGCAAGATGTGGATTCGCGTGTTCCCCGACGTGCCGGTGACCAAGAAGCCTTTGGAAGTCCGCATGGGTTCGGGCAAGGGCAACGTCGAGTTCTGGGCCGCCAAGGTTCAGCCGGGCCGCATGATCTATGAACTCGAAGGCGTCACCGAAGCCGAAGCCCGCGAAGCGTTCACGCTCGCAGCCGCCAAGCTGCCGGTGAAGACCGTCATCGTGCAACGCACCATCATGTGAGCTGATGACATGAAAACGACCGAATACACCAAGAGCATCCGCGCCAAGTCTGGCGACGAACTCAAAGCAGAACTCTCCAGCTTGCGCAAAGAGCAGTTCAACCTCCGCATCCAGGCCGCTCTTGGCCAGCCTGCGAAAGGCAATCTCGTCCGCAACGCCCGCAAGAGCATTGCGCGCGTGAAGACGATCCTGAATCAGCAGAAGGCAGCCGCCAAATGAGCGAAGCAATCCAAGCGAAGCCGGAGCGCCGCATCGTCGGCCGCGTTTCCAGCAACAAAGCAGCAAAGACCATCACGGTTGTGGTCGAGCGTCAGGTCAAGCACGCCCTCTACGGCAAGATCCTGCGCAAGACCACCAAGCTCCACGCCCACGACGAGAACAGTGTGTGCAACGAAGGTGATCTGGTTGCCATCGTCGAGACCCGTCCGCTCTCCGCCACCAAGCACTTCAAGCTGGTTGAAGTGCTTGAGAAAGCTGCCGTCTAAGGGGCACGAGAAATGATCCAACAAGAATCCTTCCTGCATGGCGCCGACAACAGCGGTGCCAAGATGATGCAGGTCATCCAGGTGAAGGGCTCGACCTATCGCCGCTATGCCGCTGTGGGCGACATCGTGAAAGTGACGGTGAAAGAGGCCATCCCGCGTGGCAAGGTCAAGAAGGGCGAGGTGTATGACGCGGTTGTCGTTCGCACCAAGTACCCAATCCGTCGCAATGATGGTTCGGCCATCCGCTTTGACACCAACGCGGCAGTGCTGATCAGCGCCAAGATGGAACCCATCGGCACCCGTATCTTTGGGCCCGTGACGCGCGAACTGCGCGACCGGTTCATGAAGATCGTGTCTTTGGCTCCCGAAGTGATTTAAGGCTCTGAGCAAATCGAGATTAGAGACATGAAAAAGATCAAGAAGGGTGACGAGGTCATCGTCACCATCGGCAAGGACAAGGGCAAGCGCGGCACGGTGTCGCAGGTGCTCGTTGATGAAGGCAAGCTGATCGTCGGCGGCATCAACATCGCCAAGAAGCATCAGAAGCCAAACCCCAATGCGGGAGTTTCCGGCGGCATCGTCGAGAAGGAAATGCCGATCGACGTTTCTAATGTTGCCGTCTTCAACCCGAAGACTGGTAAGGGCGACCGTATCGGTTTCCGCATGGAAGGTGACAAGAAGGTTCGTATTTTCAAGTCCAACAACGAATTGGTGGGCTAAAGGTGAGCGAGATGACTCCGACATTTGAAACGCTCTATCGCGAAAAGATCGCGGCCGAGCTGATGAGCAAGCTGGGGCTCAATGCGATGGCTGTGCCACGCATTCAGAAAATCACCCTGAACATGGGCGTGGGTGAAACCACCCAGGATCGCAAGGTGATTGAAGCCGCAGTGGCTGATATGACTGCCATTGCTGGTCAGAAGCCGGTCATCACCAAGACCAAGGTCGCCATCTCCAACTTCAAGGTTCGCGAGAACTTCCCGGTTGGCGTCAAAGTAACGCTGCGCCGCGAACGCATGTGGGAGTTCTTGGAGCGCTTGGTGTGCGTCGCGCTGCCGCGCATCCGCGATTTCCGTGGCCTTTCGCCCAAGGGCTTTGATGGCGCCGGCAATTACAACTTTGGTATCACCGAGCAGATCATCTTCCCGGAAATTGAATACGAGAAGATCGACATGTTGCGCGGTATGAATATCACCATCACCACCAGCTCGAAGAGCGATGCAGCCGCCAAGGCGCTGCTTGAAGCCTTCCAGTTCCCCTTCCGCAAGCAGTAAACGTAGAGCGACCCTATGGCCAAGATGAACATGCTGAACCGTGAAGTGAACCGCAAAAAGCTTGCGGCCCAACACGGCAAGAAGCGCAAAGCCCTGAAGGAGCTGATCAGCTCGACAACGGCCACCTTTGAAGAAAAGGAAGTCGCCGTGGTCAAGCTGCAAAAGTTGCCCCGTGATTCCGCAAAGAGCCGCCAGCGCAATCGCTGTGCTGTCACTGGCCGCTCACGCGGTGTCTACGCCAAGTTCGGCTTGGGTCGTCACAAGCTGCGCGAAGCCGCCATGCGCGGCGAGCTGCCAGGCTTGAAGAAAGCCAGCTGGTGATATTTGCAGTTCTCCATTTGGCGAACTGGCTGTAGACTGTATCGTTTCACCCCGCAGTTCTCGCAACTGCGTCCCAACCGTCCCGAAGAAGATTTGACATGAGCATCAACGATCCTATCGGCGACTTTCTGACCCGTATTCGTAACGGGCAGCAAGCGCGCAAGAAATTCATCGTCTCCCCATCATCCAAGCTGCGCGAGGCTGTTGCGGCCGTGCTGAAGGAAGAGGGCTACATTGCCGAATACGCCGTGACGGCCGAAGGCAACAAGAAGACGATCTCCGTCACCCTCAAGTATTTCGCTGGCAAGCCGGTGATCGAGAAGCTGCAACGCATCTCGACGCCCTCGCTGCGTGTCTACAAGGGCAAGGACGAACTCCCCAAAGTGCTCGGTGGCCTTGGCGTGGCCATCATCTCCACCCCCAAGGGTGTGGTCTCTGACCGTCGCGCACGCGCTGACGGCCAGGGTGGCGAAATCATCTGCCTCGTCGCTTAAGGAGCAACCATGTCACGCGTTGCTAAAAACCCCATCAAGCTCCCCGCTGGCGTGCAGGTCACGTCCGCTGAAGGCATCGTTTCCGTCAAGGGTGCCAAGTCGACTCTCACCCTGCCGCTGCCCTCCGGCATCGCCATCGATGTGAAAGACGGTGCCGTCAGCCTCACGCCGGAATCGATCATGGCCAGCAAGGCCAAGTCCGGCACCGTCCGCGCCATTCTCAACAACATGGTGGTTGGCGTGACCAAGGGCTACGAGATCAAGCTCCAGCTGGTCGGCGTCGGTTACCGCGCTGCCATGAAGGGCAAGGTGCTCGATCTGCAGGCCGGTTTCTCTCACCCCTGCAACATTGAAGTGCCCGCTGGTGTTTCGGTGGAAACTCCGGTTCCGACCGAGATCATCATCAAGGGTGCAGACAAGCACGTGGTCGGGCAGCTCGCTGCCGTGATCCGCGCCAAGCGTCCGCCGGAACCCTACAAGGGCAAGGGCGTGCGTTACTCGACCGAGAAGGTCGTGCTGAAAGAAGCCAAGAAGAAGTAAGGCGAACTGACCATGAGCAACAAGACCAACTCAACCCGTCTGCGCCGCGCTCGCCGCACGCGCGCCAAGATCACCCAGCTGGGCGCGCATCGTCTGACGATCCACCGCACCCCGCGCCACATGTATGCCCAGATCATTTTCGAGGGCAAGACACTTGTCGCCGCCTCGACGGTGGAGAAGGAAGTGGCTGCTGGCCTCGAATACACCGGCAATGTCGATGCGGCCAAGAAAGTCGGCGCAGCGCTTGCTGAGCGTGCGAAAGCCGCTGGCATCACCTCCGTTGCATTCGACCGTTCCGGTTTTCAGTATCACGGCCGCGTGCAGGCGCTGGCAGATGCCGCGCGTGAAGCCGGCCTGGAGTTCTAAGACATGGCAAGCAACTATCAAAGTAACAACAGCGGCGACGACACCCAAGGCGACCTGAAGGAAAAGCTGGTTGCCACCAACCGCGTCTCCAAGACGGTGAAGGGCGGCAAGCAGTTCAGCTTCACAGCCCTCACGGTCGTGGGTGACGGCGCTGGCCGCGTCGGCTTCGGCTACGGCAAGGCGCGCGAAGTGCCGGCTGCGATCAGCAAGGCGATGGATCAGGCCAAGAAGAACATGGTCACGGTCGCACTGCGTGGCCACACGATTCAGCACGAAGTGATCGGCACGCACGGCGCCACCCGCGTCATGCTCAAGCCCGCTTCGGACGGCACGGGTGTGATCGCTGGCGGCGCGATGCGCTCGGTGTTTGAAGTCGCTGGCGTCACCAACATCCTAGCCAAGACCTACGGCTCGCGCAATGCGATGAACGTGATCCGTGCCACGGTCGACGCGATCCAGAAAATGAACCTGCCTTCCGACATCGCTGCCAAGCGCGGCAAGACGGTGTCCGAGATCCTCGGAGTGCCCAGCAAATGAGCGCAGCAACCCCCAAGCAGATCAAGCTCACCTTGATCCGCAGCCTCGCCGCCCAGTTGAAGATGCACGTCAACTGCATCAACGGCCTTGGCCTCAAGAAGATGCACCAGTCCGTGATCGTGTCAGCCACCCCTGAGAATATGGGCATGGTCAACAAGTCGCGCTTCATGCTGAAAGTTGAAGAGCTGAACTAACATGAAACTCAATTCCATCAAGCCCGCCAAGGGTTCAAAGCCGACCCGCACCCGCGTCGGTCGCGGCATCGGCTCCGGCCTAGGCAAGACTGCCGGCCGTGGTCACAAAGGTCAGCGCGCCCGTTCGGGTGGTTACCACAAGGTCGGTTTCGAGGGTGGTCAGATGCCCATCCAGCGCCGCCTGCCGAAGCGCGGATTCAAGTCGCCCATCAAGATGCTGACCGGTGAAGTGCGTCTGTCAGAAATCGAGAAAATGACTGCCACTGAGATCGATCTTGCTGGCCTCAAGGCCGCAGGCGTCGTGGACGCGATGGTCGAGACCGCCAAGCTGATCAAGTCTGGCACGCTGACCCGCAAGGTCAGCTTCAAGGGCGTTCGTGCCACCAAGGGTGCGAAAGAAGTTGTTGAAGCTCTCGGCGGCGTCTTCGCTGAATAAGTTTTAGTCAATCCACGAGATCACGAGACCTAAATGGCCACCAACGCTTCCGCGCCGATGATGCCGGACCTGACCAAGAGCAAGGACGTACTCAATCGTCTGCTGTTCTTGCTGGGTGCGTTGGTGGTGTACCGAATTGGTTCGTACATCCCGGTGCCTGGTATTGATCCAGGCAAGCTGGCTGCGCTGTTCAACCAGCAGAAAGGCACCATTTTGGACATGTTTAACATGTTCAGCGGCGGCGCTCTGGAGCGCCTCTCGATTTTTGCGCTGGGTGTGATGCCGTACATCTCGGCGTCCATCATCGTGCAGTTGATGGCAGCCGCCGTTCCTCAGCTCAAAGAGCTGAAGAAAGAAGGCGAAGCAGGTCGTCGCAAGATCACGCGCTATACCCGCTTCGGAACGCTGGGGCTCGCAATTTTTCAGTCTGTCGGTGCTGCCACGGCGCTGCAAAAGAGTGGTGTTGCCATCTTCCCCGGCTATGGCTTCGTTTTCGTTGCTGCCGTGTCACTGGTGACCGGCACCATGTTCCTGATGTGGCTTGGCGAGCAGATTACTGAGCGCGGCGTTGGTAACGGCATGTCGATGATCATCTTTGCCGGCATCGTTGCGGGCCTGCCTCGTGCGCTGGCCTCCACTGCCCAGCTGGTTAGCGAGGGTTCACTGAATGGACTTTTGGTTATTGTGCTGTTCCTAATGATTGCACTGGTGACTTGGGGCGTCGTCTACGTCGAGCGCGCACAGCGACGGATTCCGATTCACCACGCACGCCGTCAGCAGGGGCGCCGCGTAGTTGCTGCCCAGACGCAGCACTTGCCGCTCAAGTTGAATATGTCCGGCGTGATTCCTCCAATTTTTGCCTCTTCTATCATTCTCTTTCCTGCGTCGATCGTAAGTTTCTTTGGTGAAGGCGAGGCGGGATTCCTGCAGAAGCTCGCCAATGCCCTGTCGCCCGGTCAAGCGCTGCACACAGTGCTGTATGCGGCCATGATTATTTTCTTCTGTTTCTTCTACACCGCACTGGTATTTGACAGCCGCGAAACGGCGGAGAATCTCAAGAAATCAGGTGCGGTGATTCCAGGTGTTCGGCCCGGTATGCAGACAGGCCGCTACATTGACTCAGTGCTCACACGTCTGACGGTTGCTGGTGCGCTTTACATCACCGCGATCTGTGTGGTGCCGGAAATTCTGATCGCACAGTTTTCGATTCCTTTCCTTTTTGGCGGCACCTCGCTCCTGATCACAGTCGTCGTCGTGATGGACTTTATGGCGCAGCTGCAAGCGCATCTCATGTCGCACCAGTATCAAGGCCTGCTGGAAAAGCAGAATCTTAAGTCCCTCGGCAAATCTGCTGAAGGCACCAGTTCAAAAGTAACGGGCCGGCTGGCGAGCCCCCGCTAATCTCATTACGCAGACTGTCAACTCAAGGTGAAGCCATGAAAGTTCGCGCTTCGGTAAAAAAGATGTGCCGTAATTGCAAAGTCGTGCGTCGCAACGGTGTTGTGCGCATCATTTGCTCTTCGGATTTGCGTCATAAGCAGCGCCAGGGCTAAACACCTTGGTGTTGAAAGCTGCTCAGGTTTTCTTTAAACTCCGCGCCCGTTTTTGCTGGCGCTCGTAAGGAAGTGGAATATGGCACGTATTGCGGGCGTTAACGTCCCAGACAAGAAGCACACCGTGATCGCCTTGCAGTCGATCTATGGCATTGGTGCAACGCGTTCAAAGAAGATTTGCGAAGCTGCAGGCATTAATCCTGCTGTCCAGATTCGCACTCTGACAGAAGGTGAGCTCGACCAGTTGCGCGCCGAGATTGCGAAGTATGTCGTCGAGGGTGATCTCCGTCGCGAGGTCTCCATGAGCATCAAGCGTTTGGTGGACATGGGCAGCTATCGCGGCCAGCGTCATCGTCGCGGCCTGCCGATCCGTGGCCAACGCACCCGCACCAACGCTCGTACCCGCAAGGGCCCGCGCAAGGCGACTGTCGCCTCTAACAAGAAAGCATAAGGATTCGTCATGGCCGCACCCCAAGCCGCAGCCGCTGCAAAGCGCAAGAAAGTCAAAAAGAACGTTACGGACGCCGTCGTGCACGTTCATGCTTCTTTCAACAACACCATCGTGCTCATCACTGACCGTCAGGGCAATGCGCTCTCCTGGTCAACCGCTGGTGCCTGCGGCTTCAAGGGTTCACGCAAGTCCACACCGTTTGCTGCAGGTATCGCCGCTGAGCGTGCGGCTACGGCTGCGGCTGAGCACGGAGTGAAGAATGTCGAAGTGTTCGTCAAGGGCCCCGGCCCTGGCCGTGAGTCTGCTGTGCGTGCCCTCAATGCAGCCGGCATGAAAGTTTCCAACATTGTTGATGTGACGCCGATTCCTCACAACGGCTGCCGTCCCGCCAAGCGTCGTCGCGTTTAATTCAAGAGAAATATCATGGCTCGTTATATTGGCCCCAAGTGCAAACTTTCCCGCCGTGCCGGCATGGACCTGCTGCTCAAATCCCGCGCCCGTAGCCTGGAAACCAAGTGCAAGCTCGAAACCCGTCCTGGTCAGCATGGTGCGGTGAAGCCGCGTCTGTCTGATTACGCCAACCAGCTTGCAGAGAAGCAAAAGCTAAAGCGCATGTACGGCGTGCTGGAGCGGCAGTTCCGCAACTACTACCTCAAGGCTTCGGGCGGCAAGGGTGCCACCGGCCTCAACTTGTTGCGCTTCCTTGAGGCTCGCCTCGATAACGTCGTCTATCGCATGGGTTTTGCATCGACCCGTTCGGAAGCCCGTCAGCTCGTTGGACACAAGGCGATTGAGGTGAATGGCAAGCCAGTCAACATTCCCTCATACCAGGTTGCCGTAGGTGACGTGATCACGGTGCGTGAGAAGTCCAAGAGCCAGTTGCGTATTGCTGCTTCTCTTACCCTCGCTTCTCAGGTGGGCTTCCCGGATTGGCTTGATGTCGATGAGAAAGGCTTGAAAGGCACCTTCAAATCGGCCCCTGAGCGCGGACAGATTGTGCCGGATATCAACGAAAACCTCGTGGTTGAGTTGTATTCCAAGTAAGCCCTGAGTGGGCGGTCCCACTCGTGTAGTTCAAAGTGTTTTTTGCCGTCAGACACTGGTCTGACGGATTGCCAAGAGGAATATTCATGCAGGGCATCGTTAACGATTTGCTTAAACCCCGCACCATCGATGTTGAGCAGGCTGGCGCCAACCGCGCGCGAGTCTCGCTAGAGCCTTTGGAGCGTGGTTTCGGCCACACGCTGGGCAACGCCTTGCGTCGCATCCTGCTCTCGTCCATCCCCGGTGCTGCAATCACCGAAGCGCAGATCCAGGGTGTGGTCCACGAGTACAGCGCGATTGAGGGTGTGCAAGAGGATGTGCTCGATATCCTGCTCAACCTGAAGAATGTGGCGATCCGCATGCACTCGCGTGACAGCGCCACGCTCACCATCGTCAAGACTGGCAAGGGCCCCGTCACGGCTGCTGACATCCAGCTCGATCACGACATTGAAATCGTCAATCCGAATCTGGTGATCGCCAACCTCACGGATGCCAAGAGCAAGCTCAACATGACCTTGCGCGTGACCCGTGGCCGTGGCTATCAGCCCGCACTCTCGCGTCCTGAAGAAGAAGGCTCTGGCATTGGCGTGCTCAGGCTTGATGCCTCCTACAGCCCGGTTCGTCGCGTCAGCTACAGCGTCGAGCGTGCACGTGTGGAGCAGCGCACCGACCTTGATCGGCTGATTCTTGATATCGACACCAACGGCAGCATCGATGCGGCCGAGGCTGTTCGTCAGGCTGCGCGCATTCTGCGCGACCAGCTCACCGTCTTCGTAGGCCTTGAAGCCGAGGAAGCCGTGGTGGCTATTGGTGCAAAGAAAGATGTCTCACCAGTTCTTTTCCGTCCGATAGACGAACTGGAACTCGGTGTGCGTTCGACCAACTGCCTCAAGGCCGAGAACATTTACTACATCGGCGATCTGGTGCAGCGCACCGAGACCCAGCTGATGAAGACCCCTAACCTCGGCAAGAAGTCCTTGAACGAGATCAAAGAAGCCCTCAAGAGCCACGAGCTCGATCTGGGCATGAAGCTGGACAACTGGTCGTCGCCGAAAGCGTCGGCCTAATGCAAGAGTAAGGATTAGTCATGCGCCACAAAGTTTCAGGCCGCCGTCTTGGCCGCACCACCTCGCACCGCAAGTCGATGATGCAGAGCATGTCTGCCTCGCTGATTGAGCACGAGATCATCCGTACGACCGTGGAGAAGGCCAAGGAGCTCCGCCGCGAGCTGGAGCCGCTGATCACGCGCGCTAAGGAAGACTCCCTGCACAACCGCCGCATCAGCTTCGATCGCCTGCGTAATCGTGATGCGGTTCAAAAGCTCTTTCTTGAGCTTGGTCCTCGTTTCAGCAAGCGCCCTGGTGGCTATCTGCGCATCATGCGCTGCGGTTTCCGCGCTGGTGACAGCGCGCCGATGGCTTACGTTGAATTTGTTGAGCGTGCTGCCGCACCCGCTGTCACTGAGGCTGCTTCGGCTTAATCGGACATCGCATAAAAACGGACGCTACGGCGTCCTTTTTTATGCCCGTCATTCGGCCGTGAAACAAGCCCGACTTTGAGCCAATAAAAAGGCCCGCCATTTGGCGGGCCTTTTTGCAGCGCTACAACGGAGCATCAGAGCGAGTAGTACATCTCGAACTCGACAGGGTGCGTGGTCATGCGGAACTTGGTCACTTCCTGCATCTTCAGCTCGATGTAGGCGTCGATCACTTCATCCGTGAACACGCCGCCCTTCTTGAGGAAGTCGCGGTTCTTGTCAAGGCTTTCCAGTGCCATGTCGAGGCTGTGGCAGACGCGCGGGATCTTCGCGTCTTCTTCCGGCGGCAGGTGGTAGAGGTCCTTGTCGCTCGGCTCGCCCGGGTGGATCTTGTTCTGAATGCCATCGAGGCCCGCCATCATCATCGCCGCGAAGGCGAGATAGGGGTTGGCCGAGCTGTCGGGGAAGCGCACTTCAATGCGACGGCCCTTGGGGTTGGCAATGAACGGGATGCGGATCGAGGCCGAGCGGTTGCGGGCCGAGTAGGCCAGCATCACCGGCGCTTCAAAGCCCGGCACCAGGCGCTTGTAGCTGTTGGTGCCCGGGTTGGTGAAGGCGTTGATGGTCTTGGCGTGCTTCAAGATGCCGCCGATGTAATACAGCGCGGTCTCCGACAAGCCACCGTAGGCCCCATCCGGGCCGGTGAAGAGGTTTTTGCCGTCTTTGGCCAGCGACTGGTGCACGTGCATGCCCGAGCCGTTGTCACCCACGATGGGCTTGGGCATGAAGGTGGCGGTTTTGCCGAACTGATGGGCGACGTTCTGCACCACATACTTCAGGCGCAGCACTTCGTCGGCCTTCTTCACCAGCGTGCCGAACTTCACGCCAATTTCGCACTGACCACCGGTGGCCACTTCATGGTGGTGCACCTCGGTCATGATGCCGATCTCTTCGAGCGTGGTGCACATGGCGCTACGGATGTCTTGCAGCGCATCGACCGGCGGCACGGGGAAGTAACCACCCTTCAGGCCCGGGCGATGGCCGGTGTTGCCGTGCTCGTACTGCTTGCCGCTGTTCCACACGGCGTTTTCGGCGTCAATTTCGACGAAGCAGCCCTTGAGGCTGGAGTCGAAACGCACGCTGTCGAAAATGAAGAACTCGTTCTCGGGGCCAAAGAAGGCGGTGTCGGCGATGCCGGTGCTCTTCAGGTAGGCCTCAGCGCGCTTGGCAAGGCTGCGCGGGTCGCGCGAGTAGCCCTGGCCGGTGGCGGGTTCGAGCACGTCGCAGGTGATCACCAGCGTGGTGTCTTCAAAGAAGGGGTCGATGAAGGTGGAGGTCGGGTCGGGCATGAGGATCATGTCGGACTCGTTGATGCCCTTCCAACCGGCGATGGAGGAACCGTCGAACATCTTGCCGTCGGTGAACAGCTCGGCGTCGATGGTGTGAGCCGGCACGGTGACGTGTTGCTCCTTACCCTTGGTGTCGCAAAAGCGGAAGTCGACGAACTTGACTTCCTTTTCCTTGATGATCTTGAGAACGTCTGAACCCGACATGGGCTTACTCTCCTGCTGTGGTTGATGAATGGGTGGGACACTAAAACAGTTGCACTGCGTGTATGGCGCGCACCAAAACAGGCACGAAATGTGCCACTTGATGGTGCATGGGACAAAGCAACACCGATGTTGCCTTGATTATTCTCCGCTATTAGTCTGATAGGCAGCTGGACACATTCTTTTTGTTTTCCGGCTCCTGCGTATCCTTTGATGTTGATTTTGCAATGCAATTTTCCATACTCGCCGATTGTGCTGCACGCTTCTGGGACAGAGCACTCGCCGATTCGCTCCCAGCCTCAACGGTAACCATGCCGCCGGAGAGGCAGGTTTTCATGAAGGCCTTTCGCGCATCGCCTCGTAAGGTATTTGCTTTTGCTTCACTCACGCAATCTTTCATGCGCTGCTGTTGCGCAAGTTGCCTTTCGGTAAATTCACGTTTTGGTGCAATGAATTCAGTCGCTGTTCTTGCATCCTGAGTTGAGACTCGTCCAGAAGCACTGAGTGACAGTGTGGCAGTCAGCAATAGTGTTGCAACGTCCATAGGGCGCATTTCTTGACCTGCTGCACGTCGAAAGAGATTCACAGAGCATGACAACGTGCGTAATGTAACCCAGCGTCAAGATACCCAGTCTGAGATGCACAGTTATATGCTTGGGCGGAGCCGGCGGATTTTCCAGTGTGAGACGCCCGGCATCGAGGGCTTTAAGAGGGAAAATCGCTCTGAGATTCTAGGGCGCTCAGACTAGTTGTAGTTTGAACTGGTAGTGATGGGCGGAATCGAACCGCCGACCTAGGGGTTATGAATCCCTCGCTCTAACCGTCTGAGCTACATCACTATGGCTGTGCGCCTTTTTCAGGGCGGCAGTGTAAGGAAAGCACGCGCCTGAGTCGAGTGCAGCGGTGAAACATCGCCCTAAAATTGTCCGTGCCGACCAATACCATGACTGAATTGGTTTGCTCCAGCCTGAGATTCGCCGCATTGAAGGGCTTTCATGCCGTGAGACAGTTCGTTACGCATGGCGTCGGCCTCTTCCATGCCCCATTGTTGGTAGACACTTTGTCTATCCCCGCGCAGGCAGGTCTGTGGAAAGCATGCAATTTCAGCGGCGAGTTGCTCGGCTGCCACTAGTGCTTCGCCTGCTGGCACAACACGGTTGGCGAGGCCGATTTGCAGTGCCTCACCAGCGGCCACAGGTCGTCCGGTGAGGATCAGATCCAGAGCGCGACTCATCCCAATCAATCGCGGCAGGCGCACTGTGCCGCCATCAATTAGAGGCACGCCAAACCTCCGGCAGAAAACCCCGAACACAGCTGTAGTATCTGCGATCCGAAGATCACACCAAAGTGCCAGCTCTAAACCACCGGCTACGCAGTAACCGCTAATGGCCGCGATTACAGGCTTCGTGAGATGCATGCGGCTCGGACCCATAGGACCATCCCCATCGGAGGAGATACGGTTTACATCTGCTGCCACGCCACTAGCGACGGCCTTGAGATCGGCGCCAGCGCAGAACTGTCCGCCGATGCCAGTGAGGATGGCGACCTTGAGCGTGTGATCAGCCTCGAAAGTTCGAAAGGCCTCAGCAAGAGCGGCGGCGGCTGGACCGTTCACAGCATTGCGCGCTTCTGCGCGATTGATGGAGATGATCAACAGCGGTTCACGTCGTTCGGTGAGGACGAGGGGGGAGCGACTCATATGCGTGTCTCCGATCAAAGCGACGGAAAAATGGCGCTTAATCTAATGTGAAAATACTGTATCAGCCGAGCATTGCTTTGATGCTTGTGGAACGATGGGTTTGGTGCCACAGATCGCATGCCGCTCAGGGCCGAGAACATGGTACAAACAGCCGTAAGCACGGATTGCATTGCAGAGAGATGATCACATCGCAATCATTGCTCCACTTGTGAGTGCGCGGCGGGCTTTGCCGCCGAGACTTCTGAAATGCATAAAAAGCCCCACCTACCCCAAAAATCTTGTCGGTACTGCGGACTCATGTTTGTCTGGCGCAAGAAATGGGAGCGCAACTGGGTGGAGGTGAAATTTTGCTCCGAGCGCTGCCGACGAGAGCACCGACGTTGCTTGAACACTGATAGCGCTTCGTGAGTTCGGCCAGTCAAACTCTGAGGCTGGTATTGGGTGATCAACTCAATCCACAGCATGCTTGGTTTCGCAGTGTGGACCCTCAAGTGGTCTACGTTCTGATGGAAGTGCGGCAGGAAACCGACTATGTGCTGCACCACGCGCAGAAGATCATCGCCATATTTGCCGCCATGCGCGACTTCGCAAGGCAGCTGCGCGAGGCAGGGCACCGCGTGCGCTACGTGGCACTGGATGACCCAAGCAACCGGCAGCGCATCACCGACAATCTGACCGCGCTGGTTCAGCGCTATGGCGCGCAGCATGTGGAGTGGCAGCACCCGGATGAGTGGCGGCTGGACGCGTTGCTGCGCACCTGGGCCGCGCAGCAGCCGTTCACCACGGCGGCCATCGACAGCCAGCATTTCCTCACCACGCGGCATGAGATGGCGCAGTTTTTTGCCGGACGCAAGCAGTGGCTGATGGAGCATTTCTATCGCCACATGCGCCGCCGCCATCATCTGCTGCTAGATGCTGTGGGCGAGCCAGAAGGCGGCCAGTGGAACTTTGACCACGACAATCGCAAGCCATGGCCCGGCACACCAAAAGAGCCTGCCGACGCGCGCCCCATGCATGACCATCGCGAGCTGTGGTTGCTGATAAAAAACACCGGGGTGAATAGCTTTGGCGATGCGCAGGCAGCGCAGATGCGCTGGCCGCTGAACCGCGCTGAGGCGCTCGCCAGTCTGGGGCACTTCATCGATACCGCGCTGCCGCACTTTGGTGATTTTGAAGATGCGATGAGCAGTCTGAGCCAGCGGCTGTTCCACTCGCTTCTGTCGTTTGCGCTCAACGTAAAAATGCTGAACCCGCTGGAAGTCGTGCAGCGGGTCGAGATCGCCTATCGCAGCGGCCATGCGCCACTGGCCGCCGTGGAGGGTTTCATCCGACAGATCGTCGGCTGGCGCGAATACGTGCGCGGCATTTATTGGTCGCAGATGCCGGGCTATGACGAACGCAATGCGCTGGGGCATCAGCTGCCATTGCCGCGGTGGTTCTGGAGTGGCAACACCCGCATGCGCTGCCTGCAACAGGCCATCGGACAGTCACTCGAAACCGCGCATGCCCATCACATCCAGCGATTGATGGTGATCGGCAATTTCGCGCTGCTGGCGGGGCTGGCCCCAAAGGCTATGCATCAGTGGTATCTCGGCGTCTACATCGACGCCTTCGAGTGGGTGGAATTGCCCAATACGCTGGGCATGAGCCAGTACGCCGATGGTGGACTGATCGCCACCAAGCCCTATGTCAGCAGTGGGGCCTATATCAACCGCATGAGCGACTACTGCCGAGGCTGCCACTACAAGCATAAGGAAAAACTTGGCCCACAGGCCTGCCCATTCAATGCCTTGTATTGGGATTTCTTTGCCCGGCATGCGTCAGTATTTGGCAAGAACAGGCGTCTGGCACTCGTGTACCGACAGCTGGAGAGGTTGCGCGGCCCGGAGCTGACAGCTTTGCAGGGTCAGGCTGCAAACACTCGTGCAAATATTGAATCCCTCTGAATACCCGAACGAAGATCAGCCCATGAAAACACTGCCGCAGGGGTATCGTGCGCTGGTCATTGGTGCCTCCGGCGCCATTGGCTCCGCCATGGTGCAGCAGCTCAAGTCCGACCCACGCTGCGGACAGGTGATCGGCCTGGGCAGAGCCACTACACCGTCTATTGAGTATCAAGATGAATCTAGCTTGATCGCAGCGGCGGATCATGTCCGTCAGCAAGGTGAATTGCATCTGGTGGTGGTGGCAACAGGCATGTTGCACAGCCTTGGCATCACGCCTGAAAAACGGTTGAGCCAACTCAACGGTGCTCAGATGATGGCCAGTTTCAGCATCAACACCATCGGGCCAGCTCTGATGTTGGCGCACTTCGCACCGCTGCTGGCGCGTGATGAGCGCAGCTTGTTTGCAGTTTTGTCTGCAAAGGTTGGCAGTATTGGAGATAATCGTCTAGGCGGCTGGTACAGCTATCGCGCTGCCAAAGCGGCACTGAACATGGTGATCAGAACAGCGGCCATCGAGATGGCCCGCACACACCCTAAAACCGTGCTTGCTGCGCTGCATCCGGGCACAGTTGATTCTCCACTATCCGCACCCTTCAACCCTGCGCACGGAAAGCGTCCTGCTATTCGGGCGGCTGCTGACCTACTGGCGACGATCGATGAGTTGCCGCCTGAGGAAACTGGAAATTTTTGGGCGTATGACGGTCAACGCCTGCCTTGGTAGATGTTTGTATTGGAAGGCAGTTGGATGGTTTTATGGAACGCAGTAAGGTCGCCAACGAGCTGATCTGGCTGGTTGATAGCAGCCGGATTAGACATTGAACCGGAAGTGCATCACATCGCCCTCCTTGACGATGTAGTCCTTGCCTTCCAAGCGCCATCTGCCGGCTTCCTTAGCACCGGCTTCGCCGTTGTATTGGATGTAGTCGGCATAGGCGATGACTTCGGCGCGGATGAAGCCTTTCTCAAAATCGGTGTGGATCACGCCGGCGGCCTGCGGGCCGGTGGCGCCCACTTTCACCGTCCAGGCGCGCACTTCCTGCACGCCAGCGGTGAAGTAGGTTTGCAGGCCGAGTAGCTCGTAGGCGGCGCGGATGACACGGTTGAGGCCGGGTTCTTCCAGCCCCAGGTCTTCGAGAAAGCTCTTCTTGTCGGCTTCGTCGAGCTGACCGATTTCGGCCTCGATGGCAGCGCACACCGGCACCACCTGAGCGCCCTCGGCGGCAGCGTAGGCGCGCACCTTGTCGAGCAGGGCGTTGCCGTTCTTGAGCGCGGCTTCATCGACGTTGGCGATATAGAGCGCGGGCTTGGCGGTGATCAGCATCATGTCGCGGAGCAGCAGTTTTTCTTCTGGCGTGAGGGCCAGCGCACGCACAGCCTTGGCCTCGTTCAGGTGCGCCTGCACCTTCACCAGCAGCTCTTGTTTCACCGCTGCATCCTTGTTGCCGGCCCGCACCAGCTTGGCGTTGCGCTCGATCGCCTTGGTGACGCTGTCGAGATCAGCCAGCGCCAGCTCGGTGTTGATCACCTCGATGTCACGGATCGGGTCCACACTATTAGCGACATGGATGATGTCGTCGTTGATGAAGCAGCGAGTGACATGCGCGATGGCATCGGTCTCGCGGATGTGGGCGAGAAACTGGTTGCCCAGGCCCTCACCCCTGCTGGCACCGGCGACGAGGCCGGCGATGTCCACGAACTCGACCGTGGCGTACTGCATCTTCTGCGGTTTGACGATGGCGGCGAGGGCGGCCATGCGCGCATCCGGCACCGGCACGATGCCGGTGTTGGGGTCGATGGTGCAGAAGGGATAGTTCTCCGCTGCCGCATTCTGCGCATTGGTGAGCGCATTGAAGAGGGTGGATTTGCCAACGTTGGGAAGGCCGACGATGCCGCACTTGATGCCCATGGATTCTCTCGATTGTTAAGCAGTGTGAAGTCGGTTCATCGCCTTCTCCCAGGTCTGGGCAAGCCAGATGGGCAGGGCGTTGACGGCATGTTCGATGCCGGTAAGGATCAGTTGCTCATCGGCCTTCGAGGGCCGTGCCAGCACGTAATTCAGCACCAGGTTCTTGTCACCGGGATGACCAATGCCGACTCGCAGCCGCCGATAGCCATCGCCCAGTGGTTTGTGGATGTCGCGCAGCCCATTGTGGCCGCCATGGCCGCCACCGAGCTTGAAGCGCATCTGGCCAGCGGGCATGTCGAGTTCGTCGTGGGCAACCAGCAGCGCATCTGGCGTGAGCTTGTAGAAGTTCATCATGGCCTGCACCGACTGGCCGGAGCGGTTCATGAAAGTCGAGGGCTTGAGCAGCAGCACATCCACGCCTTCGATCTTGACTCGTGCGGTCTCGCCAAAGAACTTGCCGTCGACTTTCCAGACGCCCTTGAAGCGATCCGCCACGGCATCGACAAACCAGAAGCCCGCGTTGTGGCGCGTCTGTGCGTAATCGGGGCCGGGGTTGCCGAGGCCAGCGATGAGGATGGGTGTGGTGGGCATGGCTCAAATAAAAATCCCGTCCGGCCAATGGATGGACGGACGGGATTCTGATGCTGGGAAGAAGGACTATTTCTTCTTGGCAGGTGCCGCCGGCTTGGCCGCAGGAGCTTTTGCATCCTTGCCGCCAGCCTTGCCAGCTGCAGCAGCCGGTGCCTTCTGGTTGGCAGCGGGCACTTCAGCCGTGGCTGCGCCTTCTGTGGCCACTTCTTCAGCTGCCTGCTTCGGCGCGTGGATAGCGACAACGCCGTCATCGTGGCCGCGCAACAGGCCCACCAGCTTCACGCCTTCTGGCAGAACCAGCTGCGAGAGGTGGATAGTCTCATTAAGCTTCATGGCCGAGCAGTCGACTTCCAGATACTCCGGAAGATCCTTAGGCAGGCACTCGACTTCAACCTCGTTGTGCAGGTGTTCGAGCTTGCCG
>Ga0255086_1000191_pt1 | contig 22169 bp, 15 predicted proteins | sample Colum_Cont_RepC__FD_188438 | JGI IMG/M metagenome (GOLD analysis project Ga0255086, IMG submission 188438) | Freshwater microbial communities from Columbia River, Oregon, United States - Colum_Cont_RepC_8d | ecosystem: Environmental > Aquatic > Freshwater > River | place: USA: Oregon | collected... | reverse complement strand
CCACGCTATTGATGGTGCGGATCGGCACGAACAGCCGCCGGGCACCCGGCAGGGTTTCAGAGCCGCACCCGGCGACCTGTGCTTTGTCGAAGGCCCATTGCGCAGCGGCAAGATCCGCCGCGCTCAGGCTGGCATCCGCCGGTGCTGCACCGCGCAGGGCGAGGCGGCCTTCGGCATCCGGCATGAGCACCACCGCATCCACGCGCAGCAGCTTGCGCAGCTCTTGCGCGGTGGCGGCCGAAAGTTCATCCAGCTTGCGGATGCCCGCCATGCGCCGCGCAAAGGCCAGCAGCGTGGCCGTGGTTTCAGCTTGCGCGCGTGCCAGCAGCGTCTGCTCGCGCAGGCGCACGGTGAGCCGGCTGGTGAGCACCGCGATGATGCCGAAAAATGCCAGCGCGACAATGTTCTCGGCGCTGGCGACATGCAGGGTGAACACCGGCTCGGTGAAGCAGAAGTTATAGGCCAGGGTGGCGAACAGCGCCGTCATCAGCGCCGGGGCCAGCCCATAGCGGACGGCGGCGGTGAGGACGATGGGCAGATACATCAGCGAGATATTGGGGATGTCGACCAGGCGGTCGATGAAATAGCCCGCAGCACTCACCGCCGCGAGGCTGAGCAAAGATTCGAGATAGGCGCGCGGCGGGCCAAGCGCCAGATCGGACTGCTGCTGTGCAGCGGATTCATCAGGCCTTGGCCTGGTCTCGGCGATCACCACCACGGTCAGCCCGGCTGCATCGCGCACCAGCGCATCCACCACCGAGCCATGCAACCACTCGAACCAGCGTGGCCGATGCGATTTGCCGATGACCAGCTGGGTGACGTTGTGCTCGCGCGCGTAGTCGAGCACATCGCTCGCCAGCTGCGTCCGCGCAGGCAGCGTGCGGGTTTCGGCACCGAGTTCTTCCGCCAGCCGCAGCGTGGCCAGCACGCGATCCTGTGCCGCTTCGCTCAGGCGACGCGCGCGCTCGGTTTCCAGATACAGGGCGGTCCACGGCGCATTGAGGCGGTCGGCCAATCGCCTTGCGGCGCGCACCAGCTGCTCGGCATGCGGCGACTCGTTGATGCACACCAGCACCTTCTCGCCCGCCGCCCAGATGTCGCGCACGCCCTGGCGCAGCCGGTGCTGCTGCAACTGCTCATCGACGCGCTCGGCGGTGCGGCGCAGTGCGAGCTCACGCAGTGCGGTGAGATTGGCGGGCGTGAAATACCCTTGCAGTGCTCGCTCGCCGCCATCGCCGCCATAGACCTTGCCCTCCTTGAGTCGCTCGATGAGCTCAATGGGCGTGAGGTCGCACAGCTCGATCTCGTCAGCGGCATCGAGCACGTCATCCGGCACGGTTTCGCGCACCCGCACGCGGGTGATCGAGGCCACCACATCATTCAGCGACTCGACATGCTGCACGTTGAGTGTGGTGTAGACATCGATGCCGGCATCCAGCAGCTCTTCGACATCCTGATAGCGCTTGGGGTGACGGCTGCCCTCGACATTGCTGTGCGCCAGTTCGTCGATGAGCGCAATGGCCGGCCTGCGACGCAGCATGGTGTCGAGATCAAGCTCACCCAGTTCGCGCCCATGCCAGGGCACGATGCGGCGGGGCAGAACTTCCAGCCCTTCGACCAGCGCCATGGTCTCGCGGCGGCCGTGGGTCTCGACGATGCCGACCACGACATCCAGTCCCGCCTGCATTTTCTGGCGGCCTGCGCTGAGCATCTCGTAGGTCTTACCCACGCCCGGTGCCATGCCGAGAAATATCTTCAGCTTGCCGCGCTGCTCGGCCTGTGCCTGCCGCAGCAGGGCGTCGGGGTCAGGGCGGATGTCGTCGGTCATTGCCGCGATTGTAGGCCGCTGGGCTTCATGGCTTGAGCTGATCCAGCGCGCGATTGAGGGCCAGCACGTTCACCGTCGGCTCGCCAAGAAAGCCCAGCGCACGAGGCCTGCTGTGTTGTGCGACGAGCGCCTGCAACTGCGCTGAAGTCAGCCCGCGAGCCGCTGCAATGCGAGGGATCTGGAAGGCTGCGGCGGCAGGACTCACGTCAGGGTCAAGGCCAGACGCCGAGGCATAGACCAGCTCGCCCGGCACCGTCACTCCGGGGTTGCTGGCTTGCAGCGCAACAAGGCGCTGGCGGATCTGCTCGTGCAGCTTTGCACTGGTGGGGCCGAGATTGCTGCCTGATGAGGCTGCTGCGTCGTAGCCTGTGCCGGCTGCCGAAGGGCGACCGTGAAAGTATTTCTCCGAGACGAACGGCTGGCCGATGAGGGCAGAGCCGATGACCCGACCGCTCTCAGTGATCAGGCTGCCCCCGGCCTGTGTCGGCAGCGCCAGCAGTGCCAAGCCGGTGACGGCAAGTGGGTAGGCCACGCCGGTGAGCAGAGAGAAGCAGAGCAGCAGTGTGAGCGCATGACGGAGGTGAGTGAGCATGGTGGTTTTCCTGCTTTATGCGAGGTGCAGCGTGGTGATGAGTAGGTCGATCAGCTTGATGCCCACAAACGGCACGATCAGCCCGCCAAGGCCGTAGACCATGAGGTTGCGCGTCAGCAATCTCGAAGCCGGGGCTGGCGTATAGGCCACACCGCGCAAGGCCAGCGGGATCAGCGCCACGATGATCAGTGCGTTGAAGATGATGGCCGAGAGAATCGCGGACTCCGGCGAGTGCAGCCCCATCACATTGAGTGCGCCCAGCTGCGGGTAGATCGCCACGAACAGTGCCGGGATGATGGCGAAATACTTGGCCACATCGTTGGCGATGCTGAAGGTGGTGAGCGCGCCGCGCGTCATCAGCAGCTGCTTGCCGATGCCGACCACTTCGATCAGCTTGGTGGGGTCGCTGTCCAAGTCAACCATGTTGCCGGCCTCGCGCGCAGCCTGGGTGCCGGTCTGCATGGCGACACCGACATCGGCCTGTGCGAGCGCGGGGGCATCGTTGGTGCCGTCGCCACACATGGCGACCAGCTTGCCCTTGGCCTGCTCGTCGCGAATGAGCTTGAGCTTGTCCTCTGGTGTCGCCTGCGCGAGAAAGTCATCCACGCCTGCTTCAGCGGCGATGGCCGCAGCGGTCATGGCGTTGTCGCCCGTGATCATCACGGTGCGGATCCCCATTTTGCGCAGCTCCGAAAAGCGTTCGCGGATGCCGCCTTTGACGATGTCTTTCAGGTACACCACACCAAGCACACGGCCATCTCGTGCCACGGCCAGCGGTGTGCCGCCGAGCTTGCTGATGCGCTCGGTCTCTTGCTGCAATTCGCGGGGCACTTCCTGCCCCTGCTGCTTCACGTAAGAGATCACTGAATCCACAGCACCTTTTCTGATCGAGTGACCGTCGACATCAACGCCACTCATGCGCGTCTGTGCGGTGAAGGGCACGAACACCGCCTGCGCTGCCGTCATGTCACGGCCGCGCAGCCCGAATTGCTCCTTCGCCAGCACCACAATGCTGCGGCCTTCCGGCGTTTCGTCACTGAGCGAGGCGAGCTGTGCGGCATCGGCCAGCTCACGGGCATCGACACCCGGCATCGGCACGAACTCCACCGCCTGGCGATTACCCAGCGTGATGGTGCCGGTCTTGTCGAGCAGCAGGGTATCGACATCGCCCGCTGCCTCCACCGCACGGCCGGACATGGCGAGCACGTTGCACTGGACCAGCCGGTTCATCCCGGCAATGCCGATGGCGCTCAAGAGCGCGCCAATGGTGGTCGGGATCAGCGTCACGAACAGTGCTGCCAATACGATGAGCGAGATTTTTCCACCCGCATAAGCGGCGAAGGCGGGGATGGTGGCGACGGCCAGCACGAACACCAGCGACATGCCGGCCAGCAATACATTGAGTGCAAGTTCGTTCGGCGTCTTCTGGCGCGCGGCGCCCTCGACCAGCGAAATCATGCGGTCGAGAAAGCTCGAACCGGCAGCGGCGGTGATGCGGATCACCAGCGTGTCGGAGAGCACCCGCGTGCCGCCGGTGACGGCGCTGCGGTCGCCGCCGGACTCCCGCACCACGGGGGCCGATTCACCCGTGATGGCGGCCTCGTCCACGGTGGCCACACCCTGCACGATGGTTCCGTCGCCGGGGATGATTTCGCCCGCCGAGACCCGTACGAAGTCACCCACCTTGAGCTGGGTGGCGGGCACCTCGCTGGTGGTGGTGTCGCTCGCCGAGGCGAGCTTTCTGGCAATGGTCGTCGAGCGCGTCTTGCACAGGGTATCGGCCTGCGCCTTGCCGCGACCCTCGGCGATGGCCTCGGCGAAGTTGGCGAACAGCACGGTGAACCAGAGCCAGAGCACGACTTGTGTCGAGAAGCCTAGATTGGCGGCACCCGTCACCGCGTCGCGGATGCAGAGCACGGTAGAGAGCAGCGCGACCAGGGCCGTGATGAAGATGACCGGGTTCTTGGCCAGCGAGGTGGGGTTGAGCTTGAGCAACGCGCCTTTCAGAGCCGGGGCAATGAGCTTTTTGTCGAACAGGGAGGCGGGTTTGTTTTTCATGTGGCGGCCTAGTGGGTGCCTCCCCTGTACGCAGGGGAGGTGGCACCGAAGGTGACGGAGGGGTGAGCGTGCTGACGGCGAGGCTTGCTGCATAGGCGGACAACCCCTCTGTCACTGCGTGACATCTCCCCTGCAAGCAGGGGCGACAAACAAACGGTGCGCATGGTTAGAAGGTCTTCCCGGCCAGCATCGACAGCTGCTCGACGATGGGCCCCAGCGCCAGCGCAGGGAAGAACGTGAGGCCGCCAACGATCAGCACGATGGCAATCAGCAAGCCCACGAACAGCCCGTTGTTGGTGGGAAAGGTACCGGGCGAGGGCGGGATGACGTTCTTGGCGGCGAGGCTGCCCGCCACGGCCAACAGCGGCACGATCACGCCGAAGCGGCCCACCAGCATGGTGATGCCGAGCAGGGTGTTCCACAGCGGTGCATTGGCAGTGAGGCCCGCGAAGGCGCTGCCATTGTTGCCGGCGGCGGAGGTGAAGGCGTAGAGAATCTCGCTGAAGCCATGCGGCCCGGCGCTGTTGAGGCCCGCCAGCATCGTTGGCGACACGCTGGCAAAAGCCGTGAAGCCCAGCAGCACCAGCGGGATGCAGAGGATGGCGAGCATCACCAGGGTCATCTCGCGCGCCTCGATCTTCTTGCCCAGATACTCCGGTGTGCGGCCCACCATCAGGCCCGCGATGAACACGCTGAGCAGGGCATAGATCAACATGCCGTAGAGCCCCGCACCAACGCCGCCGAAGATCACCTCGCCGAGCTGGATGTTGAGCATCGTGACGAGGCCGCTGAGCGGGTTGAGCGAGTCGTGCATCGCATTCACCGAGCCATTGCTGGCGGCGGTGGTGGCAGCGGCCCAGATCGCGGATTGCGCCACGCCGAAGCGGGTTTCCTTGCCTTCAAAATTCGGGCCTTCCACGCCCATCGCGGCCATGGCGGGATTGGCGCTGCTCTCGGCGGCGTAGATGGCTGCGGTGCCCGCCGCCAGCAGCAAGGCCATCGCCCCGAACAGTGCCCAGCCCTGACGCTCGTCACGCACCATGCGGCCAAAGGTGTTGGTGAGTGCGGCTGCGATCAGCACGATGTAGAGCGATTCGAGAAAGTTGCTCAGCGCATTCGGGTTTTCGAATGGGTGCGCCGAGTTGACGTTGAAAAACCCGCCGCCATTGCTGCCGAGCTGCTTGATGGCGAGCTGCGAAGCCACTGGGCCTTGGGCGATGAGCTGCTTTGCACCTTCGAGCGTGGTGGCCTCGGTGTAGGCCGAGAAGTTCTGCGGCACGCCGAGTGCCACCAGCAGCAGTGCCGAAATGAACGCCAGTGGCAACAGCACGTAGAGCACGGCGCGGGTGAGGTCGACCCAGAAATTGCCGATGCCCGCTGCCTTGCGGCGCGCCAAGCCGCGTGTAAGCGCCAGCGCGACGCCAATGCCGGTGGCAGCCGAGACGAAGTTCTGGGTGGTGAGCCCAATCATCTGGCTGAAATAGCTGAGCGTCGTCTCGCCGCCATAGCTCTGCCAGTTGGTGTTGGTGACAAAGCTCACCGCCGTGTTGAAGGCGAGGTGCGGCGACACCGCGCCCAAGCCCTGCGGGTTGAGCGGCAGCAGGTCTTGCAGGCGCAGGATGCCGTAGAGCAGCACGAAGCCCAGCGCGTTGAACAGCAGCAAGGCGCTGGTGTAGCCCAGCCAGGATTGATCCTGCTTCGCATCCACGCCTGCAAGGCGATAGAAGCCGCGCTCGACCGGGCCGAGCAGTGGCGTGAGCAGTGTGCGCTGCCCCTCGAACACACGAAACAGGAAGCCGCCCAGTGGCCGGGTGAGCAGCACCACGGCGGCGAAATAGAAGGCGATTTGCAACCAGCCGTTGAGGCTCATGTCAGAAGCGCTCCGGCTTGATGAGGGCGTACGCGAGATAGCCCAGAAGAATGGCGAGCGTGATGCCGCCGAGAATCAAATCAAGCATGCTGAAAGCCCCCTTTGGGCGTAGTGGCTGAACACCGCCATTGAGCGCCGACGCGGCGTGAAGATTCGAGAGGGTGGGAAGGTGGCAGGTATCAAGAAGCCATAAAGATGGCGGCCTACCGCTCGACAGTTAACCAATAATTGACAAGCACGCACTAAGCTCTTGACGAATGAATCCCCTTGCTCAAAACCGCTGGCTGCGCGCCGTGCTGGCCCTGTTGGCGGCCTTGCTGCTGTTAGCACCGCTGTTGTGGATGCTGCCGGTGTCGCTGCACACGCCGGGTCAGCCGCTGCGGGCTGCGGGCCTGGCCTGGCCTGAGGCCCCGACCCTCGCCGCCTACGCGCGGGTGTTCGAGTGGGTGCCGATGGTCAGTGGGCTCATCAACTCCGTGGCCTACACGGTGGTAGGCGTGCTGATCAGCCTGGCGATGGCCTCGCTCACAGGTTTCGGCATTGCCAGGCTCGATAGCCGCCGCATGACGCTCGCGATCATCGCTCTCGTGATCACCGCCAGCATTCCACTCACGGCCATCTGGGTGCCGCGCTTTGTGCTGTTCGAGGCAATGGGCCTGTCCCAGAGCGGCCTGCCGCTGCTGGCACCGGCGCTCTACGGCGCCAGCCCGCTGTTCGTGCTGCTCTACACGCTGGCCTTTCGCCGCCTGGGGCCGGAGCCCTTCGAGGCCGCGACGCTGGAAGGCATCGGCTCCTTGCAGCAGTGGTGGCGCTATGCCCTGCCGCAGGTACGCGCCACCACGATCGCCGTGGCCACGCTCGCCGCCATGCAGTTCTGGGGCGCGTTTCTGGAGCCGCTGCTGTATCTCGAAGGCGAGCGCGAGCTGACGGCACCGCTGCTGCTGCATGCGCTCGACCTGCTCGGCCCCACCCAGTGGGCGGTGCTGATGGCGGGCAGCGCCCTACTGGCCGCACCTGTGCTGCTGGTGTTCGTGGCAGCACAACCCTTGCTCAACACCCTGTCGCGGGACACTCAAAAATGATCATCGAAAGCCGTGTTTTCATCACGCTGGCCGTGGCCCTGCTGATCGCCGCCTGCGGCAAATCCACCCCAGCCACCGAGGCCAGCAAGGCCAGCAGCCAGCCCGTGCGCTTGCAGATCTTCGGCGACCCGGCCGAGATCACCGCCTACCGCGAGTTGATCGCGGCGTATGAGAAATCGCACCCTGGCCAGCGGGTGGAGCTGATCCCGGTCGGCAAGCAGAGCGACCACATGGCCAAGCTCAGTACTGCGTTTGCGGCCGGTAATCCGCCGGATCTGTTCATCCTCAACTTCCGGCGCTTCGGCCAGTTTGCAGGCCGGGGCGCACTGGCGCCGCTGGGGCCGATGATGACCGCCGATGGCCGCTACAAGGCGGAGGATTTCTATCCGCAGCCGGTCGAGGCCTTCAACTTTCAGGGCACGCAATACTGCCTGCCGCAGAACGTCTCCAGCCTCGTCGTCTACTACAACCGCGCGCTGTTCAAGGCTGCTGGTGTGGAGGAGCCAAAGGACAACTGGCGCTACTCCGACCTGCTCGCCGCCGCGCAGAAGCTGCGCCGCGATACCGATGGCGACGGCAAGACGGATATCTGGGGCGTGGCGATCCAACCCTCGCTGATCCGCATGGCGCCGTTCATCTGGGGTATGAAGGGCGCCTTGGTGGATGATCTCAACCAGCCCAGCCTGCTGCGCATCGACGGCGGCAGCGCCGTGCAGGGCTTGTCACTGGTCAAAGCACTGGTCAGCCAGTACCACGTTGCACCGGGGCAGGCCGAGACCTATGCCGAAGACGCCGATAGCCGCTTTGCACGCGGCGGCGTTGCCATGCTGTTCCAGTCGCGCCGCTACACCGCGACGCTGCGCGATCTTGGCGACAAGGCGCCGGACTGGGATGTCGCACCGTTTCCGCTGCTGCGCGAGCCGGTGGGCGTGCTGCATGCCGATGCCTATTGCATGGCCGCCAAGGCCGCATCGCCTGTGGCTGCGCAGGCTTTTGTCGAATACGCGCTGTCGGTGGAGGGTCAGAGCCTGCTGGCCAAGAGTGGCCGCACCGTGCCCTCGCGCATCAGTGTCGCCACCTCGCCCGCCTTCCTTGACCCCGTGTTGGCCCCACAGCGTGCGCAGGTGTTTCTCGATGCCATCCCGCTCTTGCGCCGCACCCCCAACACCGCGCGCTGGCACGAGGTAGAGAGCCGCGCCGATGTGCTGCTCGACGAGTGGCTGTATGAGCCGCCGGCCCCCGGCGAGGCCGAGGGCGTGGTGGGTTCGAGCATGGCCGCCGCACGGCTGATTGCGAAGACCGTACAGCCGATCCTGCTTGAAGACCTGCGCGCCATGCAGACTGCGGGGCAGCGCCCATGACGCAGGGCTTGGAGCTCGACCAGCTCGTCGTCCATCTCGATGGCAAGCCGGTGCTGCGTGGGGTTTCGCTCGCGGCCGCAGCGGGCGAGCGGGTGGTGCTGGCGGGGCCCTCCGGCTCTGGCAAGTCCACCCTGCTGCGCGCGGTGGCGGGCCTTGTGCCGGTGCAGGCTGGCAGCATCCACATCGACGGCCGACGCATCGACTCGCTGCCTTCGGCACAGCGTGATGTGGCGATGATGTTCCAGAGCTATGCACTGTTTCCGCACCTGAGCGTGCTCGACAACCTCACTTTCGGACTGCGCGCGCGCGGTAAGAGCAAGACCGTGGCAGATGAACGTGCCAGTGCGGTGGCCGCCACGCTGGGGCTCTCCAGCCTGCTGGCACGGCGGCCAGCGGGACTCTCTGGCGGCGAACGCCAGCGCGTGGCGCTGGGCCGTGCGCTGCTGCGCCAGCCCAAGGCGCTGCTGCTGGACGAGCCGCTTTCCAGCCTCGATGCCCAGCTGCGCAGCAAGGCGCGTGCAGAAATTGTCCGCGCTCATGCCGGCAGCAACAGCGCGATGCTGCTGGTCACCCACGATCAGGCCGAGGCGATGGCGCTGGCGGATCGACTGGGCATTTTGAAAGACGGCGTGCTGCAACAGCTGGCCGCCCCGCGCGCCGTATATGCGCGCCCAGCCAATCGCTTCGTCGCGCAGTTTCTCGGCAGCCCGGCGATGAACCTGTTCGAGGTGCGCCGCGCACTCGACGGCGCGCTGTGGTGGAGGAACGCGCGGCTGGCTGATAGCGCCGAGGCTCCCGTTCATGCGGGCAGCAGCGCCACGCTGGGCCTGCGCCCCGAACAGCTCAGCCTGCCGGGCTCACGCTGGGCACCTGCGAGCCAGAACGTGGCGCAGTTGCAGGCGCGCATTGTCGATGTCGAAGCCGGTGGCGATCACCAGATCGTCTGGCTGGAAGCCGAAGGCGAGCGCCTGGCCGCACGCACCGAGCCGGAGTGGCGCGCAGTGACTGGCGAGAAGCTGCCGGTGACGCTGCACCTCGATCAGGCCTGCTGGTTTGCGCCGGATGGCGAGGGCGTGCTGCTGTGATCAGTCACTGGCGACTTTGGGGCTGGTCGCTGCCGGGCTTGGCGCTGCTCGCCGCCCTCGTCGTGCTGCCCGCGCTGTTGACGCTGCCACTGGCCCTGCTGCACTTCGACGGCGTTTCGGCACCGCGCTTTGCCGGTGCCGACAACATCGTGCGGCTCTGGGGCGACCCGTTGTTCTGGCAAAGCCTCTCGAACTCGCTGAAGGTGCTGTTCATCTCGGTGCCGCTGCGCCTCATGCTGGCACTGGGCCTGGCGCTGCTGCTGCACCGCAATGGCCCCGGTGTGGGTTTGGGCCGCGCGGCGACACTAGCACCCGGCGTGACCCCCGATATCGCCTGGGCCCTGATCTGGCTGTTTCTGCTCAATCCACTGTATGGGCCGGTGGCGCTGCTGCTGCCGCTGATCGGCATCGCGCCCGATGCCTGGCTGACCCAGCCCGGTGTTGCGCGCGGGCTGTTGTCATTCATGACGCTCTGGTTGATCGGCGAGTTGACGGTGGTGCTGATCGCCGCCCGGCAGGAGTTGGGCCACGAGGTCTACGAGGCAGCGCGCATCGAGGGGGCATCGAGCTGGCACATCTTCACGCGGGTGACGCTGCCACTGCTGATGCCGGTGCTGGTGCTGCTGGCCTGCCGCGATGCGGCCTTGAGTTTTCAGACCAGCCTGACGCCGGCACTCATCATCACCAAGGGCGGGCCGCAGTACGGCACGCTGCTGCTGCCGATGTATGCCTACCAGAACGGCTTTGAATACCTGCGCTTCGGCTATGCGGCGGCGATCCAGCTCGCGCTATTCGTCATCACCGTGCTGCTGATCGGCCTGCAATTGCGCTGGCTCAAGCGCTGGTCGATGCAGGGGCGCTAGTTTCTGGCAGCGTTGGTTTTCGCTACCCTGCACGGCATACGCCTGCACTCTGACATCGCCTGATCCATGAGCCCTTCTGTCACCCCTGTCATCCTCGCCGGCGGTTCCGGTTCGCGCCTGTGGCCTTTGTCGCGCGAGCACTATCCCAAACAGTTTCTCTCGCTGGTTTCGGACAAAAGCCTGTTGCAAGCCACCGCCCAGCGCGCCCTGCAACTGCCGGGCATGACTGCGCCGGTCACGATCTGCGGCGAAGAGCAGCGTTTTCTGGTGGCCGAGCAGCTGCGCAGCATTGGCGTGCAGGGTGCACTGACACTGGTCGAGCCCAGTGCCCGCAACACCGCGCCCGCTGCGGCCTGCGCGTCGCATCTGGCGCTGAAAAGGCACGGCCAGGATGCGCTGGTGCTGCTGATGGCGGCCGATCACGTGATCCCGGATCAAGCGGCCTTCGCCGCTGCCGTTGCAGCCGCCAGCAAGGTGGCCCAGACCGGCCGCATCGTGACCTTCGGCATCAAGCCCACGCGGGCCGAAACCGGCTATGGCTATATCGAAGTGGGTGCGCCGCTGGGCGAGGGTTATCTGCTGAAGTCCTTCGTCGAAAAACCACCGCGCGAAAAAGCCGAAGTCTTCGTGCGCGAAGGACGCCATTACTGGAATGGTGGCTTGTTCCTGTTCCGCGCCGATGTGTTTCTGGCCGAGCTGGCGCGCTTCGAGCCAGAGCTGGCGCAGCATGCCGAAGCGGCGCTGGCCAATGCCAAGGCCGACCTAGATTTCGTGCGGCTGGAAGCGGCGAGCTTTGCCGCCTGCCGCAACGAGTCCATCGACTACGCGGTGATGGAAAAAACCGACAAAGCGGCGGTGGTCACGCTCGATGCCGGCTGGGATGACGTCGGCGCCTGGACCTTCATGGATGCGCTGCCGAAAGACGAGCAGGGCAACGTCCGCCGTGGCGATGTCTGGATTGAGGGCGGCAAGGGCAATCTGGTCTATGCCGATTCGCGCATGGTGGCCCTCGCGGGCGTGCAGGATCACATCGTGGTCGAGACCAAGGACGCGGTGCTGATCACCACCCGCGAACACGCGCAGGATGTGAAGAAGATCGTCGCCTCACTGAAAAAGGCGGGCCGCTCGGAGGCCGTGAATCACCCCGTGGTCTACCGCCCCTGGGGCAGCTACGAAACCATTGCGATGGCGGATCGTTTTCAGGTGAAGCGCATTGTGGTTAATCCGGGCCAGAAGCTGAGCTTGCAGATGCATCACCACCGCGCCGAGCACTGGGTGGTGGTGAAGGGCACGGCAGAGATCACCAATGGCGATCAGGTGCTGATGCTCAGCGAGAACCAGTCCACCTACATTCCGCTCGGCACGCAGCACCGTCTGGTCAACCCCGGCAAGGTGCCGCTGGAGATCATCGAAGTGCAGTCCGGCAGCTATCTGGGTGAGGACGATATCGTTCGGTTTGAAGACATCTACGGGCGTAGCCCGGAGAAAAAATGATCATCAGCGGGCGTAGCCCGGAGAAGAAGTAATGACCTTGGCAAAGCTCGCGGCCTTCAAGGCCTACGACATCCGTGGCCGCGTGCCAGATGAGTTGAACGCCGACATCGCCTACCGGCTGGGCCTTGCCTACGCCGAATGCTTCGCGCCCAAGCGCATTGCGTTGGGGCGCGATGTGCGGCATTCGTCCTTGCCGCTGTTGCACGCGCTCGCACAAGGGCTGGTCGCGCGCGGTGTCGAGGTGCTGGACATCGGCCTCTGTGGCACCGAGGAGATCTACTGGGCAGCACAACAGCCGGGCGTTGACGGCGGCATCATGGTCACCGCCAGCCACAATCCGATGGACTACAACGGCATGAAGCTGGTGCGCGCCGATGCCGTGCCCATCTCCGGCGACACCGGTCTGCGCGAGCTGGAAGCGCGCGTGCTGGCCAGCCGCGCCACCGCACCCGAAGGTGCGCCGCAGATGACGGCGGTGAACTACCGCGACAGCTACATCCAGCATCTGCTGGGCTATGTCGATGCCGCTGCGCTCAAGCCGCTGAAGATCGTGGTCAATGCCGGCAACGGCGGCGCCGGGTTGGTGGTGGATGCGCTGGCACCGCAGCTGCCTTTCGAGTTCGTGCGCGTGCATCACACGCCGGATGGCAGCTTCCCCAATGGCATCCCCAATCCGCTGCTGCCGGAGATGCGCGCCGACACGACGCGCGCCGTGCGCGAATCGGGCGCTGACTTTGGCGTGGCCTGGGATGGCGATTTCGATCGCTGCTTCCTGTTCGACGAGCAGGGCGAGTTCATCGAGGGCTATTACATCGTGGGTCTGCTGGCCGCAGCCCTGCTGGCGCAGCAGCCGGGGCAGAAAATCATCCACGACCCCCGGCTAACCTGGAACACCATCGAGATGGTGAAGGCCGCAGGCGGCACTGCGATCCAGAGCAAGACTGGCCACGCCTTCATCAAGGAGCGCATGCGCGCCGAGAACGCGGTGTATGGCGGCGAGATGAGCGCCCACCATTACTTCCGCGACTTTGCTTACTGCGATAACGGCAACATCCCTTGGCTCTTGGTTGCAGCACTCATCAGCCAGAGCGGGCGCTCGCTATCGGCACTGGTGGCCGCGCAGCAGCAAGCCTTCCCCGCCAGCGGCGAGATCAATCGCAAGGTGGCGGATGTGAAGGCGGTGATCGCCGGTATCGAGTCGCGCTATGCGCCGCAGGCGGTGGTGGTGGATCGCACCGATGGCCTGTCCTGCGAGTTTGGGGAAGGTTGGCGCTTCAACCTCAGGGGTTCCAACACCGAGCCGGTGCTGCGGCTCAATGTCGAGTCACGCGGTGATACCGCGCTGATGCAGGCCAAGACCAACGAGCTGCTGGCGCTGATCGATGGCCTGAGCGGTTAGTACAGCGCCTAGTACACTGTCGACATGTCACGTCACATCCTGCTCACCGGCGCCGCCGGTTTCATCGGCTATCACGTCGCCGAGCGCCTGCTCAAGGCCGGCGACACCGTGGTGGGTTTCGACAACCTCAACGACTACTACGACCCGGCACTCAAGCGCGGCCGTCTGGCACAGCTGGCACCGCACCAGGGCTTTCACTTCATTGAAGGCGATCTTGCCGACCGCGCGGCGATGGAGGCTCTGTTCGCCACCCACCGCTTCGATGCCGTCGTGCACCTCGCCGCACAGGCCGGGGTGCGCTACTCGCTGACCAACCCGCATACCTACACCACCAGCAATCTGGTGGGTTTCACCCATATTCTCGAAGGCTGCCGTCACGCAAAGATCGGTCACCTGGTGTTCGCCTCGTCCAGCTCGGTGTATGGCGCCAACGGCAAGCAGCCGTTCGCCGAGAGCGATGGTGTGGATCACCCTTTGTCGCTCTACGCCGCCAGCAAAAAAGCCAACGAGCTGATGGCCCACACCTATGCCTCGCTGTATAGCCTGCCGGTGACGGGCCTGCGCTTCTTCACCGTCTACGGCCCCTGGGGCCGGCCGGACATGGCGCTGTTCCAGTTCACCCGCAACATCCTCGAAGGAAAGTCCATCCCAGTGTTCAACCACGGCCACCACCGCCGCGATTTCACCTACATCGACGACATCGTCGACGGTGTGGTGCAGGTGCTGGCGCAACCGCCGCAGGGCAATGCCGCCTGGGATGCAATGCAGCCAGACCCGGCCAGCAGCACCGCCCCGTATGCGATCTACAACATCGGCAACGGCAAGCCGGAAACCCTGCTGGATTACATCCGCGCCATCGAAGACGCCATAGGTAAAAAGGCGGTGATGCAGATGCTGCCCGCCCAGCCCGGCGACGTGCCGGAAACCTACGCCGACATCAGCCGCCTCAAGGCCGCCACCGGCTTTTCACCAACGATGCCGATCAGCGTCGGTGTGCCGCGCTTCGTCAATTGGTATCGCAGTTACTACGACATTTAGCGCTGTGCTCCCGTCGTTACTGCATCTGCGCTGCAAACCGCAGCTGAGATGGGCCAGTGCGCGAAGCGACAGGGCCGGCATAAAGCACCATTGCTAAGAATTTGCTCAGGACTTCAGGTTCTGAGTCATTAAAGCTGTGTACGGCGTCGCTGCAACAACGACTAGTTGCTGCATCCAGACGTAGCCAGAAGCCGTAAACCGGCCGCTGGATCATTCGTTTTTTGAGTTCCCCTCCGTAGGGCGGGCCAGCTTCACGTGGCTGGGTCTGCTGACTCGCGAACAGCGATCACGCTTCGTGGTTGGTCCGCCCTACGGCCTCAAGGGAATTTGTTGTGGCATCGCTTTGCGTGAGAAGCGCTGGAAACGGCATGGCAGATTCAACGCTGGTGTTCCAGCTCAGCCAAGCATCCCGGCTGGGCAAACGGTTAGATATTTGCTCACCCTATGTCACTTCTTCAATTGGTATCGCGGGTACTACGACATTTAAGGCCGATGCGGCCGCTGCAAGTATTCCAGCGTGCGCATTTCGGTGAGTCGTGACTTGGTGCGCTCGAACTCGAACACCAAGCGGTCGCCGCGATAGAGCGCCTCGATCGGCGCATCGGCGGCAATCACCACTTTCACGTTGCGGTCGTAGAGTTCGTCGATCAGGGTGATGAATCGCCGCGCCTCGTTTTCATCACTCACGGTCAGCACTGGCACCTGCGAGAGCAGCAGAGTGTGGTGGGTGCGGGCCAGTTCGATGTAATCGGCAGCGCCGCGCGGGCCTTCGCACAGTTCGCAGAAGTCGAACCAGACCACTCCCGCCGTCTGGCAGCGCGCCATCAGCTCGCGGCCGTGGATGGTCAGCGTCGCACCCGCCTCGCCGGGGTGGCCGGCTAGCTTCACAAACATCTCGGTCAGACCGGCTTCGCAGGCGGGATCGCAGGGGCTCAAGTAGAGCTTGGCGTCAGTGAGATGGCGCAGGCGGTAGTCAGTGCCGCCATCGACATTCAGCACCTGCACATTGGCCTTGATGGTTTCGAGTGCGGGCAGAAAGTTCTGCCGTTGCAGGCCGTCTTTGTAGAGGCCATCCGGCACGATGTTGCTGGTGGTGACCAGGGTCACGCCGCGTGCGAACAGGGCTTGCATCAAGCGCCCCAGAATCATCGCGTCGGCAATGTCAGAGACGAAGAACTCGTCAAAGCACAGCACCCGCGTTTCGTCTGCGATCTCCTCGGCCACCTTGGCCAGGGGGTCGCGCAGGTCGGGGTAGCGGTGGCGGCGCTCGTGCACATCGAGCATGAAGCGGTGAAAGTGTGTGCGCCGCTTGCGGGTGAAGGGCAGGGCATCGAAGAACACATCCATCAAATAGGTTTTGCCTCGGCCGACGCCACCCCAGAAATACAGGCCCTTCACGGGCGGATAGCGCAGGCGGCTGGAGCCGAGGCGGCGCGTGGGCGGCTTGGCAATCAGCTCCTCGTAGAGCTGTTGCAGGGCGGCCACGGCAGTGGCTTGTGCGGCATCGGCAGCAAAGCCTTCGCGTTGCAGGTCGGCCGCGTATCGTGCGGCAGGCGACAGCGCTTCGCTCACGACTGACGCACCCCCAGCAGCTGGCTGAGGTAGTCGTTGAGGAACACGCCGCGTGGGTCGAGCCGGGCGCGCAGGGCGAGAAAATCGCTCCAGCGCGGATACCGCTCGGCCAGCGACTCGGCCTGCCGACCATGCGGCGAGCCCCAGTGTGGGCGGCCATCATGGCGCTCCATCACATCGACGAAAGTGGCGGCGATGTTGTCCTGCGACAGTCCACGGAAGCGCTTGAGCCGCACGAAGGCGGTATCGCGGCCAAAGGCGGGCGAGAGCCAGACGTCATCAGCGGCGATGAAGCCGACTTCCAGCGCCAGATAGCCGCGCAGGTTCAACGCGGCCAGCAGTTGTTCGAGCTGGATGAGGGCATCACCAAGGTCTTCCACCGACAGCTGGTATTCGAGCAGTTCGGCCTGCCGCACCAGGGCTTGCGCGGTGGGGGCGGGGGCGGCCTCGATGCGCTCGGACTCCGGCAGCAGTTGCAGCGCCAGCCGCTGGGCGCGGCGGGCGAGGCGCGGCGCGCGGTCGCTGGCATGGGCCAGCAGCCAGTGGCCGGCGTTGCGCATCAGCCATTCGCGGCCGAGCGTGGTGGTGGACTCGCTGCGCGGCGACGCTTCGCTGACGGTGGCGGTGCGCACGCGGGTGATGCCGGTGCCCGGAAACCACTCGAAGGACAACTGTGTGGCATGCGCACGCAACTCCGGCAGGCGGGCGAGGGTGTCTTCCAGCGCGCTTTTGAAGCGGCGCACGCGCATGGGCCGCGCAATGTCGCAGTCCAGTTCGACATGGCTGACCACGCCGAGCGCACCCAGCGACAGTCGCGCAGCCCCGAACAGTGCGGGGTCGTTTTCGGCCGACACCCGCCGCAGCACGCCATCGGCGGTGATCAGCCCGATGGCGGTGGCGTGCGCAGAGAGATTGCACAGCCTGGGGCCGGAGCCATGCGCGCCGACGCTCACTGCACCGCCGATGGTGGCCCCCGCAGGCCAGCCATCCATCGGCAGCGCGAGGTGATTGCGGGCGAGTGATTCCGCCAGCGCGCCCAGACGGGTGCCGGCACGCACCCAGACACGGCCGCGTTCGAGGTCGGCCGATTCGATGCCGCTGAAGTGATCCAGCGCCAGCAGGTTTTCGTCGGTGCGCCACAGCTGGTTGGCCGCCGTGCCGCCACCGGCCACGCGCAGGCGTTCACCATCTTCGGCGCAGCGGCGCACTTCGGACTGGATGTCTTCGACACTCACCGGCCGCGCGATGTGCGCCGGGTCGGCCAGTGCGGCACCACGCGTGAAGCGCGGACGGGACGGTGTGGTACGCAACAGCATCGGCATCAATCCTGGTGGGGTTCGGGCACGGGCTGTGCAGCATCCGGCTCGCCGCAACGGGCGAGGATGGCGGCGCGTACTGCATCGCGCAGGGTGTTGGCGGTGTCGCGGCCTTCGCCGATGGGCGCGATGGCGGGCAGCACTTCGATCGAGAGTTGCGAGAAACCCGGCAGCCGCATGCCCTCGCCGAACAGCTGGCGGCTGCCGCGAATCACCGCCGGCACCACGGGCACCTGCGCCTTGCTGGCGATCACGAAAGCGCCACTGTGAAAACCAAGCAGGCCCGGCGGACGCTTGAAGGTGCCTTCGGCAAAAATCGTGAAACTCTCGCCCTCGCCGATGCGGCGCAGCAACTCGCGCGTGGCCTGTGCCGCCTCGCGGGCCGAGCCGCGATTGACGAAGCTCACGCCCATGCGCGAAATCGTCTTGCCCACCAGTGGCCAGCCGGCCGCGCCGTGCTGAACCAGAAACGTGAAGCGCGCGGGCAGGGCGGCGGTGAGGATCAAGCCGTCGATGTAGCTGGCGTGATTGGCGACGCAGACACAGGGGCCGCGTGGCAGGTGTTCCAGCCCGCTCACCTTCAGCGGCTGCCCGATCAGCAGCACGGCCAATTTCACTCCGGCACGGCCAATGGCGCGGCGCAGGGTGAGCGTAGGGCTGACGATGATCAGCAGGCACAGCGGCAGAAACACCGCCGCCAGCGCCAGCGCAGCGTAGAAGCCGTAGAGTGTTTTGAAGAAGCTGCGCAGCATCTTCGTATTATAGGTTTGTGGCCCAGCTCTCGACCTCCCAACCCCAGATGCCGCTCGACGCGGACGATGACGCCGCCCTGCGCGCGTTTGACGACATGCTGCTGCTTGAACATGGGCTGGGTGATCTCACCCGCTCGGCGTACTGCTCTGACCTGATGCTGTTCGGCCGCTGGCTGGCTGCGCGCGGGCGCTTGCTGCTGGCTGCCGATGAAGCCGACCTGCGCGAATATCTTGCCGCTCGTCAGCGCCAGGCTACCGAGGGCAAGGCGGGCTTTGCTGCGCGCTCGCAGGCGCGGCACATCACGGCGGCGCGGCGCTTTTACCGCTGGCTGGTGCGCGAGAATCGCCGCCAGGATGACCCCACCCGTCTGCTGGAGACGCCGCGTCTGGGCAGGCCTTTGCCGAAGACCATCGGCATGCAGCAGGTGGATCGCCTGCTGGCCGCGCCCGACGCCTCGCCGACGGGTCTGCGCGACACCGCCATGCTGGAGCTGATGTATGCCAGCGGCCTGCGCGTGAGTGAGCTGGTGAACCTGCCGCTGCCAAGGCTCAACCTCGCACGCGGCGTGGTGCTGGTGCTGGGCAAGGGCGGGCGTGAACGGCTGGTGCCAATGGGGGTGCCGGCGCGCGAGGCGATCAGCCGCTACCTCGAAGCCGCGCGGCCACTGCTGGCCGAGGGCGCTGGCAAAAGCGATGCGGTGTTTCTCAGTAATCGCGGCGAGGCGATGACGCGGCAGAACTTCTGGCATCGCATCAAGCTGCACGCGCTAGTCGCGGGGATTGGCTCGGCCCTTTCACCGCACACGCTGCGCCATGCTTTCGCCACCCATCTGCTCGAAAACGGGGCCGATCTGCGTGCCGTGCAAAGCCTGCTCGGCCATGCTGATCTCTCCACCACGCAGATCTACACGCATGTCGCCAGGGCACGCTTGAAGACCCTGCATGCCCAGCACCACCCGCGCGGGTGAACGTCTGTGCGGGGGTTTTGTCATACTCGCGCCGCTTTTTTAACCCCACCCAGACTCATGAATCTCATCCATTGCTGTCGCCTCGGTCTGCTGTCGATCTCCCTTGCTGCCACCACGGCCTCCTGCGCGCCGCCGATGCCAGACAAGACCAAGCAGAAAGCCGCCGTCGCCAAGGCCGTCACGCCAGTGGCACCGGGCCCGGCGCTGGAGGCAGAGGCGCTGAAGGAAAAACTCAACACCACCATGCCAGGCCTGCAACTGGAGGCGGTGCGGCCTTCTGCCATTCCTGGCCTGTTCGAGATCCAGCGCGGCAGCCTGTTCGGCTATGTCACCGCCGATGGCCGCATGCTGATTTCCGGCGACATGGTGAATCTGGAAACCGGCGAAGAGATCACCGAGAACTCGCGCAAGCAGATGCGCCTCGACACCCTCGCCGAGCTGGGTGACCAGTACGTGGCCTATGACCCGCCGGGCGGCAAGCCGCAGAACATCGTCACGGTGTTTGTCGATGTCGATTGCGGCTATTGCGGCAAGCTGCACGACGAGCTGCCCAGCTATCACGCACTGGGAATTGGGTTCCGCTACCTGTTCTTCCCGCGTGCGGGCTTGGGCTCGGACTCCGAGCGCCAGCTCGATGCCGCATGGTGCTCGCCAGATCGCAAGACTGCGGTCAGCCGTGCCATCCAGGGCCAGAAGTTCAAGGCAGATGCCTGCGAAACGCCGACCAAGAAGCACTACGAGATCGCCGCTAAGCTGGGCGTGCGCGGCACGCCGCTGATGATTTTGCCGACTGGTGACACCGTGAATGGTTACGTGCCGGCTGATCGTCTGGCGCAGCAGATCGTTGCCGCTTCTCTGCCGCCAACGCCGATTGGCGCAGCCAAGGGCGCGCCCTGAACCGCGTTGATCCGTAAAGCGTAAAGCCCGCCGTCTGGCGGGCTTTTTTCATGGTGACAGTTCGAGCAATTCTGCGGTGGGGGTCCAGATCACTGCGGCCCTGATGACGCGCTCCGGAAACAGTTTTCGCACCGCCGCCACATAGCGCGTGAGCTGATCACGCGCGGCTTCAAGCACGCGCGCCGGGTCATTGCCGCGATGGGTCTTGTAGTCGAGCACCCAGAGCATCCCGCCGCTATCCACCAGTCGATCCAGCACGTTCACCTGCACGTCGTCATCGGTTTCGACATGCAGTGCCACTTCGTTCCAGGCCCGGCGTGCGGGATCAAACAGCGTTTGCAGGGCCGGGGCAGAACGCACGGCGCGTGCTTCGGCTGCTGCCGACTGCCAGAGTGCATCCGGCAATTGCAGGCCGAGTTGCTGCTGCACTGTGGCCCGCAAGCGGTCATCGCTGCATTGTGGGCTCAGAGCCAGATGTTGAAGTGCACCATGGATCACTTGGCCGCGCAGCGCCGCTGCGGTGTCACGGGCCGGTTCTGCCGCTGGCATCGCTCTGCGGGGCGCTGCTTGCAGCAGCCGCTCATCCAAGGCTGCCGCCGGTTTTCGGCTTGCCGGGGCCTGGCTCAGCGCCGCCGGGGTGCCGTGCTCGTAGCTCAAGATCATCGTGGGCCCAACGTCTGTCCGCAGCAGCGTGGCGAGTGCGACGCGGCAGCGGGCATGCCAGCTGGCGTCCTTGCTGGCATTGGCGGGCTGAAAGCCGGAGACGAACAGATATTGCTGCGCACGGGTGACTGCGACGTACAGCAGGTTGAGCGACTCCCGTGCTTCGCGAGCCTGTTCGGCATCGATGAGTCTTTGCGACAAGCCTTCGCGCTGCTCGACCTTGCCGGCGTGCACGATGACTTCAGGCCGCATGGCATCGGCTGGCCAGTCAATGCGCCAGCCCGCATGGGCCGGGCGCGGCGATGGAGCGGTGTTGACCAGGAACACCGCTGGTGCCTCAAGCCCCTTGGCCGCATGCACAGTCATCACGCGGACGCGCGCCTCGCTACTGGGCGGCGGCGCTTCATCTGGGCCATCGGCTTCGGCCAGAGTGGCGCACTCGCGCAGAAAGCCACTGAGGGTGGGATAGCGGCCATGGTCGCTATCGAGCGCCAGTTGCAGCAGGGCAGCCAGATTGGCCGCCAGCAGGGTGTCGTGCGGCCGCACGGCACGGCAGCGGCGCAGCAGATCGCCCTCGCTGGTGATGCGGTCGATCAGGTCGTGCGGTGGCAACTGCTGAGACCACCCTCGCCACTCTGCGAGCAAGGTGCCCGCACGTTGCAGCTGTGGCGGCGCTGATGCGAGCGCCAGAGCAGAAAACCAGCTCAGATCGTTTTCGCGCGCCGCGTCGGCCAGCCATCGCAAGTCTTCATCGCTGGCCGAGAACAGGGGCGAGCGCAGGGTGTGGGCCAGGTCGAGCTTGCGGTGTGGGCTGTCGAGCACGGCCAGCAATGCCAACAGGTCTTGCGCAATGGCAGTGTCGAGCAGCGTGCCGCGCGTGGCGCTGCTGTAGGGGATGCCCGCTGCACCGAGGGTTTTTTCCAGCACGCCGAGGTGGGTGCGATGGCGTGCCAGCACCATCACATCGCCGAAGTGCATGGCGCGCGTCGAGCCATCACGCCCGGTAACGGGCGTGGCATGGTCGACGAGCTGGGTGATGCGATCGACGACCCACTGCGCTTCTTCGGCGGCACGGCGGTCTTCGCCGATCTGCCTGGCCGTGGTGAGCGGGTTGCGCAGGGCCGGGTCGTTCGCGGCCGCAGGCTTTTCCTCAGCTTCGATCAATGGCGCGATTTCAACCGCGCCAAACAGGTCGGCCAGTGCAGTTTGATGGGTGCTGAAACCGATGCACTTGCCGTCGTCAGCCGCAAACAGAGCGTTGACGAAATGGATGATCGCAGGTGCGCTGCGGCGCGACTGATCGAGGGTTTCGGTGACGGCAGCGAGGTGAT
>Ga0255086_1000190_pt1 | contig 22221 bp, 19 predicted proteins | sample Colum_Cont_RepC__FD_188438 | JGI IMG/M metagenome (GOLD analysis project Ga0255086, IMG submission 188438) | Freshwater microbial communities from Columbia River, Oregon, United States - Colum_Cont_RepC_8d | ecosystem: Environmental > Aquatic > Freshwater > River | place: USA: Oregon | collected... | reverse complement strand
ACAGGGCATCGAGCACGCGCTCTTCCGCAGCGGCCTCGGCCTTGTCGCGCACGCGGCGCGTGGCTTGCTCGCGGGTCTGCTTCATGGCGGCTTCCACAAGATCGCGGATGATGGTGTCGACATCCTTGCCGACGTAGCCCACCTCGGTGAACTTCGTGGCTTCAACCTTCACGAACGGTGCATTGGCGAGCTTGGCCAAGCGCCGTGCGATCTCGGTTTTGCCCACGCCGGTGGGGCCAATCATGAGGATGTTCTTCGGCGTGATTTCCTGCCGCATGCCGTTGGGCGTCTGCTGGCGGCGCCAGCGGTTGCGCAGCGCAACAGCGACGGCGCGCTTGGCGTTGTGCTGGCCGACGATGTGCTGGTCGAGACTGGCGACGATCTCGCGAGGGGTCATGCTCACAGGGCGGATGTCGCTCATCACTCGATGACCTCGATGGTCAGGTTATGGTTGGTATAGATGCAGATGTCGGCTGCGATATGCAGTGCTTTTTCGACGATGTCTTTTGCGCCCAGCTCGCTGTGCGCCACCAGTGCGCGGGCGGCAGCGGTGGCAAAGCTGCCGCCGCTGCCAATGGCCATCACGCCGTGGGCCTCAGGCTCCATCACGTCGCCATTGCCGCTGATCATCAGCGTGGCATCTTTATCGGCCACCAGCAGCAGGGCTTCGAGCTTGCGCAGATAACGGTCGCTGCGCCAGTCCTTGGCCATCTCCACAGCGGCGCGCACCAGCTGCCCGCCGTGTTTTTCCAGCTTGCCCTCGAAGCGCTCGAACAGGGTGAAGGCATCCGCCGTGCCACCAGCAAATCCGGCAATGACCTGACCGTTGTAGAGCCGGCGCACCTTGCGGGCATTGCCCTTGACGCGGGTATTGCCCATCGACACCTGGCCATCGCCACCGATCACCACCTGGCCATTGCGGCGGACGGAAAGGATGGTGGTGCCATCGAACTGCTGCATGGATGCTCCTTCTGCAAAATCTTGATGAGACTGCAATGGTGGGGCAGAGCCTGCGCAATTCAACTACTAACGCCCCAACGCAGAAAGCCCCGCGTGGGCGGGGCTTTCTTTACCAAGATGCGAGTGGCTGCTGAGCGCAGCCGCTGCATTAGTTCTTGGGGGCTTCGGCAGGAGCAGCAGCCGGAGCGGCTTCAGCAGCGGCCGGAGCAGCAGCTTCAGCGGCGGCAGGAGCGGCTTCAGCAGCAGCCGGAGCGGCTTCGGCAGGAGCGGCAACCGGAGCGGCTTCAACCACCGGAGCGGCGACTTCAGCAGCCGGAGCAACGGCGGCTTCTTCTTTCTTGCCGCAAGCAGCGAGAGCGATCGGGGCGACGAGCAGGGCAATCTTCAGCATGTTGTTCATTTTTTACAGCTCCCAAAAATAGAGGTTGAAACGCGATATGACGGCTGTTCAGAGACATCCGAACAGATTTTAGCACCGGTTTCATGCTGTCCCGCAACATGACAGCTGCCACAGACTAGCCCGGAGGTTTCTTTCTGGCCTCCGCACGGGGGTGGGCGGCGTCGTAGACCGTCGCCAGCCGCTCGAAATCCAGATGAGTGTAGATCTGGGTCGTGGCGAGATTGGCATGTCCCAGCAGCTCTTGCACAGCGCGCAGATCAGCGCTTTCTTCCAGCAGATGAGTGGCAAAGGCGTGGCGGAAGCGATGCGGGTGCACACGCCCAGCAAGGCCTGCTGAAACAGCCCAGCGCTTCAGCCCCAACGCGATGGCACTGCGGGAGAGCGCGGCGCCCCGCCGACCGGTGAACAGCGGGCCACTGCTGGCCGGGGCGGCGGCCAGCCAGGCTTGCAAAGCCTCGCGCGCCTTGCTGCCGACCGGCACGATGCGGGTCTTGCTGCCCTTGCCGGTGACGCGCACTTCGGTGAGTTCAGCGTCGAAGTGCTCATGCCGGAGGGTCTGCAATTCGGCCAACCGCAGCCCGCAGGAATAGAACAGCTCGGCGATCGCGTGGTCACGCGGATGAGTGTTCTGCCCGACGGCATTGTCGAGCGCACCGACCAGCGCATCTTTCTCGAACGTGCCCGGCAGCTTGCGTATGGACTTGGGCGCGCGGACATCCGCCGCTGGATTGACGCTGGCCTTGCCGTGCCTGCACAGGTGCCGGAAGAAACTGCGCACCGAAGACAGCTCGCGCTGCACGCTGCCAGCCGCCATGCCGAGCCGGCGACGGCGCGCGACAAACGCGCGCACCAGATGCACGTCGACTTTTTCAGGGCTGGTGATGCCGCGCTCGCTGGCGGTTTCCACAAAACGCAGCAGGTCGCGCTGCGCGGCCTCGACCGTGTGTGGTGAGGCGCGGCGCGCCACCCTGAGCCACTCTGCGTAGTCCGCCGCTGCGGCGGCCAGCGGGGTGGCAGGTTCGTTCACCCGACTCTGGCCCTCAATGCAGCGGCGACCAGCTCGGCCGTCATTTCAAGAAACAGCTTGCCCTGCCGGGGCTGGAAACGCTCGGCGTCTTTCGAGCCCAGCGCGAGCAGGCCGAGGGACTTTTCTTTTTCCAGCGGCACGATCGCGGCAGACAGCAGCGGTTCTTCTGCTTTGGGGAACAAGAGCTTCGCGCGGACCGGATCGAGCGGGCCGCATTCGATCAGCCGCGTGCGCAGAAAGTTGTCGAGCGTGCGCACCAGCAAGCCCTCGGGCTCCAGCGGTGCAAAGTGTTCGATGTCGTTGCGCTTGTAGAGATTGGCGTTGACGCCGACAAACACTTCGTCGATACCAAAGTCTTCGCGCATGCAGGTTTTCAGGCCGGTGATCACCGCAGCCAGCGAGGGCGCACGGATCAGCGTGCGGGCCAGCCGATGCACGCTGGTGGCGCGACGCTCGTTTTCGGCGGCGTTGCTGAGCAGATGACTGAGGCGGTCTTCCAGTCGCAGATTCTTTCCGCGCAGCAAGTCCACTTGGCGCTCGATCAGCGAGACGGCGGAGCCAGCCGAATGGTTGATCTCCAGCTGTTCGAGCAACTCCGGGTGGCGCAGTAAGAAGTCTGGCTGCGTGCGCAGATAGGCAGCGACTTCCTGCTCATCAAAAGCGGGCACTTTTTCTGCTTCGACAGCACTCAGCTCGGCCATTCAAGGTTCCCGGTGTAGACGGTTTCGGCAGGCCCGGTCATCTGCACGGACTGGCCTTCACCGGGCCAGTCCAGCAGCAGCGCGCCGCCGCGCAATTCTAGCGTTGCAGACTGTCCTAGAAGGCCCGCACGTTGTGCGACCACAAACGCCGCGCAGGCACCGCTGCCGCAGGCCAGGGTCTCGCCGGCGCCACGCTCATAGACCCGCAGGCGGGCATGCTGGGGCGAGAGGATTTGCAGAAAGCCGACGTTGACGCTTTCTGGAAACTCCGTGCTCGCTTGCAATGCCTTGCCCAGTGCCTCGACCGGTGCGGTATCGACATCCGCCGCGAACAACACCGCGTGGGGATTGCCGAAGTTGGCGACGCCGAACTCGATGGTGCCGAAGCCCAGCACGTCGAGCGTGTAGCGTGCCGCAGCGGGCAGCGTCAGCGGGATCTCGGCCGGTGCGAAGCGCGGCACGCCCATGTCGACCCGCACCTGGCCATCCGGCAGCAAGGTGAGTGTCATGCGGGTGGTGCGGGTTTGCACTTTCAGTCTGGTCTTGTCGCTCAGGCCCTGCGCCTGCACGAAGCGCGCTAGAGCGCGCGAGCCATTGCCGCACTGACCGACTTCGCTGCCATCGGCATTGAAGATGCGGTAGTCAAAATCGACCTCTGGACTGCTGGCAGCCTGCACCACAAGAACCTGGTCGCAGCCGACGCCAAAACGGCGATCGGTGAGCCGGTGCAACAACGCTGGCGTCGGCACAAAAGGCTGTCGGGTGGCATCGATGACCACAAAGTCATTGCCGCAGCCCTGCATCTTGGTAAAGGAGAGTGTCATTGCGCGCGCAGGGTAGCGGAGCGCTGCGGCAATTACATCCGCTAGGGCGACCGGTGGATGGCCCAGACCGAAAACCCCCTGACGGGCTTTGGCGCCGCCAGGGGAATACTTTCAAATCAACCAGCGATCAGCGCGTGCCCTTGATGCGCAAGGCGTCAGGTGTGAAGTCTGCGGCGGTGCGTACGATGGGCTGGTAAACCACCTTCTCCTCATTGCGCAGCGACAGTGCGATGTAGCGGCCCGATTGCAGGTCATGTTTTACCTCCAGACCCGGCGCGAGAAAGGGCACATCGTAGTAGCCATAGCTGTGCAACTCGTCATAGCGCCAGAGCTGATCCCGGTTGTCGTACTTGTCCACCGCGTGAATGATCCAGCTGTCTTCATCAATATAGAAAGTGCGGCGCTTGTAGAGGTGCGCGATGCCGGGTTTGAGCGTCGACTCCACCACCCAGACCCGGTGCAGCTCGTAGCGCAGCGGCTCTGGATTGACGTGACCCACCTTGAGCAGGTCCTTCACTTTCAGGCTGGGCCCGTTGACCCGGTAAGCGTTGTAGGGAATGTACATCTCCTTCTTGCCCACCAGCTTCCAGTCGTAGCGGTCTGTTGCCCCGTTGAACATGAAGAAATCGTCATTGGTGCGCAGACCATCTGCGGCGGTGCCCGGATTGTCGTAAGACACGGTTGGTGCGAGTCGCACACGACGCTGACCCGGGTTGTAGGTCCAGGCCTTGCGCGGTGTCTTGACCTGATCGATGAAGTCATCGACCAGCAGGATCGAGCCAGCCAGTCGCGCCGGCTCCTTGATGGTTTGCAGAAAATAGAACAGCAGGCCGCTTTCGCGCTGAGCCGGTGACTTTTTCTGGTTGGAGTAGACAAAGTCATACTCGTAATCGAACTTCACCAGGTTGTAATCGCCGCTGGCAGTGACCGGAGCCTGAGCCCAGGAGGTGGCGTAGGTATCGCCCTTGTAGACGGTGAGATGGTTCCAGATCACTTCCAGCCCGCTCTGCGGAATCGGAAAGGGCACGCCGCCGTTGGTGCCTTCCAGTCCGTTGCCGCCGGCCACCAGCTTGACCTTCGTGGCATTGCCCCTGGTTTCTGCATACAAACCGGCCGGATAGGCCGCGCTGCGGCGACTCGGATAAACCTTCATCTTCCAGTCGGGGTAGCGCTTGAACAGCGCCAGTTGACCGGGCGATAGCTGGGCCCGATAGGCTTCGGTGCCGGCGGCATCGATGGTGAACAGAGTGGCGTCATTGGCAAAGGGGTCGGGGTAGTGCCCGCCGGACGCAAAGCCCGTCGGCACAGCCGAATTGCCGCCCAACCAGGCGGGGATGGTGCCAGCGGCATTGCCGGCCTGTTCGGCGCCGATGGGGGTGAGCGTGGTACCGAGTTTTTCTGCTTCGGCGGCAGAGACCGCAGCCTGTGCGGTGCCCTGGCAGACGAGCGCGGCCAGAAGGCCGGCAGCGAATAGTTTTTGTTTCATGGTCATCTCTCCTGTAGGGATGTTCAGAACGCGTACGAGACGCTGACAGCGAAGAAGTCGCGGTCTTTGTTCGGATTGGCGGAGGTGGCAAACGACGTCGGCTGCGTGCTGCCGTCCGGGTTGGTGACTGTCGAGGTGTCCGTGCCGGAGAAAGTCCGGCCGCCGAAAAAGGCGGTGTAGCCCAGGTCAGCCTGCCAGCGCTGCAGATAGTTGAGCCCCAGTCCCGTGGTCACTGCCTTGGTGCCCCGGATGAAGTTCGGCCCGACACCGATCACATCGTGCGCAAACACCAGGCGCGGCGAGAACTGCACGGCATCGATCACACTCTCGAAATCCATGCGTGCAACCGCGCGATAACCCCAGGAGAACTGCGAGGCATACCCACCCTCGGTCTGGAACGAGCCATTGGCTGAGTTGGCCGATCCTGGTGCGGGCAGCGCCGTGCCGGGCCCAGCAAACAGCTGGCCCTCAGGCAGTGACAGATAGTTGAGTGCCGCCTCGCCCAGCAGCACGAACTGCTGCGCCCCCAGGGTGGGGCCAAAAGCCTTGGTGCCTGTCGCCTGGAACTGATGCATGTCCACCCGCTCATAGCCTCTGATGAGCGTCCCTACTGGCACTGCGGCGGCGGTTGCCGGATCAGTGCCCGTGATGTTGTTGCCCGCTCCCAGCGCTGCCAGCAGTACCTCGACGGCCGCTCTCTGCACCGGCTGGTTCGGTCGATAGGAGTACTCCCCCTGCATGGCCACGCCGAACGGTGCCGTGGTGTTGAAGCTCACACCGTAGAGATCAATGTGCTCTGGAAACTCCGCGAAATAGCTGCCCCGGCAACCCGCGACGGCCGAGCTTGAACAGGTTGCCGTGCTGCTGCTGGCATTGGTGGAGCCGCCCCGGATGGCTGAGACCAGCGGGGTGCGGCTGTGGTAGTTGAGGTAGAAAAATCCAAACTCGGTATTGTTTAAGGGTTCTGAGAAATAGCGCGCTGCAACGCCGTACTGCTCACGGGTGCTGCTGCCAGATGGCTCGCGTGTGCCATCACGAGGCAACCACACCGAGGCAGTCATGGCATCTGCATTGATGGGTATCACCACGGGCTGGTTCTGGTCGTTGCGACGGGCAAAGCCGATGACGGCACGATCCCCGTCATCCGAGAGGATGTCGGTGCTTGAAAAGAAGCTGCCGCGTGGGTCGATCTGCGTCTTGTCATAGGCGGTGAGCCATATCGCCTCCACGCTGAGGTCGCTGGTGAGCTGAAATGCGGCAGAGAGAATGGGCGTGGGCAGCAAGGCCTCCTTCAGCTCGGCACCCGGTGCGCGCAGGCGCGCAACATCCACCGGGTTGATCACATTGATGCTGTTGCCGATAAAGGTGCTCTCGCCCCAGTTGATCACCTGCTTGCCGAAGCGCAGGGACAGGCTGTGGCCCGCCACATCGAAGTTTCCATAGGCGAACAGATCCAGCAGCCGGAATTCGGAGCCCAGTCTGTCCCGGCCTCTGGGGCCCAGCTCGTAGTGGCCGCGCTGGCGTGCCGTGTCGACCTGGCCACTGCTGCCGATGCGATCCTCGAATCGGTCGGCCTCTGAGGCCGTGTGGTCGTAAAAATACGAGACGCGTGAAAACAGCCCGTAGTTTTGGTACTTCAGCTCGACATCGTGCGAGGCCTTGGTGCTGGCCGAGGTGATGTCGCCTTTCTCGAAGCCGAGATTGCCATCATCATCATTCACCGAGCGGCCGGTGCCGCCATTGGCGATGCCGATCAGGCTGGCGTCTGGCCTTTGCGTGCGGAGCGAAAGCCCGGCAGAGAGCGAGGTGTCCACCGTGCCGGTGACCGGGCCCAGCTGGAATGGAATGGCCTGTGCCGCCATGGGCAGTGCCAGCAATGCCGTTATGGCACCTGCATGGCGCAGCGCCGTGTGATCTGTTTTCATCATGATTCTCCTCACAGTGATTGTTTTATGTGCTCGCGGGCTTCGAGCGTCGTCACGGGTCAGCAACGACAGTTGGTGAAGCAAATCGAGTGTGGGAGTGAGGCGCGGCGGCCCGGACCTCAGGGTGACCAGCGAGGCTGTTGGCAGGTCAAACGGTCAAGGCGCAAAGAGCGCCTGCAGGCCCAAGGGGCGGCGCTAAGGCTACTGCGCAGGCGCGGGCTGGCTCAGCTGACGCAGCCGGAGTGCGGTGTAGAGGCGCGATAGCCAGCCAATGTCATCGAGCCGCGCACCGAGGATGGTCTCGATGCGCTCCAGCCGGTAGCTGAGGGTGTTGGGATGGATATTGAGTGCGCCGGCGACCGCCTTGCGGTGTTGCCGGTGCTCGAAGAACGCTTGCAGGGTTTTCAGCAGATGAGGCTCAGGGGCCAGGCGATCCATCAGCCCCTCGAAGAAACGCACCACGTTGTCGCTGCTGCCGAGTGCGTCATCCAGCGCCACTTCAAGATAGCGAAGCACCGTGCGGGTTGGCTCGATGCGCAGGCCGACGTCGAGTGCGCGCAGTGATTGCTCGGCACTGCGCCGCCAGCCGCGCGCGCCGCCGTCTGGCAGGCCGATGCCGACGGCGATGATGTCCAGTCCCGCACTGGCCAGGCCCTCGGCCTGGGTGGCGATGCGGCGCTCGGCCTCGTTGGCAGGTTCGCGTGCGAGCAGCGGCACCCACAGCAGCACGTGGCCGTTGCGCTGGGTGCGTAGCACGCTGTCACGATGCAGCGACAGCAGGCGACAGACCGAGGCCATGAGTTTGTCCAGCCCCGCCTCGGGGGTGATGCGCTCGCTGGCGGCTGGGCTCAACCGCAGCGCTAGCGCCAGATGCGCGGCATTGGCGTCGATGCCCAGCGCCAGCGTGTGCTCTCGAAAGCTCTCGGTGTCATCCGGATGACTGAAGATCACGCCGCACAATTCGTGTTGAAGGCGATCGCGCCAGCGCGCTTGCTTCTGCTGCTCTTCAGCGTGCGCCTGGCCGATGGTGCGGCCCATGAGATCAAAGTGGAACAGGATGTAGGGCGACACCTTGAACAGAAGTTCGCGGTGGATGGCCTCGTCGGTGTCGGCCTGCTCCAGCAACACATCCCACAGCACCCGCGAGCCGGTGCGAAACGCCTGTAGCAGGCCTTGCAGACTCACCCCCTGATGCACACGGCGGCGGCCGAAGGAAATCAGCGGTTCGAGATCTTTCGCGGTCGGCGCATGACCGCTGAGCAAAGCGTTGAACCACAGGCGCACGTTGTGGGTGACCGACTGCTGCACATCGAGCGCAATGGCGGCGTCGTCTATCAAGCCATATTCGGGGATCGCCTCGCGCATCGCCAGCAGTGCGCGCTGGACGATGGGCTCGATCTGGCCGAGTTGCTGTTCGACGATGGCGCGCAAGGGCGCCGACAGCGTTCCAACGCCTGCATGCATGATCCACGGGCCTCCTTGGCTGTCAGCGGGTTACGCCGGTACGGCAATTCTGGATGTGCAAGCCCACAATGGTCTTTGTGTGAGTGGCCAATGCAGAGGCTCGCCTTGCTTCCCATAATCAGTGTATTGAACAAGCATTCAATGCGTGCAGCCCGGCTGCACGACGAGCCGTCAAGATCTGAAGGAGAAGCCGCGTGAGCATGAAGTTGGACAGCCGGGCCGGTGCGATGCTGGTCTGTACAGTGGTTCTCGCCGCCTGCGGCGGCGGTGCGGCTGTTCCTTCGGGGTCTGCACCGGGTTCCGAAGCGCGATTTTTCGAGGCGCTGCCCGCCCATTTCGCTCAGCCCATGGTGCCAGCCGACAACCCGATGACGGCGGCTAAGGTGGCACTGGGTCGGCATCTGTTCTACGAGAAGCGGCTTTCCGCCAACAACACGCAGAGCTGCGCGAGCTGCCATCTTCAGAGCAAGGCGTTCACCGACGGTTTGGTCACCCCGGTCGGTTCCACCGGCAGCGTGCATCCGCGCAATGCCCAGTCGCTGGCCAATGCGGCCTACAACACCAGCTTCAACTGGGCCGACCCGACCTTGACCACGATGGAGGCGCAGAACCTGCTGCCGATCACCAATCAGGACCCGGTCGAGCTGGGCGTGAACGACAGCAATGCGGCGATGGTGCTGGCGCGCTTCAAAACAGATGCGGCTTATGCGCGGCTGTTCGCGCTCGCTTTTCCAGCCGAGGCAGAGCCGGTGAGTTTCGCCAACATCGCGCGGGCGCTGGCGAGCTTCAACCGCACGCTGCTGAGCTATCGCGCACCATTCGACCGCTACGAGGCTGGTGACCAGAGCGCGATCAGCGAGAGTGCCAAGCGCGGGCTTGTCTTGTTCGAGTCGGAGCGGCTGGAGTGCAACCAGTGCCACAGCGGGTTCAACTTTAGCGACAGCACCCGCATCAGTGGCAGCGAGGCGCTGGCCTTTCACAACACCGGGCTCTACAACATCACCGGCTTGAATGGCACCGACAACTATCCCGACGGCAATCAGGGCGTGTTCGAGTTCAGCGGCGCCGCTGGCGACAAGGGCCGCATGAAAACCCCGACCCTGCGCAACATCGCCTTGACGGCGCCCTACAACCACGATGGCAGCACCGCCACACTGAGTGATGTGATCGACCACTACGCACGCGGTGGCCGACTGGTGACGATGCCGCTGACGCATCTGGGCGATGGCCGCAGCAATAGTGTGAAGGACGGCGAGATTCACGGCTTCACCCTCACCGACACCGAGAAAGCCGATCTCATCGCCTTTCTCGAAAGCCTCACCGACACGGCCTTCGTGAGCGATCCACGTTTCTCCGATCCCGGCCCGCCGTGAATCCATTTGGTCCACGCCACCGTTGTGCATGTTCACAAACAAGTTCTGACAACCGACGATGGCGAGGGGGTAAAGCCCCGCTAGACTGCAATGGCTGATTGAACGGTCGTTATGTAACGTCAGCAGCCATGTCTATAAAACCGCCTGCACGGCTCAAGGCCAGTGCGGGGATGCTTGCAGCAGGAGAGAGCGCAATGAGAAAGACCTTCGTGATGGCCGTGTCATCCGCATTACTGGTGCTGGGCCTGAGCGCCTGCGGCTCAAGCAGTGATCCCGGTGGCATGGCGGTGGTCCCGCCCCCACCGCCGGTGACGCCGCCGCCCACAACCGGCAAGACCGGCTGCGCGGCCAATGCCGATCACTACAACAACATGGTCGGCGATGCCGCAGCCAGGCTGACCGTGGGCGCGTTCACGGATCCCTTCTGTGAAGAGAAGTTTCTGAGCGACTACCCCGACGCCGAGGTGCCGGATCGCGGTGCTGGCACCGGGGGCACCACCAACCCGGCGCCGCTGCCGTACAGCAATCTCGAACATTGCGCCCGCCGCAGCGAGAACAAGTTCTACGAGTGCAAGCCCTCGGCCGGCAGCATCGCGCTGTTGCCGGACGACCGCATGGTCTATTTCAACGCGCTGGAGTCGACCGAGAACGTCGAGTTCAACATCTTCAAGGAGTTTGGCGACATTGCCATCAATGATCAGACGCGGGTGGTGTCTCTGGGCGCCAACAACGTCGCCAGCTGGTCGCGCCCCATCAACAACGATGGCGGCGCCAGCAGCCCCGTGACCCAGCCTGGCGTAAGCCTGCCCATCATCGGCAACGTCGATCTCACGGTCTCGCCGGAGGACGACGCCCGCAATGACGGCGCTTTGTTCTGCGCGCATCTGGTCAACCTCTACGACGGCCGCGTGATGGCAGCCGGCGGCACCGACTACTACACCGAGCTGAACCTGGTGGAGCTGGAGGGCCTCAAGAACACCCGCATCTTCAACCCGGCCAACGACACCTGGACGCAGGCTGACCCGATGTCCTGGGGTCGCTGGTATCCCACCATGACGACGCTCATCAACGGCAATGTGTTCATCGCCAGCGGCGTGCGCAAGCTGATCAAGCCGGTCTATACAGACCGACCGCAGGACTCCGGCCGCAACGAGACCCACACCGAGATTTTCCAGCCCGGATGTGGCGATGGCATGGGCAAGTGGACGGACAACGGGGCTGCGGGACAAAAGTCGCTGCCGCTGTTTCCGCGCATGCACCTGTTGCCCAACAACAAAGTGCTCTACGCCGGCGCCGGCCAAGCATTCAACCCCTTCGGGCAGTCGGTCGATCAGGCATTGTGGAACTTCATGTCGGCCTACGACCCCGCCAGCAATACCTGGGAGGATCTGGGGATTTCTCTCAACACCCTGCCGGGTTTCAGGGGCTCGACCAGCAACGTCATGATGCCGCTGCTGCCAGACGCGGATGGCAGCTACACCAAGGTGGAACTGCTCACCATGGGAGGTACCTACGGACTGAGCCCTGGGGTTCCCGCCGCCGTGCCGTTCTCGCACATCGACAGCTTTACCCTTGAAGCCGGCGGCGGCATCGCCATGGCCACGCGCAACGTCGGCATGCTGGCGACGCCGCGTTGGTACGGGCAGGCAGTGCTGCTGCCCACCGGCAAGGTGATGCTGTTCTCTGGCTCTGATCTCGACGAGGTGATTGCCTCTGGTTTCGAACAGCCCGTGCTGGAGTCCGAGATGTTCGACCCGGTGACCGAAACCTGGTCGGTGATGGCCACGCAGGGCAAGGCGCGCACCTATCACAACACGGCCTTCCTGCTGCCGGATGGCCGCATCATGGTCGCGGGCCACGCCCCGATCCCGACGGGCTACGCGGTGCACGTCGATATCCCCACCCGTGCGCCGCAGGGCCGCGATCCCACGTTCGAGATCTACAGCCCGCCGTATGTCTTCATGCAGCGGCCGACGATTGCCTCAGCCCCCACCTCTGCCGCACCAGGCTCCACCATCACGATCAACACGCCGGATGCCGCAAGCGTTGCGGCCGATGGCCATGTCGTGCTGGTGCGCCGCACGGCGCTCACCCATCTGGTGGATGGTGATCAGCGCAACGTGGTGCTGAAGGTCATCAGCAGCACCGCCAGCAGTCTCACCCTGCAAGTGCCGGACAACGACCCTGCCAAGAACCAGGCCGTGCTGCCGCCGGGCCATTACCTGCTGTTCATTGTCGGCAAGGATGGCAGCGAGCTGGTGCCCTCGGTGTCGGCCCCGCTGCTGATCACCGGTGCCGATCTGAGCTGCCGCTGATGCGGGCGCGCGTTCTGAAATGGGGTCGCCTTGCGGCCCCATTTCTTTATCTGCTGGCGAGCCTTGTGCATGCGCATGGCGCGCGCACCGATGTGCGCGTCGAGATGGCGGCACTCAAGGCCGAAGGGCTGGTGGTGGAAATCCATCAGGACTTCCTGGCACCGCAGCTGGTGCTCGCCAACCGCAGCGGCAAGGTGCTGGAAATCCTCGACGATCAGGGCCGGGCCTTCCTGCGCATCGGCCCTCAAAAGGCAGAGGCGGATATCGCCACCGAGGCCTTCCACCAAAGCCGGTTTTCAGGTGGGGCTGCGGCGCCAAAGGGCGTGCTGTCGGCGACGCCACGCTGGCGCACAGTGAACCCGGAGGCCTCGTTCGGCTGGTTTGATCCACGCATTGCTACGGCGACACTGGATATCCCACAAGCCGTTCGCGCCATTGGCAGCGAGATGCCGTTTGGCGAGTGGCGCATCCCGGCACGGCTGGGCACGCAGGCCATCGAGCTGCGCGGCGTGTTCACCTACACGCCGCCTTTGCCGGGTGCGGCGATTGCAAAACTGGTGGATGGCGCAGCACTCGCGGAAGGGGTGCAGGTGCAGCTCTCTCCGGGGCCGGTGCCTGCCATCCTTCTGCGCAACAGCGGTGCGCGCACGGTGACGGTGCTCGATGCCAATGGAAAGCCGTTCTTGAAGATCGGCAAGGCAGGCGTCTGGGCGGATACCAGCAGCGCGGCCTGGCGTGCCGGAGGCCATGCGGCCAACCGAGCCCAAACCGGCTGGCAGCAGATCAGCAGGGCCAACAGTCACAGCTGGCTGGAGCCACGTGCAGCCTGGCATGGCCCGCTGCCCTCACCGCTGCCCGCCAACGGCCAGCTCAATGCATGGTCAATCCCGCTGCTGGTGGGCGAAGAGCGAAAAGCCCTGCGAGGCAGCAACCATTGGGTGACAGGCACGGCCACACGCGCCAAGCTGGCAACCCCGAAAACCCAGACCCGCTGAGGCGCAACGAACATGAAAAATGCTGCTGTGATCGTTGTGGGTCTGCTGCTGCTTGCAGCGCTGTTCTGGTGGATGAAGCCGGCACCGCCGCCGCCCGTGGTGGCACCCGTCGTGGACGCTGCTGCCGCACCTGCTGCCCTCCCACCGGCACCGGCGGCCAAGGTGTTCGAGCTGGTGGTCAGCAACAAGCAGCTGGTCAGTGGCCCAGCCGTGATTTCCGTGCCGCAGGGCACGTTGGTGACGCTGCGCATCACGGTCGATCATCACGACGAGCTGCATCTGCATGGCTACGATCTGACGCTGAAGTTGCCGTCGGCCACGCCGGTTGAACTCAGTTTCGTCGCCGACAAATCCGGTCGTTTCGAATACGAGCTGCACCATGCTCATCTTGACCTGGGCGCGCTGGAGGTTCAGCCCCAGTGAGGCGTGTCGCCGTCGCGCTGGTGCTGCTCGCGCTGCCCGGCATGGTGGCAGCGCACTCCTTCGGCAAGCTCTACAACCTGCCGGTTCCGCTGTGGCTGTATCTGTATGGCGCGGCGGCGGCCTTGCTGGCCTCGTTTCTGGTGATGGCCTGGTTTGGCGGACAACGCAAACCACTGCTGTCACCGCCAGCAAGGCAGGGTCCGCGTGAGAGCGGCCTAGGCAGAGTGCCGATCTTGCTCGCAGTGCGCATCGGCCAAATTGCCAGTCTGTCGCTGCTGGTACTGGCCATCGTCAGCGGCTTCGCAGGCACGCAGAACGCCTATCTCAACTTCAACATGAGCGGCTTCTGGATCGGCTTCGTGCTCGGCTTTGCCTACCTTGTCGCACTCTGCGGTGACCTCTATGCGCGGCTCAATCCCTGGCGGTTGATTGTGGCCGGCATCGAGCGCGTCTCCGGCCCTTGGCCGGTGCGTCTGCCGGTGCCGTCTTGGCTTGGCGTGTGGCCTGCACTACTGCTGTACATGGCCTTCATTTGGGTCGAGTTGTTCGGCGAGACCGGCCCGTCGCAGCTGTCCTGGTTGCTGTGTGCCTACACGCTGATCAATCTCGCGGGGGCCTGGCTGCTGGGTACTGCGATCTGGTTTCGGCAGGGCGAGTTCTTTGCCGTCATTCTGAGGCTGCTGGCGTGTTGTGCGCCGCTGTACTGGCCGAACGGGCGCCTACAGCTGCGATGGCCTTTTGCTGGATTGCTGAGCGAACGCATGCAGCACGGCAGCCTGCTGCTGTTCGTGCTGTTCATGCTCTCCTCCACGGCTTTCGATGGCCTGCGCGAGACCGTGCCCTGGGTGAAATTGTTCTGGCAGCAGCTCTATGCGCCGGTTTGGGTCCCGCTCCTAGGCGATAACCGGGTGGAAACCTATTCGCAGCTGAATGCGATCTATGCGATCTGGCAAACCGGTGCGCTGTTGCTGTCACCGTTCGCGTATCTGGCTGCGTACCTGCTGTGCTTGAAGTTTGCACAGCACCTGACCCGTACGCCGCACTCACTCCGCACCCTTGCGCTGGCTTTTGCACCGACGCTGATTCCCATCGCGCTGGTCTATCACGTCACGCATTACTACACGCTGCTGTTCACCCAGGGCACCCAGCTGCCGTGGTTGCTGAGCGACCCGCTGGGCACGGGCAGCGAATGGGCCTGGCGGTGGTTGGGCGCACCGCCTGCGATCATCCCGGACGCCGCCGTGGTCTGGCACACCCAGGTGGGCTTGATCGTGCTGGGACATATCGCCAGCGTGGCGCTGGCGCATCAGGTCGCACTGCAATGGTTTGCAACGCGCTGGCAGGCGACGCTGAGCCAGTTGCCGATGTTGCTGCTGATGCTGCTCTATACCGGCAGCGGGCTGTGGATCCTCGCGCAGCCGCTCAACGCTAGATGAGATCGCCCTGCTGTTGTGAGGGCTCCCACTCGAAGCGGGGCAACTCCTGAAACGAACGCACCAGCAGATCCCCCCAGGAGCGCTTGAGATTGGCGTAGTAAGGCGTATCGAGGTCGAAACGTTCCTTGTGTGTCACCTGCAAGGCATCGCGAGGCACGATGGCGAGATCGAGCGGTGGACCCACCGTGAGGTTGGATTTCATCGTCGAGTCGAGCGACACCAGTGCGCAGCGGGCGGCGTCTTCCAGCGACACATGCGGGCGGATGATGCGATCGAGGATCGGCTTGCCGTACTTGCTCTCGCCGATCTGGATGTACGGTGTTTCCGGCGAGGCAGAGATGCAGTTGCCTTCCGGGTAGATCAGGTACAGCGCTGGATCTTCACCGGCAATTTGTCCGCCGAGGATCAGGGTGGTCCGAAAATCAACGCTCGACTGCGAGTGCTGCGAAGACTCTCGCTGCGAGCGCACCGACAGCCCGCCAATGTAGTCGGCGGCATCGAACATGTGCTTGAAGGTGTTCAAGCTGAGGGGCGCATTGGCATCCGCCATATCGCGGCGAATGTGGTTGAGCACCACCTGCGTGGTGGCGAGATTGCCGGACGACATGATCACGAACACCCGATCCCCCGGGGTCTCGAACACGTGCATCTTGTTGTAGGTGCGCACGTCATCAACGCCGGCGGAGGTGCGGGTATCCGCCGCAAACACCAGACCGTCATTGACCTTCGCTGCCACGCAATACGTCATCGTCCCATCGCTCTTTGGATCATTCCGCTGCAAAAACCATCTGATTCACGACAATCCGCCGTTGGATTGGGCCTGCGATTGTAGTGGTTGACCTGCCTGTGGCGCACGGATGACAGGTGCTGAACCCTCAGCATGTTTCATGCCGCTTGTGGTCGCGTCATGGCCGCAGGATACTGGATGGTATGCAGTACAGAACCTGAACGAGGAGAGAGTGAAGATGAGCAACACCATCGAGTTTTTCTGGGACCCCGCCAGCACCTACAGCTATCTGGCCGCCACGCAGATCGAAGCCTTTGCCAAGGAGCACGGCGCGACCGTGGTCTGGAAGCCCTTCCTGCTCGGCAAGGCTTTTGAAGCCACCGGCAACAAGATGCCGGCCGCCATCCCCGCCAAGGGCAAGTATCTGTTCAAGGACGCCACCCTCTGGGCCAGGCTCTACAAGGTGCCGTTCGCCTTCCCCAAGAACTTCCCGCTCAACAGTGTGCTCGCCTCGCGCAGCTGCATCGCCGCCGCCCATGCGGGTCAGGGTCTGCCGTTCACGCTCGCATTGCTCAAGGCCTACTGGGCCGAGGGGCAGGATGTGAGCCAGCCGGACGCCGTCGCTGCCGTGGCCACCAGCGTCGGGCTGGATGCCGAAGCCTTGCTTGCCGCCGCTGGCTCTCAGCCGGTCAAGGATGAGCTGCGCACCAACACCGAGGACGCCATCGCCCGTGGCGTGTTCGGCGCGCCCACTTTTTTCATCGGCAAGCAGATGTTCTGGGGCAATGACCGCCTGCCGCTGATGGCTGCATTCCTGAAGGGAGAACTCGCATGATCAACAAGCAATTCAAGCTCGCCTCCCGGCCCGTCGGTGCCGCGACCCGCGCCAACTTCGAATACGTCGAAGCCGCCCCGCCGCAGCCTGCCGACGGTCAGATTCTGGTCAAGACGCTCTACATCTCGCTCGACCCCGCCATGCGCGGCTGGATGAACGAGGGCAAGAGCTACATCAAGCCGGTCGGCATCGGCGAGGTGATGCGCGCCGGCACGCTGGGCGAGGTCGTCGCCAGCAACCATGCCAGCTACCAGGTGGGCGATCACGTCGTCGGCAACTGGGGCGTGCAGTCCTATGCCGCCATTGCCGTCGATGGTCTCTACAAGGTGGATGCCCGACTCGCACCGCTGCCGAAATACCTCGGCGTGCTCGGCATGCCAGGCATGACGGGCTACTTCGGCCTGCTCGATGTCGGCCTGCCCAAAGCGGGCGAGACCGTGGTGGTATCGGGTGCCGCTGGTGCCGTCGGGCAAGTGGTGGGCCAGGTGGCCAAGCTCAAGGGCTGCCATGTGGTGGGCATTGCCGGCGGCCAGGACAAATGCGATTTCGTGGTCAAGGAACTCGGCTTTGATGCCTGCGTCGACTACAAGAGCGGCGACCTGCGCGTCGCACTCAAAGCAGCCGCGCCCAAGGGCATCGACGTCTACTTCGACAACGTCGGCGGCGAGATTCTCGACGTGGTGCTGACGCAGATCCGCATGCGCGCCCGCATCGTCATCTGCGGTGCCATCAGCCAGTACAACAACACCACGCCGGTGAGAGGTCCTGCCAATTACATGAGCCTCTTGGTCAACCGTGCGCGCATGGAAGGCATCGTGGTGTTCGACTGGGCCCCGCGCTACGGCGAAGCCGCGAAGGAAATGGGTGGTTGGCTGGCCGCCGGCAAGCTCAAGTCGCGCGAGGACATCGTCGACGGCATCGAGACCTTCCCGGAGACGCTCAACAAACTGTTCACGGGCGAAAACTTCGGCAAGTTGCTGATCAAGGCGTGAAATAAACATGGGCAGCGGCACGTCACGCTTCGTTCGCCTCAGGGGGCTGCGCTTTCACCTGCGCACCTGGGGTGCCGTCAACGCGCCCCTGCTCGTGCTCACCCACGGCTGGCTCGATACCGCCGCGACCTGGAGCGACGTGGGCGAGCGCCTCGGCGAGCGTTTCCATGTCGTTGCCCTCGACCAGCGCGGCTACGGCTACAGCGAGTGGCCGCAGGATGGCTACTGGTTTCAGGACTACATCGCCGATCTCGATGCGCTGATCGACCATCTCGCCCCTGCCGCCCCCATCGCACTGGTGGGCCACAGCATGGGCGGGCAAGTGGCCAGCCTCTATGCCGGCTTGCGGCCCGCGCGCATCGCCAAACTCGCCGTGCTCGATAGCCTCTTCCTGCCGGACATGCCCGCCAATAGCGCGCCACGCCGCATGCTGCGCTGGCTCGACCAGCTCAAGGCCGCCCCGCGCGAAAAAGCCTACGACAGCTTCGAGGAGCTGGCTCAACGCGTGAAGAAGCAGCACCCGCAACTCTCCGATGCACGCGCCCTGTTCGTGGCACAGGGCTGGGGTGCTGCGGGTAGCGATGGCCGCATCCGCCTGCTCGCCGACCCCAAGCACCGGCTCGACATGCCCACGCTCTATCGCAATGCCGAGAGCATGGAAATCTGGCAGGCCATTACCGCGCCAACGCTGTTCATCGACGGCGGTGCCTCGCTGTTTACCAAGGCCGTGAGCGCCGAGGAAACCGCCGCGCGTCGCGCCTGCTTCCAGTCGCATCAGGCGATGGTGATTGCGGGTGCAGGCCACATGCTGCACTTCGATGCGCCGGATGCACTGGCCGATGCACTGCTTGGGTTTCTCTAAGCCAGCGCAGGCGATAATGCGGACATGACCGCCGTCCGCACCAGCCAGCTCGCCGCAACCCTCGCCAAACCTCTGCCACCCATCGTGCTGCTGGCCGGTGAAGAGCCGCTGCTGATTCAGGAAGCGCTCGATGCCGTGCGAGCGGCCGCGAAGAAACAGGGCTATGAGGAGCGCATCACGCTCAATGTCGAGCCGGGCTTTCGCTGGCAGCAGGTGTTCGACGAATGCGCTTCCATGTCGCTGTTCGCCTCGCGTCGCGTGGTGGAAGTGCGCATGCCCAAGGGCCCCAATGGCCACAAGCGCGGCAAGGCCACAGAGGGTGAAGAAGATGAGGGTGGCGATGAGCCGCAGGGCAAGTCAGAGGACGGCACCAAAGCGTTGGTTGCGCTGGCGCAAAAGCCCTCGTCGGACACGCTGCTGCTGCTCGTGGTCGACCCGCTCGACTACAAGGGTCGACAAGCGGCGTGGTATGCCGCACTCGATGCGGCCGGTGTCTCGCTGTATGCCGAGGCGGTGAAGCCGGAGCATCTGCCGGCCTTCATCACTCAGCGTGCCGAGGCATTGAAATTGCAGTTGCATCCAGATGCCGTACTGGTGCTGGCCGAACGCACCGAGGGCAATCTGCTGGCCTGTGTTCAGGATCTCGAGAAGCTCGCGCTGCTGTTCCCGGCGCAGCAGGTGAGTGCAGAAGACCTGCTGAAGTCAGTGGCGGATTCCTCGCGCTTCGAGGCGTTTGACCTGATCGACAAGATGCTCACGGGCGATGCCGTGGGCGCTGCTCATGCGCTGCATCGCCTGCGCGAGGAAGGTGTGAATGCACTGGCTGTTCTTGGGCCGCTGGCGTATGCCTTGCGCACCTGGGCGGTTGCAGGCGCTGCTTTTTCCAAAAACAAAGATGTCAGCAGCGCGTGCGCGCAAGCCAAGCTGTTCGGCGTGCGTGCACGGCCTTATGAAGCCGCGCTCAAACGCTCGCGTGGGTTCTCCCCCTCGGCCGCACTGGCGCGTCTGGCCAAGGTCGACCAGGCCGTGAAATCCGGCCAGGAGTCTGCTGCTTGGGAGGACTTGCTAGCATTGGTGCTGGCGGCCAGTGGGGCCGCGCTCCCAGCCGCCAAAGCGGCGTAATCAAAAGTGGCAAAAGTTAAAACAGAAACCGCAGCACAGCTCAAAGCCTACATGCTGGATGTGGGCCAGAAGGCGCGCATCGCCAGCCGTGCCGTCGCCAAAGCCGAGACCGGCACCAAGAACGCGGCGCTCTTCACGCTGGCGGACCGCCTGCTCGAAGAAATGGATTCCATCCTCGAAGCCAATCGCGAGGACATGCGCGCCGCGCGCGAGAGCAACCTCGATGCGGCCCTGCTCGACCGGCTGGAACTCAACAAGGCACGGGTCGAGGCGATGGCCGATGGTGTGCGGCAAGTCGCTGCACTGCCCGACCCCGTCGGCACCATCAGTGACCTCGCCTACCGCCCCAGCGGCATTCAGGTGGGCAAGATGCGCGCGCCGCTGGGCGTGGTCGGCATCATCTACGAGAGCCGCCCTAATGTGACGGCGGATGCGGCTGCGCTCTGCCTCAAAAGTGGCAATGCCTGCATCCTGCGCGGCGGCAGCGAGGCGCTGCACAGCAACCAGGCCATCGCGCAGGCGATTCGCCGTGCGCTCTTGGCGGCAGGCTTGCCGGCCGAAGCGGTGCAGGTAGTGCAGACCACCGATCGCGCGGCCGTGGGTGAGCTGCTGACCATGCCGCAGTTTGTCGATGTGGTGATCCCGCGCGGCGGCAAGGGCTTGGTGGCCTTCGTTGCCGAACACGCACGCGTGCCGGTGATCAAGCATCTCGATGGCATCTGCCACGTCTACATCGACGGCCAGGCGGATCTCGAAAAAGCCTATGCCGTCGCCGTCAACGCCAAGACCCAGCGCTATGGCACCTGCAACACCATGGAGACCCTGTTGGTGGATGCCCCCATCGCCGCCAAGGTGCTGCCGGAGCTCGCGCGCAGCTACCGCGAGCACAAGGTGGAGCTGCGCGGCTGCGAGCGCACACGGGCGATCCTGAGCGATGCCAAGCCTGCCACCGAAGAGGATTGGATTACTGAATATCTCGCGCCGATTCTCGCCATCCGCATCGTCGATGGCATCGATGCGGCCATCGACCACATCACCACCTATGGCAGCGCCCACACCGATTGCATCGTCACCGAAAACGGCACTCGCGCCCGGCGCTTTCTGCGCGAGGTGGACTCGGCCAGCGTGATGGTGAATGCCAGTACCCGCTTTGCTGATGGCTACGAATACGGGCTGGGTGCCGAAATCGGCATCAGTACCGACAAGTTTCATGCGCGCGGGCCGGTGGGGCTAGAAGGGCTCACCAGCCAGAAATGGATCGTGCTGGGTGATGGGCATGTGCGCTAATGGCTAACACTCCGATCGGCATCTTCGGCGGCGCTTTTGCGCCCTTCCACAACGGCCATCTGCGGCTGGCGCTGGAGGCGATGGAGCGGCTCAATCTGGCGCAGGTGCGGCTGATCCCCACTGCACATCCACCGCACCGGCCAGATTCCCACGTCTCACCACAGAAGCGGCTGGACTGGGTGCGTGCTGCCATCGCCAAGGAAAAAGGTCTCATCGCGGATGACCGCGAGATCCGCCGCGAAGGGCCGAGCTATACCATTGACACCCTGCTGGAGCTCAAGAAGTGGCGCCCCCGCAGCCCGCTAGTACTGCTGTTGGGGGCCGATGCCTTCGCGCATTTTCATACCTGGCATATGTGGAAGGAGATTCTCGAACTCGCCCATCTGGCAGTGGTCTCTCGCCCCGGTGCCTCGCTGCTGCCGCCGGTCGAGGCCGACATTCTGGCCGAGCGACACACTGACACCGCTGATGCCTTTCGCACCGTCCCTGCTGGCCTGTGGATGGAGTTGCCGCTACCGCTGATGGAGGTGTCCTCCACGCGTATCCGCCGCCTGCTCAAGCAGGGAGCTTCGGTGCGCGGCTTGCTGCCCGATGCGATTCTCGACACGCTCACGCCCAAAGACATCGAGCTTCTCACCCACGAAGACGCCCCCGGAAAACACTAACTGCAATGACTCCCGCCGAACTCACCAAACTCGCCATCGCCGCCCTCGAAGACATGAAGGGCATCAACATCGAACTGATCGATGTCGCGCCACTCACCAGCATTGCCGACCACATGGTGATCTGCACCGGCACCAGCAACCGGCATGTGAAAGCGCTGGCCGATTCGGTGATGCAGAAAGCCAGCGAAGCCGGTGTGGGCTGGCCACGCTCGCAAGGGCTGGAGCAAGGTGATTGGGCGCTGGTGGATTTGAACGGCACCATCGTCCACATCATGCAGGCCAGCGCGCGCGCGACCTATCAGCTCGAAAAATTGTGGGATCTGGGTCAGCCCAAGCCCAAGCTCGATGAGGTGAAAAAAGCCAAGAAGCTCGCCAAGAAAATGGCAAAGAAGACTGCGAAGA
>Ga0255086_1000188_pt1 | contig 22415 bp, 17 predicted proteins | sample Colum_Cont_RepC__FD_188438 | JGI IMG/M metagenome (GOLD analysis project Ga0255086, IMG submission 188438) | Freshwater microbial communities from Columbia River, Oregon, United States - Colum_Cont_RepC_8d | ecosystem: Environmental > Aquatic > Freshwater > River | place: USA: Oregon | collected... | reverse complement strand
CCGGCAAGGCACTCGAAGGCGCGAAGGCGCAGCACCCGTTCGCTGATCGCATCGTGCCGATCATCTGCGGCGACCACGTCACGCTCGATGCCGGCACTGGCCTCGTCCACACCGCGCCCGCGCATGGTGTCGAAGACTTCGTTGTCGGCAAGGTCTATGGCCTCGCCGTCGATAACCCAGTGGGTAGCAATGGCGTGTTCGTCGCCAACGCGCCGCTGGTCGCAGGCCAGCATGTGCGCAAGGCCGAGGAGCCGATTCTTGCGGCGCTCGAAGCCAGTGGCGCGCTGCTGCACAAGGCGACGATCACGCACAGCTACCCGCATTGCTGGCGCCACAAGTCGCCGCTGATCTTCCGCGCCACGCCGCAGTGGTTCATCAGCATGGACAAGGCTGGCCTGCGCGCGGATGCACTCGCCGCCATCAAGGCCACGCGCTGGATCCCAAGCTGGGGCGAAGAGCGCATCAGCAAGATGATTGAGGGCCGCCCGGACTGGTGCATCTCGCGTCAGCGTTTCTGGGGCGTGCCGCTCGCACTGTTCGTCCACCGCGAATCGCAGGAGCCGCATCCCGATACCGCCGCACTGCTGCTGCGCGTCGCCGATGCTGTCGAAGCGCGCGGCCTCGAAGCCTGGTTTGGTTCGACGCCTGCGGACTGGGGTGTGGACGAGGCCGTCTACGAGAAATGCACCGACACGCTCGACGTCTGGTTCGACTCCGGCGTCGCCCAACCCGCGAGCTTCATCGCCAACGGCCAGGCCGTGCCGGATCAGTGCGACATCTATCTCGAAGGCAGCGACCAGCATCGCGGCTGGTTCCATTCCAGCCTGCTCACGCGGGTGGCCACCCACGGCATCGCCCCCTACAAGAGCGTGCTCACCCACGGCTTCACGGTGGACGAGCAGGGTCGCAAGATGAGCAAGTCGCTCGGCAATGTGGTCGCCCCGCAAAAGGTCATCAGCACGCTCGGTGCCGATGTGCTGCGCCTTTGGGTGGCCTCGTCGGACTACTCCGGCGAAATCGCTATCAGCGACAACCTGCTGAAGCGCACGGCGGACGCCTATCGCCGCATCCGCAACACCGCGCGCTATCTCTTGGGCAGTTTGAGTGGTTTCGATCCGGCGACGGATTCGGTGCCGGTTGACGATATGGTGGAACTAGATCGCTTTGCTCTAAGTGAAGCTGCCGCCACTCAAGCCGAGTTGGAGGCGGCTTATGCGGCACGGGAGTTCCACCGTGCCTACCACATACTTCACAACTTCTGCATAAAGGCACTGGGCGGTGTTTACTTGGATGTCATTAAAGACCGCCTTTACACGACACAAGAGAAGTCTATTGCTCGGCGTTCTGCACAAACCGCAGTTCTGCATATTGCTGAAGCAATGGTGCGTTGGATTGCTCCAATACTGTCATTTACTGCCGACGAAATTTGGCGCCTTTTGCCTGGTGACCGTACTGCTTCCGTATTCGCTCAGGCATGGTGGAGATTTCCCGGTATGCCTGCGCACTCGCTTGATTGGACGGTGTTATCTCACCTGCGAGGCCATGTGTTGAGCGAGCTAGAGCACTTACGGGCTGAAGGCAAGATCGGTTCATCACAGCAGGCGGAAATGGTTATCTACTGTGATTCCGGCAGCCCGATGCACTTGGCGGCCTCTGTGTGTCAGCCAGAGCTTCGTTACTGGCTGATGACGTCTTACGTCTCAGTAAGGATCAAAAATCCTCAACTGCCGGGTGGGGTAAATCAATCTGAAATCCGTGGGTCGTATGGAGGCTACGTGATTCCGGGTAGTGGTAACTACAGCGTCGACATGTATCGAACAGAACACAGTAAATGCGACCGCTGCTGGCACTACCGCGAAGACGTGGGCCAGATCAAGGGCCATGAAACCATCTGCGGTCGCTGCGTTTCCAACATCGAAGGCCCCGGCGAAACCCGGCGCTGGTTTTAGTCTTGGTTTGCCTCTCCCCAGCGGGGAGAGGGTTGTTGGCTCCGCTGAAGACTGGCCTAAGCCAGTCTGAGGTAAGCCAACAACATGCAATGGCGGGTGAGGGGTCTCTCAATGCCAAGCGGCAGTCAGCATTGAGATGCCCCTCACCCTAGCCCTCTCTCCAAAGGGGCGAGGGGATAAAAGCAACAGCAGCAACGAGAAAACATGCAAACCAATTTCCGCTGGCTCCTCCTCTCCCTCATAACCCTCGTGCTCGACCAGGCCACCAAGCTCTGGGTCGAGGCACGCCTGCCGCACTACGGCAGCGAGCCAATCATTCCGCACTTCAATCTCGTGCATCTGCACAACACGGGCGCGGCGTTCTCGATGTTCCGCGAGGCACCCAAGCTCATGTTCATTGGTCTCGCCAGCATCGTCTCGCTCGGCATCCTGTCGTGGCTCTGGCAGCACCGCAAAGGCGAGACGCTGACGGCCATTGGCCTCTGTCTCATCATGGGTGGGGCCATCGGCAATGTGATTGATCGCATTCGTCTGGGCCATGTCACCGACTTCGTGGACTTCTACGTCGGCAACTGGCACTTCGCGGCGTTCAACGTCGCCGATGCCGCCATCTCGGTCGGCGCAGGCCTGCTGATTCTCGACATGCTGCGGGAGTGGCGAAATGCGAAAAACGTCAAAAGCGTTTGAACCACAGATTTCAGGATTGACGGGATTGGTCAGGCTCTGTCTCTCATCTGTGTAATCCTTTCAATCTGTGGTTCAAAAGGTTTTCGCCCATGCAAATACTGCTCGCCAACCCTCGCGGCTTCTGCGCTGGCGTGGATCGCGCCATTGAGATCGTCGAGCGCGCGCTCGATGCGCTCGGCGCGCCGATCTATGTGCGGCATGAGGTGGTGCACAACCGCTTCGTGGTCGAGAACCTCAAGGCCAAGGGCGCGGTGTTCGTCGAGGAGATCGACGAAATCCCCGAAGGGGCGACCTGCATTTTCTCGGCACATGGTGTTGCACGCTCGGTCGTCGATGCGGCCAAGGCGCGCGGCCTGACGGTGTTTGATGCCACCTGCCCGCTGGTGACCAAGGTCCACATCGAAGTGAAGCGCTACGCCCGCGAGAAGCGCGAAGTGGTGCTGATTGGCCACGAAGGCCACCCGGAAGTCGAGGGCACCATGGGCCAGTTCGATACCAGCCTGGGCGGCGCGATCTATCTGGTGGAGACGCCGGAGGATGTCGCAAAGCTCAGCATCCGCAACCCGGCACATATGGCCTTTGTCACTCAGACCACGCTGTCGATGGACGATACGGCGAAGGTGATTGATGCATTGCGCGAGCACTACCCAGCCATCCAGGGCCCGCGCAAGGACGACATCTGCTACGCCACCACCAATCGGCAGGATGCTGTGAAGCAACTGGCTGCGCAGTGCGAGGTGATGTTGGTGGTTGGCTCGAAGAACTCCAGCAACTCCAACCGACTGCGCGAGCTGAGCGAGCTGCTCGGCACCCCGGCCTATCTGATTGACGGGCCTGACGACATCGATCCGCAGTGGGTGGCAGGCAAGAGCAAGGTGGGTGTGACGGCTGGCGCGAGCGCGCCGGAAACGCTGGTGCAGCAGGTGGTGGCGCGCCTGCAAACGTTGGGCGGCATTGCCCCGCAGGAGCTTTCAGGCCGAGAGGAGCACATCGTGTTTTCGCTGCCGCCGGCCTTGCGTCGCGCCGTGCGTGAGGCGGCACCGCGCTAACCGCGCCGCCAGCAGATCTCTGTGCCGCTGATCGAGGCACCACGCCCGCCAGTGGATGACATGCACAGCGTGCCGCAGCGCGTGTCGGTTTTGGCCGCAACCGGTGTGGCGCTGAGGCGATAGCTGTTGGCAGTGGGCGTGCCACCCAGGCTGGCACAGCTCGCCAGCGTGCCGCTGCTGTCATCGTGCAGTTGCAGGCTGTAGAGCGCGTTGGTGCTGCTGCGGCTGATGCTGCCGTCGGTGGTGACGTAGGCGGTGGTGCCGCTGCCGCTGAAGCCCAGACGCTCGAAACTCGCGGCATAGCGCTTGTGGTCGGTGGTGTAGCTCTCCTGCTGCGCAGCGAGCGTTTGCAGTGCCACCTTGGCAACGGTGCGATTGGTGCGCATCACGTATTCCCGGTAGCTGGGCAGGGCAATGGCGGCGAGGATGGCGATGATGGCGACCGCAATCATCAGCTCCATCAGGGTGAAGCCGCGCTGGGTACTGGGGGTGGATCGGTTCATTTCTGGGTCTCGCCCAAGCGTTCACGCCAGGAGGCGCGGTAGGACTCTTTCGCATCAATCGAATACACCTGCGTGCCCACGCTCTGCGTGGTGCTGCCGAGCACGGTGACCTCGCCCGGCAAGCCCGCCGGCAGGGCTTGGTCGCGGCCCAGCGGGCTCACATTGTTGATGCCGCGCAGCTCGGTGGTTTTCAAGCCGATGGCATACAGGCGCGAGGCACCCTCCGACGGCACGCAGATCGGCGTCGCCGGGTTGCTGGGGTCTGGCGGCACGTAGCTGGAGAAGGTGACGGTGCCGCCGAGTGTCACTGGCGATGAGAACATCTTTTCGCCATTGCGCGGCAGGCTCAGGCGGTAGCCTGTCGCCAGATCATTGAGGTTGACCAGCCCGCTGCCGACGGCGGTGAACGCCGAGTGCTGCGGCAGTGCGGCTTCGGTGCTGATGACCTCGCCTGCGCTCTTGCCGCTGACGATGTCCGGGTCCTTGTAGGCATAGAAGCTGTTCTGGGTCGTCAGGTTCAGCACGTCCTCGCGGTCGCCGCTGCCGAACAGCACCACGTCGGACGGCGCACCGGCCGCACCGCGCAGCGGCACGTAGTCGGGGGCGAAGAAAAAGCGCCGGTCGTTGGCGACGTTGCTGCTGCTGGCGTTGTGGCGGCCAATGCTGGCAATGGGGCCGAATGTCCAGCCGCTGGCCTGCGCACCCGCAAAGTCGCCGCGCCAGAGCCGGCCACCGGTATCACCCACATACAGGCGGTCGGTGAAGCCATCGTTGTCGGTGTCGAGCACGGTGATGTCGGAGGCGATGGAATCGACCAGCAGCGGATGCGCATAGCTGCGGCTGGCAGCGGTGTAGGCCGCCGTCGTGCCGCGCACCGCGCGCCACAGCAGCTCGCCGGTTTCGGCATCGACCATGAATACGGCGTTGCCGCGATCGGTGCTGGATGCGCCGTCGTCCTGCCCCACCTGCACGACCGGTGCAGTGGCGCGCGAGTTGTTGAGGTCCTTGCCGATCTTGCTGCCGGCACCATTGCGGCCACCGTTGTAGCCGCCGCCGAAGATCAGCACGCTGCGGGTCTCGATGTCGTTGGTGGTGGCGGGGTCGCCATCGGCATCGCGGCGCAGCCGCCCGACCTTGGGTGTGGAGAAGCTCAGGCCCAGTGTGGCGAACTGCGCGGCACTGCCCGCCACCACGCTGCTGGCACCCGCACGCAGCAGGCCCTCGGTACTGATGCGCCATTGCAGCGCCGGAGCATCCGGGTTGGTGACATCCAGCGCGTAATACGCAGCACCGCCGCGTCGCAGGCCAAAGAACAGCAACACGCGATCACCATTGCTGCCCGTGACATCACCAATCACGCCGCGCTTGCCGGCATTGGCACCGCTGGTGGGCGCGCGGTCGCGGATCAGCACCACGGGTGAACCATCGACGCCGTAGGGCAGCGTTGCGCCCGGCGTGTTGTCGCGCAGGGTGGCGAGCGAGCCCATCACCGCCTGCGGCATGAAGCCCCAGGTCTCCACACCGGTGGCGTCGTTGAGCATGTGCAGCACGCCGTCAGCGGAGCCGAATACCACACGCACATCGTCGCTGCTGCTGATGCGCGGGCCGTAATTGATGGCGACGGGTCGGGAGTGCAGCACCGCGCCCATCAGCCAGGGGCGCCCGCTGACGCCGCTGTTGGTCGGCGAGCTGTTGGGGCCGGTGCCCTTGGGGCTGACACGGGTGCCCACGTCGTAGCCGCGTGCGTGCAGCAGCAACTCGCGGGTGACCGTGTCGGCACTGCGGGTGACATCGCAGGCCAGCTGGCAGCTGCTGAACTGCGTGGCGGAATCAGCCAGGCAGGCCGCCTGCTTGCTGGCCGGGCACAGCGCCAGTGCGCTCTGGCAGCCTAGGTTGCATTGCGTCACCTTGGTGACGGGGCAGGTGAGGCGGGTGAGGTCGCAGTTGGTGCGGCACAGCGTGCCGGCCAGGCCCGCCGGGCAGGCCGCGCGGCAGCTGGCTTGTTCGTTGTTGCAGATCGTCGTGTAGTCGGCGCTGCTGCACGCCGTGGTGCAGGCCGTGTTCTCGCTGTTGCAGACGTTGGTGTAGGCCCCGGATGCCGTGCACAGGGCATCGCGGCTGCTGCGCGCGCTGGCGCAGCCGGCGATGCAGTTGGGGTCGGGCTGGGTGACGGCCGTGGCACCGGTGGCGGCGATCAACTCCGCACGCACGCCGGAGTCATCGGCATTGAGCAGCGCGAACTGCGCGGCGGTGCTGGTACTGTCGTAGTACATCGTGCGCGCACTGCCCGTGGCACCGCGCCCCGGTGAGCCGCCACCATTGAACTGATAGCCGGGGATGCGCTGGCCGGCGCCGCCGAGATCGGCCTTGCGGCCATCGGAGCTGACATTAGTGCCGAGCTGCGCGGCATTGGTCCAGACGGTGAGTGCGCTGCTGCGGATGCGGCCATCGGCGGCAATGGCAGAGACCGCAGGCGCGTTAGAGGCGTCGCGTGCATCCACCACCACAAAGCCTTTTTCGGGGCTGGGCTTGCTGCGCAGCTTCAAGCGTTTGAGGTTGCCGACCCAGGCGGGCTTTTGATCCTTGTCGGGGCGGAACACCGGCAGGTAGGCCGCATCGGTGATGCCGCTGGCAGCCGAGCGGCTGCTGGCCACGGTGATGCTGCCAATCGAGGTGTCGATGGCGAGCGTCTTGATCAGCGAGGCCGCGATGTTCTGTCCGCGTCCCAACAGGCCCAGCACGCCGGTGTAGCCGCTGACATTGCTGCCGAGCTTGCTGATCTTGTCGAGATCACTCAGATCACCCGCCGTGAACAGATTGTCCTGAACGATGAAGCTGGAATTGACCAGCCGGGTGTCAGCCGCGCCAAATCGAAAGCCGCCGGTGGCGGCGGTGTCCACCAGCTCCGGCAGCGAGAGCGTGCCGTTGCCATCGCTATCGGCACCGGGGTACAGCCCCAGCAAGGCGGCGTCGGAGTCATCCTGTTGTGCGGCCGCCGTGAGCTGCACGTGCAGCAGGTTGATGGTGCAGGCCTGCGGGTAGGCGGCGAGGCCGGCTTGATAGCTCTTGCCATCGGCGGTTTCGACCGCGCTCGACGCATCCCAAGACAGCAGAGGCAGGCTGGCGTTGAGGTTGGTGGCGGGGTTGGTATCGCCGTAGTCGAAGTAACCCAGATGGCCGTTGAACACCGCATCGCCGCGCAGGTATTTCGCCAGCTCGGCGTAAATCTCCTTGGTCTGGTACGGCATGTTGGTGAATCGCGTGGCGCCACTCACCGCACCCAGCAGATTGGTGCTGGCGACACCGGCAACGATCTTGGTCAGCAGTGCCGTCAGTTGCAGCGGGTCGGCGAGGTTGGTGAGGCCCTGGAACACATAGGCCCCGTTGCTGCACGCCAGCGTGTCCTGCCGCAGGCCCGGAATGCTGGCGAGATCGGCAAACGCACAAGGCCCACTCATCGGGCCCTGATTGGCATGGTTGAGCAGCACAGTGACGCGACTGTTCACCAGCGCTTCGAGAATCTGCTGGATCGCCAGCACATAGGTCTGCTGGTTGCTCAGGCTCAGCGAGACCAGCGAGCCCACGGCCGTGGCCAGCACCGTGCGCAGACCGCTGTTGAGATCAGCCAGCAGGGCAGTGGGGTTCAGCCCACCAATGATGGTGGTAGGCACACCCAGCAGCGTCAGCAATTCGCCGGTGGTGACCCGCGCGCGGATGTCGACGCAGTTCTGGTCGGACGACAGCAGCACATTGCTGCAAATCACCGTGTTGGGATTGGTGATGTTCAAATCCAGCGCCAGCGCCGTCAGCGGGGCCTGCAAGGGCGCGACCGTGGGGTTGGTGTAGATGTCGAGATCATCGGCGCTGGCCAGCGTGGGCAGCAGGCACAGCGCCAGCAAGAGTTTGCGTAAATGCATGGTCGTTCTCCTCATGGCTCGTAGTTCACGCCCGCGATTTTCGCGTGCAGGCGCAGCAGGCCGACGGTGATCTCCGCCGCACTCATGCCCTCGGCGCTGCGGTCGTAGCCGCCGGTGACGGTGAAGCGGGCAAAGTCGTAATCCTTGGCGCTCAGCTCGGCTTCGCGCAGCACGTTTACCTCCACAAACAAGGGCGACTCGCGCCGCAGCAGCGCATAGCCATGCGCCTGGAGTGCGGTGTTGGCGGTAGCGGTGCTGATACTGGCGTTGGCACAGCTGAACAATGCGGTGGCGATGCCTGCCGGCAGCACGCAGGCGGTGTAGAGATCGTCTTCATTGACCGGCAGGTTGGCCCCGGTGGCGACGAAACTCACCATCGACTCGGCGGCCTGCGTGGCGGCCATGTGGCTTTCGGCGTTCTGCGAGAGGCGCAGTTCCACTTGGGTCGCGCGCACGGCTGCCACGCCCAGCAGGGTGATGATCACCAGCATCAGCAGCGCGATGGCGAGTGCCGCGCCTTGTTGTTTTGCGGCGAGGGCAGGGGCACGGCTCATGGCTGGAGGTTTTTCAGCTGCACGGTGGTGGTGAAGGCGCGGCGCAGCACACCGGCCTCACTCGGCGAGGTGTAGTCGGCGAGGGTGAAGGTCTTGGCGTCGTTGCTGGCTTGCACGCGAGTGCTGGTGGCGCGTACGAGGAGGTGCAGGCGCACGCTGCGTGCCTCCAGCAGTTGAGCGGGCGTAGGGTCGTTGACATAGCGCTGCACGGCGCCGGTGCCGATGCCCCATTCCAGTTGCAGGTTTTCAACGCCTTCAGCAAGGCAGTCCTCGGCCATGAAGGCGGTGCTGGCGCTGTCATCGAGATAGCGTCGGCACAGGATCGGCAGGCCATCGCCGGGCGTGCGCAGGTAGTTGCGCACGTAGTAGATCTGCGGCGTGTAGGCGTACACCTGCTGCGGCGTGTCGAGCGGCGGGCAGGGCGCGTTGGTGCCGCTGCCGTCGGGGCAATCGGCCGGTGTGCCACGGTCAAAAGTGCTGCCACTGGCGCGGAACAGCGAGGCGATGTTCTGGTTGGTCTTCACATAGAAGCGGTTGGCAGTGAGCGTGCCGCCCGGCGGGTCGAGCAGGGCCTGCTGGCCGGAGATGCGGCGGATCATCAGCACATCGCTGTCTGGCCGCACATTGGCGGGCTGCAGGCAGCGAAAGCGGGTGGTGAGCGCGGCCGGGTCGAGGTGGTTGCGAAACTCCAGCGGGGTGGCGACATCGAACAGCCAGTAGAAGCTGGCGGCCTGTGTGCTGGGGCCGCAGTCGCCCTCGCTGGCGGTCTTGCTGACAGCCGCCTTTGCCACTGCCGAAACCCGCACGCTGGTGGCGGCATCTACCGCCCGCACGCCGCCCCAGTAGCCCGCCATGGCGAGGTCGCGGGTGATCACATCGAGTGCGAAGCGGGCGTTGTCCTGCAAGGTGGCCAGCGCCTCGTTCTGCCGATAGGTCTGATTGTTGGCGACGAACACGGCGATGAGCGCGCCGATGACAATCAAACCCAGCGTCATCGCGATCATCAGCTCGACCAGTGTCAGGCCGCGTTGCTGGTGTGGGGTTGGGTTCATGGTCAGCTGCCGATGTGGGCTTGCAGGCGCAGCACGCGGCGGTAGCTGTTGCCGCCGCTGGGTTCGTAGTCGGCCAGTGTCGCGCCGCAGCTGTCGTTGGTGGGGTCGTCGGCGTTGTCGGGGTCGCCCTGCTGGATCAGCGACATGCCGCGCCAGGCGATGATGACTTCCACCTGCGTGCCGCTGCGGCGGATGCAGCCCGTGGGCGAGCGCAGGCCGCCACCGCTGCTGGTGCCGTTGCCGTTGGCGATCTGCTCCGAGACACCATCGAGGCTCTGCCACCAGCGATGCAGGTCGTAGCCCACCAGGGCGGCCTCGGTGCAATCGCTGCTGCTGCCGCAGCTGGGCGTGGCCGGCACATTGGCACTGTTCACGGTCTGGCCGCCGTAGCCGCCGAGTTGGGTCGGGTTGCCCCGGATGCGTTCGAGCATGTCCTGCGCCACCACGCTGGCGGTGGTGCGCTGCATGGCGTCGAAGGCGGCCTTTTTCGACACCACCTGCAAGGCTGCTGCCGAGAGTAGGCCGATGGCGACCACGAACACGGTCACCATCACCTCCACCAGGGTGAAGCCCTGTTGCGGCTGGCGGCTGTTCAGCTGCATGTGCCCCCCAGCTCCAGCGACACCCGGCCGCTGCGTGACACCCGGATGCGGCGCGGCTGGCTGTCGCCTGCGCCCTTGCAGAGCTGGTAGTCCACCGGCGTCCCGATGCGGCCGCTGGCATCGAATACGAGTGGGCTGACCACACCGGTCAGCGTGAAGCCATTGGCGATGGCCTCGCGCACCAAGAGCGGGCTGGTGGCGGTACTGCCGCTGTAGATGATCCAGCCACCTTGCCAGTTGCTGCTGCTGACGCAGGCGGGTGCATCGGGCGCGCTGGCACTGCGGGCGCAGACCGAAACGCTGCTGTTGCGGGCAATAGCCTCGGAGCGTGCGCGGGTCAGCGCGCTATAGAAGTCGGTGGCCGTCGCACGCCGCTGCGCGCTTTCGGTCATGGCCTTGAAGCTGGGTATGGCAATGCCGGCCAGCGTGGCCGCAATGGCAATCACGACCAGCAGTTCCATCAGGGTGAAGCCGACGATAAAGCGGCGCATGACGATCTCCTCGGCCGCTGTTTTAGCACGCACACCCGGCCTGCTGTAGCCCATGTGAAAGGCCTGGCCTGGATGGCAGATGGAAGGTGTTGAACGCGGGATGCACGGCAAGGGTTTTTGATGCTGCGGCAGACCGGTATGCTGGTCACACATGAACCCCTCACGCGCATCCCGTTCGGCCATCGTTATCGGTGGCGGTGTCATCGGCTTATTCACCGCGTGGCGGCTCTCCGATGCGGGGTTCAAGGTGACACTGATCGAGCGCGGCGTGGTTGCGGCCGCTGCGACTGGCACCGCCTCATGGGCCGCCGGGGGCATGCTCACCCCGCTGCCGCCGGATCAGTTGCCGGAGGCGATCCGACCCTTGCTGCAAGAGAGCCTTGCGGTGTATCCGGCCTGGTGCGCCCAGCTGTTCGCGGAGTCCGGCATCGACCCTGAATACTGGGTGTGCGGTGCCGAGTATCTGAAACCGGATGGACAGCGCCTGAGCTATCCGCAGATGGCGCAGCTGCGCAGCCCGCGTCTGCTACAGGCACTCGCGGCGGCTTTGCGTCAGCGCGGTGTCGAGCTCATCGAACACACGCAGGCTCTGGGCTATCTGGAAGTCGACGGCCGTCTGCAAGGGGTACGCACGGATCGCGGCGAGAAGCCCTGCGATGTGGCGGTGCTCGCCGCCGGGGCCTGGTCATCGCCGCTGGGTGCCCCCGGCATCCGCCCCGCCAAAGGGCAGATGCTGCTGGCCTGGGCCGAGCCCGGCACGCTGCCCCGCATGCTGATCGGAGACGACGTTTATCTAATCCCCCGCCGGGATGGCCACATCCTCATCGGCAGCACCCTCGAAGACGCGGGCTATGACCACGGGATCACTGCCGATGCTCGCGCAGTGCTGCTGCAACGCGCGGCCAGGCTCTGGCCAGCTATCGCCGCCTTGCCCATCACGCATCAATGGGCCGGTTTGCGCCCACGCCCTGTGGCCGAAGCCCCGCTGGTGAGTGCCCATCCGCAGTTGGCAGGACTCTGGCTGGCGACGGGACACTTCCGGCTGGGCATCACGCTCGCCCCTGCGACGGCTATGCGGATCGTGCAACAAGTCAATGCGTACCTGACTTGATCCTGAGGTGCATTTTGAAGCGGTGGACGGTCGGATGATGGCCGGTCTGGCAGCGTTTTGAGTGCCCTCGGTATGGTAGTTTGGTGATCAGGAAGGACTGCATATTCATCACTGCGGGCGGAGATCGGATTCATGGTGTTTGGCGAGTTACTTGCAGCACGCACTGAACGTTGGCTGATGCCCGGCCGTGGCGCGTGCGCGATGGTTCGACGGCTACAGCATCTGCATTCTCAGCAGGGGTTCACCGTGCTGGAAACCATGATCGTTGTCACGATCGTCGGCGTCGTGCTGATGGTTGGCATCCCCAGCTTCCAGAACACGGTGCTCTCCAACCGGCTGACCACCTCGGCCAATGCCTTCGTCAGCAGCTACAACAGTGCACGGCTGACCGCCATCCAGCGCAATGCGGCGGTGCAGTTTTGTGGTGGGACGACAGCAGGCAATGGCAGCGAGGTTCTAGGCGCAGCTTGTGGTACCGAGGCAGGCGCGGCATTCATGCTCAATATTGGCGGGGCTTCGGCAGCTAGAATTGCTGATGCGCCCGTGTTGCCTGCTGGCTTTACCCTCGCTTCTACTGCTGCGCTTCGGTTCAATGGACAGGGTTTTGCACGTGCTGCCGTCGGGGGGACAGCGCCGTATAGCGGGCTACTGCTTGATCTGTCGAGCAACCGGTTGAGTGTTCGCAATCGTCGCTGTGTCTACCTCACTACCGGTAGCATTATTAGTGTTTGCTCAGTTACGGGAACCGGAGCCTGCAATGCCAACGAGCCTGCCAGTTGCCAGTAAGCGATGTCGTTCGTCGCTCAATGGTCTCCGTGTGCAGCGGGGCGCTGGGTTGATCGAGGTTTTGGTTGCGGTTGTCATTCTTTCAATCGGGCTCTTGGGTATCAGCTTTGTGCAGGCCCGAGCGCTCAGTAACAACAATAGCTCCATGGGCCGTTCAATGGCTGTGGTGGCCAGCTACTCAATTCTGGAGGCCATGCGTGTGGATCGTGACAATGCCATTGCAGCTGCCTTGCCCTATAACGGGACGGTAGTTGCGAATAATTGTCCTACCGACGTCAGTACGCTCGCCAATGCGCAGCTCAGCGCTTGGTGCGTCGAGCTGCGCAATCGCTTCAGCGCGGTGTCCACAACCACCGGCACCGTCAACTGCAACACCACCGGCATCTGCACCATCACGATTCAGTTCGATGATAGTCGCGGTGGAGCCGGCCTTGGCACTTCCACTGCGGAGCAGGTGATCACGAGGTCGGCGCTGTGAGCCGATCTGCAGAATTGAGTGTTCATCCTTCACGGATGCAAGGCTTCAGTCTGGTCGAATTGATGATCGCCCTGGTATTGGGGCTCGTGGTCGTTGGGGGAGCAGTTGCAGTCCTGCTGTCGAACAAGAACTCCTACCGCACCAACCTGGCACTGGCACAGGTGCAGGAGAATGGCCGCATCGCTTTCGAGTTGCTCTCTCGCGATCTGCGTCAAGCCGGAGTCACCGGCTGTGGCAATGCCGGACGTGTCGCCAACGTACTGAACAACGGCACCAGTGCCGGTGGCACCGTGGCTTGGTACGCAGATTTTGGCAACGCAGTTCGGGGCTATGACGGCGGAACAGCAGACCCGGCGGTCGCCAGCGGCACTGCTAGTGCCCAGCGCATTCTGGCCAGCAGCTCGCTGGCGATGATCGGCACTGCCATGGCCTCTGCCAGCATCTCGGCCTACAACCCCACCACTTTCGCATTTACCCTGACGGGCGCCAATCCAGGCATCGTGGCAGGCGATTTGGTGATGATTTGCGACCCCGATCACGCCACCCTGGCGCAGATCAGCAGCATTAGTGGCAGTGCGCTGGTAGTGGACACGGGAACCAACGCACCAGGCAACTGCTCGCGTGGACTTGGGTTCCCTACATTGTGCACGGCGGCTGGGAACAGTTACGTGTTTGGCGTTAATTCCCTGCTGTCAGCGGTTTCGGCGACGGATTGGTACATCGGAAACAATCCTCTGGGCGGACGCTCACTGTATCGGCGGACCGTAGTGACTACGGCAGGAACGCCCACGCCCACCTCACAGGAGATGGTGCGCAATGTGACCGACCTGCAAGCCACTTATCACACCGTCGGTGCAGTTGATTTTGTCAATGCGGCGACGGTGACTGCGGCCGACAACTGGGCGGATGTGGACGCAGTGCGCATCGTGCTTACCTTGCAGGGCGCAGAACGGGCCACCGGTACCGAGGAGCAGCCGATCACGCGCCAGATATCCACAACAGTCAACCTGCGAAACCGGAGTTGACAGCCATGCCGCATCCGTATTTTCGAGTTTCCGCACGGTCAGCCCACCGAGCCACTCCTGCTTCTCGTTATTGCGCGTACTCCGAGAGAGGGGTGGCACTGATTGTGTCGCTCATCTTGCTCGTGGTGGTGACGCTGATCGGACTCGCGGCGGTGCAGGGCACCACGCTGCAAATGCGCATGACCTCCAATTTCTACGACCGCTCGATTGCATTCCAAGGCGCCGAGGCGGGCCTCGCCGCTGCCGCCGCGAGCCTTGCCGCAGGCACCACCAACATCCGCAATTGCGGGCAGGGTGGTGGTATTTGCGGGGCAAACCCATTTGAAGATGTGAACCTGCCAACTGCAAATGTGGTCACTGTTGCGGTGGGAACCACCTATGCAGCAACCGGCAATGCGGCTGGCCAGCCCCAGTATGTGATCGAGAATCTCGGCACCTTCGTCGATCCCAACTCGAACACGGGTTTTGGTCAAACCGCCAATGCCGCCCAATATGGCGCACAGGGTGCGTCGATGACGGCTATTTTCTACCGCATTACCGCGCGGAGTGGTGACCCTGCTGTGGTGGGTGATCGTGCCGTTGTGGTCTTGCAGGCGGTATATAAGCAGTGAGGGGGCAGCCATGAAACCAGCCGGATCTAGCCGCAAATTACCCAGTGCAGGATTCTGGCTGGCTGCTGCCTTGGCGGTACTGCTGACGCCTGTGATGGCCTGGGCCGTCAATCTCGCGCAGTCGCCATTGACCACGCAGCTCCAGCTGCAGCCCAATGTCGTGCTGATGTTCGACGACTCCGGGTCGATGCGCTGGAACGCCATGCCGGACTCATTGAGCAACACGGGTGTGAACCAAGGGTTCATTTCGGGCGATATCAACGGCGTCTACTACAACCCCTTGATCACCTACGCGCCGCCCTACACCGAAACCGCGTCGCCGCCAACCACCACCACCCGCATGGCCAATAGCACTTTCGCAAGCGCGGCCTTCGATGGGTTCAGTGCGACATCGAGCACCACCAACATCGGTACCTACAACACCGGCTCGAACCCGATTCCCGGAACCAACTGCACCAATGGCGATCGAAGCGGCCTTTGCCGCGACGAGAGCGTCAATTTCGGGGGCGTCCATCCGGCGTTCACGAATACCTTCCAGATCACCGTGCCGGAAACCTATGGGTTTGCGAGCGCGGGCTGCCCTTCAGGCACAACCTCAGCCATATCCAGCGAGTCGACTCCCGGCAAATGCCTCAGGAAAGAGACTGTGGATCCAGTCTGTTCATCCGGCACGCTGACTGGTGCTGGGACCAGTAATCCGGCCTGCCTTGAAATTCAGAACCTGTCCTGTACGACGACAGCGGGCTACACGACTCCGCAAACGACTCTGTTAACCACCAGCGCGGGGCAGCAGGTTAAGGGATGGTGCCGGAAGGGAACTGGCCGGGAGACCAATACCACCAATACCACCTGCACGACGACGAACACCAACAATGCGTTTCGTACCCAATGCTTCAGAGACGATGCCACCTGCGCCAGCGGCTTCACCAAGCAGAAGAATCTCGACAATTCTACCAATGCACGATGTGAGCGAACCGGCACGGTCATGCCGTCCTGCCCCTCCGGCTACACGGCAGATTTCGCGGATAGCGCCAACCTGGGCAAGTGCGAGCGGTTTGTGCCGGAATCGCCGACTTGCCCGAGTTCCAGATTTTCTTACACGCCCAATCTTCTGGCAGATTCCACCGGTGGGCTTATAAATCAGGACACAACATCGGTTTCCTGCCGTGGCGTCGCTACTGCAAGCTTCAGCAAGTATCGCTCCCTGTTTGTCTATGCCACGCTGAGCGGTGGTAGTTACACCACTCACTTCGTCGGTGCCGCCAGCGCTGACAACTCAGGCGCCGGCACCGAGACCAACCCCAAGGCAGGCACCTGTGCCGACGTCACCGCCAACACCTCGGTGACCAATACCAACACCGATGAGACCTTTGCCACCGGCTTGCCCAGTGCGCGCTGTGATGGCAGCGATGCAGCGCGACAAAACGTTGCCAATTGGTTTTCGTACTACCGCACTCGCCTGCTGATGGCCAAATCCGGGTTGATGAATGCGCTGGTGGATTTGGGCGAGGACATCCGCTTCGGATTCAGTTCCATCAATGCGGGGACTGGTACCAGCCCGAATGGCAGCAGCCTGCCGACGCCCAAGACCAGCACCAGCTATGGCCAGTCTATTGGCAGCTCCGGCTACGCGCCGCCAATTACCAAGGTAAAACGTTTTGGTGATGGCAGCTCCGAGTCCCAAAGGGGCGCGTTCTGGACCTGGATCAAGACAGTCACAGCACCTGGCTCTACCCCGCTGCGGGCTGCGCTGCGCTCGGTCGGTGATTACTACATGACAGATGACCAGCCTTGGGTTTCGGGTAGTGATTCACCGGAATGCAGCGGGAAATCCGGCTCAGAGCTGAGTACTTGCAGCAACCGCATGCTGGCTTGCCGGCAGGCTTACTCGATTCTCGTGACGGACGGTTTCTGGAACAGCGATAACGTGACCCTGAGCGGTGGTAACTACGTGATCGACGGCAACAGCTATGACGGCAACTGGGATGGTGGGCCGGGCAGCACGACAACGACGACCCAGACCAGCACGCCAACCTGCTCAGGCACTTACGGCACCCTTTACACGGGTGAGAATCCAGCTTCCCTCAAGGGGTGGTGCTACACGGGAACTGGGCGAGGATCAGGCTGTAGTTCTGGTAGCAGCACTGCTCGAAACGCGACGTGTTTCAGAGATACCGCGGTGTGCCCGAGCGGGTACACGCACGACAAAAATGCCGATGACAGTGATGCCAATCCGGTATGCGTACTGGTCACTACATCGACCGCGGCTTCGGTGACCAATGTCGGTCCTAACAGCCTGAGCTATGTCTATACCGGGTTGCCGCCGTATTCATCTGGCCAGGCCAACAACAGCTCCAGCACCCTGGCCGACGTCTCGATGTTTTTCTGGCTGAAAGATCTGCGGGCTGATTTGCCCAACTCCGTGCCAACCAATGCCGACGATCCCGCGTTCTGGCAGCACATGACGACGTTCACGGTGGGTATGTTTGGGCAGGAGGCAGCTCTCCCCAATGTCACGCCCAGTGGTACCACCGCGCAGGACATCGCCGATTGGGCCAGAGGTGGAGCAGCCCTCAGTAACTTTGCCTGGCCAACCCCAAATACGGGCGGCACTTCAGCGAATATCTCCGACCTTGTGCATGCGGGTATCAACGGACGTGGCGGTTTTTATTCCGCCGGCAATCCAGATGCTTTTGCAGCTGGTATCAAGGACGCGCTGCGGCGGGTCAAGGATCGCGTCGGATCTGGCGCCTCGCTGGCGGCAAACAGTACCAAGCTAGATACCGGAACCACCACCTATCAAGCGGTGTATTTCTCAGGGGAGTGGAAGGGCAACCTCCGGGCCTTTGCGGTGAACCCAAGCAGCGGGGCAATTGCCACTGCTGCAAGCTGGGATGCCGCCACCCAGCTTCCGGCGGCTGCGAGTCGGATCATCAAGACCTGCAAGGACAGCTGCACTGGTGATGTTGACAAGATCAGTTTCGATACTGCCAGCGCAACGGCAGCGCAGCGCGCGGCCTTGGCTGCTACTGCTGCTGCACAGGACAACCTCATCAACTACCTGCGTGGTAGTTCGGCAGCAGAGGCACGCAACGGGGGGACACTCCGCAATCGAACGACACCTTTGGGCGACATCGTGAACTCGCAACCCGTCTTTGTTGGTGCGCCCGATCCAAATCTGTACTTCAACAAAACCTTCACGGGGTCAGATAGCTACTTTGCGTTCACAGCCAGCAATGTGAACCGCAAACGTCGTATCTATGTGGCTGCTAACGACGGCATGCTGCATGGCTTCAGCTCCGAAGCAACAGTTGAAAGCGGCCAGCCCGCCCCGGGGCAGGAGACCTTTGCCTATCTTCCGAGCGCGGTGATCGAGGGCAATCTGAAAAACCTGAGCAGTCCCGCCTACGGTTCTGGTGTGGCGCACGAGTTCTTCAACGATGGTGAGCTGACAGTTTCAGACGTTTATTTGAGTGGCTTCAACGGCTGTACAGGCGCGGCCTGCTGGAGGACAGTGCTTGTCGGCACCACGGGACGTGGATTGTCGAAGGCTGTTTATGCGTTGGATGTGACGGATCCGGCCAACGTAAAGCTGCTGTGGGAACGCAGCGCCAGTGACAGCACTGATATTGGGCAGATCGTCGGCAGACCAGTTGTTGCTCAGACGGCGAGCGGCGTGTGGTCGGTGCTCATCGGTAATGGCTATAACAGTGCTGACAACAAGCCTGCCTTGCTGCAATTCAATGTCCAGACGGGTGCATTGACGGTGTACGAGACGACCGGTAGTTCCACTAACGACGGTTTGGCGCCGCCAGCCGTCTGGATCGGCAACAGTGCACAGAACATCAGCACCGAGGCCTATGCCGGCGATCTTAATGGCAATGTCTGGAAGTTCGACCTCACTACGCCAGGTTCGGCAGGCACGAAGCTTTATACCGTCAAGGACAGCAGTGGAAACGTCCAGCCCATTACTGCAGGCATGATTGCTGGCAAGAACCCCAAGGTCACTGCAGAGGTATGGGTGTTCTTCGGTACCGGTACGGTCTTGGCCGATTTTGCTCCCAGCAGCAGCGTGCAGACTTGGTATGGCCTGATCGTGCAAGGCAGTAATGCCGTCAGCGCAACAGCCACGCGCAGTGATCTGAGGCAGCGTACGATCAATGTCGAGTTCCCTGCTGACTCGATACGACTGCTCGGGACTCGCGGCATTTCCACCGCCAGTGCCAGTGACATGCTCGGCAAAAAAGGCTGGTACATCGACTTGCTCAAGCCAAACCCTGACAAGGATCACCCGCTTGCGCAGGGGGAGCGGATGGTCACGCCAAACCAGTTCCAGGGTTCGCTGCTGCTGGGCACCTCCAGAATCCCCGCCGATGCGGCAACCTTCGACCCCTGTAACCCGTCCGGCACGGGCTGGATCATGGCCATCGATCCATTCACTGGCACACCACCCGGTTCGAACTTCTTTGATGTCAACAACGACGGCAGTTTCAACAGCACGGATAACGCTGGCGGAGGCAGCTACATTTCAGCCGGTATCAGTTTCGATTCTATTGCCAACAACCCGATTTTTGTTGGTAACACCATGTTGATCAGCTTCGACAATGCGATGATGGGTTCGGTGAACACTAGCGGTACTGCAGGGGATATCGACCGACTCTCCTGGCGGGAACTGGTGGCACCTTGAAAAAGGCCATTGGTGCCTCCGCCTCGGGTTTCATGAAGAGATATCAGATGACCATCACTGCCGATATCAGCCCCCGAGCCAGAATGCGTGGATTCACTTTGACCGAATTGCTGATCGCCGTGGCGATCGTCGGCATTCTCTCCGCAATCGCCATTCCCTCCTACACCAACTCGGTTGTGAAATCGAAGCGGCGCGCCAGTGCAGTCTGCCTGTCGAGCTTCGCCACTCAGATGGAGCGGTACTACACCACCAACTTGCGCTATTGCGTGGATGCGAATGCCGATGGCACCTGCGACAGCCCGGATTTCGTACTGCCAGCGCTGGAGTGCGCCAGTGCCGCCAATACCGGCCGGGATTACAGCTACACCGCGACGGTGACCCTGACGACCTATACCCTGCAAGCGACACCCAACACGACGCAGGCCGGGAGGGATGCCGGCTGCGGAACGCTGACACTCAACCAGACCGGCACCAAAGCCGTGTCAGGCACTGCCGGCAACACTTACTGCTGGTAAGCGCTGGCTTGTTGGCTCACAGTGCAGAGCAGCCACCTGCGAGGGTCTTGTGCTCTGACTCTAGTCGCCCGCTTCCGATCAAGACCAACTCAATCGTATTCCCACTGCCGCTGCGGTCCACACACAGACGCACGCGCCCTGCCGCAAAAGCCCCGGTGCTCGTGACCGCCGTGCCTGAGGGTGTGAAAATCACCCGGGTCCTGAATGGACCATTGCTGGAAAGGCTCAGGCTGCTGGTGGGCGTTTGCTGTTCAGCGCGATGAATGGTTTCACCTGCATCCACGCTGCCATCTCCATCATCGTCCTCGAACACCAGCCATTGTTGTCGGCTCCAGTCGCCATGGCAGCCTTCATCGACTTGCCCAGCGCAGAAGGTGATGGATTGATTGAGGCTTACGGCAGCCGATCTGGCGCTCAAGGCAGCAGCGCGCAGGCCATTGCCGGTCGAGACCATTCGGTTGTCCGCCATCAGCGCGCGGAACGAGGGCAGCCCAAGCCCCAACACAATGCCCGCGATGACCATCGCGACCAGTAGTTCGGTCACGGTGAAGCCAGCGGCATCCCCCCTGCCATACCGTCTCTGCATGCGGTCCTCCCCAGTCGGACAGCAAAACGAGGTTTTTACCTGCGGCTATTGCGCCGCTATGGGCCGACTGTAACACCGCTGCTGGGGGATACCGCCACTGACGATGGGGCAGGTATTACTCGCGCAAGAGCCGCACGGCTTTGCGCAACGCAAGGCTAAGTTGCTCGATATCGTCGACACCGTTGTAGGCTGCCAGCGAGGCGCGGGTGGTGGCTGGCACCCCAAACCGTGCCATCAAGGGCATGGTGCAGTGGTGACCGGTGCGCACGGCAACGCCCTCCATGTCGAGCAGGCTGCCCACGTCCTGCGCGTTGGCTCCATCAATAACAAAAGACAGGATGCCTCCCTTGCCGCTGGCGGTGCCGATCAGTTGCAGGCCCGGTACTTCTAGCAGACGCGGAGTGGCGTATTCGAGCAGGGCGTGTTCGTGGGCAGCGATGTCTTCAAGGCCAATGGCTTCGATGTAATCGAGCGCGGCTGCGAGGCCGATGGCCCCTGCCATGTCCGGCGTACCGGCTTCGAAACGATAGGGTGGCTCGGCCCAGGTCGAGCCTTCAAAGCTGACGGTGCGGATCATGTCACCGCCGCCATGCCAGGGCGGCATTTCATCGAGCCGGGACTTCTTGCCGATCAGACAGCCGAAGCCGGTGGGGCCGTAGAGCTTGTGGGCAGAGAACGTGTAGAAGTCCGCACCGAGTGCAGCGAAATCAACCTTGAGATGCGCCACGGCCTGCGCGCCATCCACCAGCACCGGGATGTCGCGTGCCTTTGCTTCGCGAATGATTTCTTCGATTGGATTGACGCTGCCCAGCGTATTGGAAACATGCACCGCAGCGATGAAGCGCGTGCGCTCGTTGAGTCGCTTGCGCCAACCGTCGAGGTCGAGCGAGCCGTCGTCCAGCACCGGTGCCGCAACCACCTTGGCGCCGCACTGCGCCGCGATCAGCTGCCAGGGCACGATGTTGCTGTGGTGCTCCATGCCCGTGACGAGAATCTCGTCGCCGGGTTTCAAGCGCGGACGCAGGAAGCTGTAGGCGACGAGGTTGATGGCCTCGGTGGTGCCACGGGTGAACACCACTTCTTCACGCTGGGCCTTAAAGAACTGCGCGATACGATCGCGTGCGCCTTCGTACTGCGTGGTGGCGCGCTCGGCCAACTCGTGCACGGCGCGATGCACATTGGCGTTGCTAGTCTCGTAATAGCGGCTGATCGCCTCGATCACCGCACGTGGCTTCTGCGTCGTCGCGGCGTTGTCGAGATAGGCGAGGCGCTTGCCGCGCACGCGCTCGTTGAGGATGGGAAAGTCGGCGCGAATACGCGCAAGGTCATAGTTCATGGTGCGTTCGCCATGAGCAAGGTGCCGACCCGCTGCTCGGCCCAATCTTTAAGGCCCGGCAGTGGCAGACGGTCGAGTGCGGTTTGCGCAAACGCCTGCGTCAGCAAGCCCTGCGCTTCGGCGGCGCTCAAGCCCCGCGAGCGCAGGTAGAACGCCGCATCTTCGTCAAGCTGCCCAAAGGTGGCGCCATGCGCGCATTGCACGTCGTCGGCGTAAATCTCCAGCTCCGGCTTGGCGTCAATCTCGGCCTTGTCGCTGAGCAGCAGGCTGGCAATGCGCGTCTCGCTATCCGTTTTGGCCGCCCCCGGTTGCACCTGCACTTTGGCATTGAGGATGGCCTTGGACTGTGCCGCTGCAATCAAGCGAGCACTGCTGCGGCTGGTGCAGCGTGGGGCTGCGTGCCAAATGTGGCTGCGTTGGTCGACACGACTCTTGCCGGTGAGTGCCGCGAGGCCCGCTTGCTCGAAGCGGGCGCC
>Ga0255086_1000183_pt1 | contig 22630 bp, 19 predicted proteins | sample Colum_Cont_RepC__FD_188438 | JGI IMG/M metagenome (GOLD analysis project Ga0255086, IMG submission 188438) | Freshwater microbial communities from Columbia River, Oregon, United States - Colum_Cont_RepC_8d | ecosystem: Environmental > Aquatic > Freshwater > River | place: USA: Oregon | collected... | reverse complement strand
GGGTACCTACACCGCCATGAAGGGTGAGTTCCCCGGCGAGGATTTGCCCGGCGTGGTGCAGGCGCTGCCCTTCCTCATCAGCAACATCCACCGCGTCATGGGCACCGAAACCAACGCCGCCGATTTTATCGACATGAAAGGCCAGCGCGTGGTCGTGCTCGGCGGCGGCGACACCGCGATGGACTGCAACCGCACCAGCATCCGTCAGGGCGCTGACAGCGTCACCTGCGTCTATCGCCGCGACGAAGCCAACATGCCGGGCTCACGCCGCGAAGTGGCGAATGCGAAGGAAGAGGGCGTGGAGTTCCTGTTTAACCGCGCCCCGGTCGGGGTGGTGGGCAACGGCAAGGTCGAGGGCGTGAAGTTCGTCGAGACCCGTCTCGGCGCACCCGACGCCAAGGGCCGTCGCAAGCCGGAGGTGATCGAAGGCAGCGAGCATGTGATCCCCTGCGATCGCGTGGTCATCGCCTTCGGTTTCCGCCCCAGCCCCGCGCCCTGGTTTGCGCAACACGCGCTCAAGCTGCACGACGATGGCCGCGTGAAGGTCAACGGCGCGGTGCTCGCCAAGCACAAGTTCCAGACGGCGAATGCGAAGGTCTTTGCCGGCGGCGACATGGTGCGTGGCAGCGATCTCGTGGTAACAGCGGTATTCGAGGGCCGCGAGGCAGCACAGGGGATTCTGGATTATCTGGAGGTTTGAGCACCGGCTGCTGCCAAGTTTGAAGTGACGCAAACTTCAGCTGTAGGCACAATGGCGTCAGATAAAAACCTGCAGCGAGCGCAGCCAATGCGCCATGGGGAGCACTGCCTTGTCCGAACTCATTGAGCTCAGCCGTTACCAGCGGGCCTTGGAGGCCATTGAGCGCCGTCCGCGCTTCGAGCCGCGTGGCGGCACCACTGCGGCGTTGGCGTTTGAGTCCGGCATCGAGCACGACTACATGACGCAGCGCGCCGTCGAAGCACTGCCGCTGCAGCGCTTCGCGCTGCTTCTGGGGCTGATCTTCTACATCGGCTTTTTCACACTCGATGCCCAACTGGCCGGGCGCTACACCGAGACCTGGGCGCGTGTGCTGCCGCTGGGGCTGAGTGCGCCGCTGACCTTGCTGCTGCTCTGGTTCACCTATGTGCAGCGTCTGCGCCCGCACATCTTCGCCCTGTCTGCTGCCATCGCTTTGGTCAATGGCTTTGCACTGAGCTTTACCAGTGCCATGGGCGTGCAGCATGGGGTGCTGATTGCGCCAGAGCCGCAGGTGATACAGCAGCTCTACAATGTGTTTCTACTGGCATTGCCGTTCCGACTTGCAGCGCCGATCACCGTGATCTCGGTGGTGATTTACGTGGCGGTGCACAAAATGGTTGGCATGCCCGCGCATCTGCTGTTCGAGCGCGGGTTCATGCTCTCTGCCAGCGCGCTGGTGGGCCTGATCGCCTGCTTTCTCATGGAGCGCACAGAGCGCCTGAGCTGGCTGCGTGCACAGTTGCTGCGAGAGCTATCTGAGCATGATCCGCTGACGGGCATCTACAACCGTCGAATCTTCTACACACGCAGTGAGCAGATGCTGCGGCAGGCCCGGCGCGACAGCTGTGGTGTGGCCATGCTGATCATCGATGTGGATCACTTCAAGCGCTACAACGATGCCTATGGGCATCTGGCCGGTGATGAGTGTCTGCGGCGTGTGGCAGACGTGATCCAGAGCTGCTCGCGTCGCCCGTTGGATGTCGCTGCACGACTGGGGGGCGAGGAGTTTGGTCTGATGCTCTACAACATCACCCCCGACAGCGCGCGCGTCCGTGCCGAGCTGCTCTGCAACATGATCCGGGGCATGGATCTGCCGGAGAAGCGCCGGGTGACGGTCAGTGTCGGCATCGTCTCGGTCAGCGGCGAACACATCACCACCGTCGAAGCGCTCATTGGTCGTGCCGACAGCCACCTCTTTCGCGCCAAGACCGAGGGCCGTGATCGGGTCTGCGATTGATCACCCTGCCAAAACAAGACCCATGAACCGTCTCAAAGCCATCAGCACCCACGGCCAGTCCATCTGGCTCGACTACATTCGTCGCGATCTGCTCGACAATGGCGGTCTCAGCCAACTGATTGCGGCAGATGGCCTGAACGGGTTGACTTCTAACCCGGCGATTTTCGAGAAGGCGATTGCCGCCACCCAGCTGTACGATGGCGCGATTGCCACGCTCGTGCGCAAGGGTCACCACGACCCTGAGCGGCTGGTGGAGACGCTGGCCATCGAAGATATCCAGTGCGCAGCCGATACCTTTTCGCAGATCCATGCAGCGACCGACGGCCGCGACGGCTATGTCAGTCTTGAAGTCTCGCCACGGTTAGCTAGCAACACCGCAGAGACGCTCGAACAGGCACGTCGTCTCTGGCAGGCCGTCGCGCGGCCCAACCTGATGATCAAGGTGCCGGGCACGCCGGCCGGTGTGCCGGTGGTGCGGACACTGATCGCAGAAGGGATCAACGTCAACGTCACCCTGCTGTTCTCCCGCGCGGCCTATGCCGCAGTCGCTGAGGCTTACCTGCAAGGGCTGGAAGCGCGCGTGCAGCGTGGCTTGTCCATTGAGGGCATTGCCAGCGTCGCCAGTTTTTTCATCAGCCGCATCGATGTGGTGATGGATGCCGAAGTGGCCAGACGCGGCGGCGATGCCGCGGCGCTGGCGGGGCGTATCGCCATCGCCAACGCCAAGTTGGCCTACCAAGATTTTTTACAGACGAGCAACACGCCGCGCTGGCAGGCCCTGCTGGCCAAGGGCGCGCAGCCGCAGCGTCTGCTGTGGGCCTCCACCGGCACCAAGAATCCGGCGCTGCGCGACACGCTCTATATCGAGCAACTCATTGGCCACGACACCGTCAACACCGTGCCACCAGCCACGCTCGATGCCTTCCGTGACCATGGCGAGGCTGCGTGCACGCTTGATGCCGAGGTGGCAGACGCGCAGCAGGTGATAGCAGCAGTCGAACAGTTTGGCCTGCCGCTCCAGGCCGCCACCGATCAACTCGTGGTCGATGGCGTGCAACTGTTCGTCGAGGCCTGGGACAAGCTGCTGGCGGCGGTCGCCGCCAAGCGCGACGCCCTGCCATGAGCGCGCTGTTCAGCGTGGCCGAAGCCCGTGCGCTGGCCGCGCTCACGGAAAAATCACTGACTACCCCGGACTACTACCCGATGACGGTCAATGGTCTGATGGCGGCCTGCAACCAGAAAACCAGCCGCCAGCCGGTGCTGTCACTGAGCGAAGGCGAGGTGGGCAATGCCCTGCTGACGCTGGAAGAAAAAGGCTTTGTCGGCCGCGACGACAGCAGCGCCCGTGCCACCAAGTGGCGCAGCCGCTTTCAGCACCAGCTGCTGCTCAAGCCGGCCACGCAGGCGGTACTGGTGACGCTGGTGCTGCGCGGTGCGCAAACCACGGCCGAGCTGCGCAGCAATGCCGCAGCGCTCAATGGCCCTGCTGATGTCGAGGGCGTGCAGGCCGCGCTGGATGATCTGGCCGACCGTGCCCAGCCGCTGGTGATGACGCTGCCGCGCATGGCCGGACAATCGGCGGTGCGGCATGTGCATCTGCTGTCGGGCGAGCCTGATGTTTCCGAGCTCACACCCGCGCCAGAACGCAGCGCCCATGCCGAACGCACCAATCCGCTGGAGGCGCGCGTCGCCGCGCTCGAAGCCCGGCTTGCCGCGCTGGAAGCGCAGCTGGGTGTCGCCCCGGCCAAGGGCTCGTAAGCCAATTTTTCGACTGGTGTCATCGCGGCCGCGCCGCTAACGTGACAGGCTGATGAAATCGGCCAGGGCCTTAGCTGCCCCGGCCCTGTGCTGAGGAGCCACCCATGCAACACGCCATCCCCCTTTCCCGTACTGCGCTGGTGTTCGCCGCCGCCCTGCTGGCGGCCTGCGGCAGCAGCAACGCGCCAACCACACTGCCCGGCACCGGCACTCCCGGTACTGGCACACCGGGCGCCGTCACGGGCCGCACTTTCTTGATCAAGCCCGATGCCAATGCCACCAGCGACATGGTGGCCGCGATGATCCAGGCGGCACCCGGCGATGTGATCCAGTTCGACTGCGGCTACTTCGAGCTGACCAGCACCTTCCAGCTCACCGACACCGAAGACGTGCTGGTGAAAGGCTGCGGCAAGGACAAGACCGTGCTCAGCTTCAAGAACAACAACGCGCCGGAAGGTGTGCTGGCGGTCAATGTGCGCGGCGTGACTTACCAGGACTTCACGGTCGCCGACACTGGCGGCAACGGTTTTGAGTTGCGTGGGGTCGACAACGCCAAGCTGCTGCGCGTGCGCGCCATTTGGTCGAGCAACGGTGGCCGCGAGTCGCCGGACCCAATCACCGCTGCCAATTTCAAGGATCGCCTGCACGTGCCCTGCACCGATCCGCCGACGCAGGACCCGAACGCGCCCGAAAACGCGCTGGGTGACACCACCTCACCCGACTACACGCCCAGCCCCAAATCGGGCCGCTATGGCATCTATCCGGTGTCGTCCGAGAACATTTTGGTCGACGATGCAGAGTCCATCGGTGCCTCCGATGCCGGCATTTATGTCGGCCAGACCAACACCGCCATCATCAAGAACTCGCGCGCGGCGTACAACGTGTTCGGCTTCGAGATCGAGAACGTGCAGGGCGGCGAGTACCAGAACAATCTTGCCGAGTGCAACACCGGCGGTTTCCTGGTGTATGACCTCGACAGCCTGCGCCAGTACGGCGACCGCTCGCGCATGTATGGCAACACTTCGCGCAACAACAACACCTATAACTTCACCTCTGGCGGCATCGTCGGCAGTGTGCCGCCCGGCAGCGGCATGATCACGCTCTCTTACGATCGCATCGACATCTTCGATAACGTCTTCGAGAACAACAATACCGCCGGCATCATCCACACCAGCTACGAGATCTTCCCCGAAGGCGCAGGCCGCCCCAGCGAGAAGCGCATCGACTGGTACACCGAAGGCGTGCACATCTTCCGCAACAAGTTCATCAACAACGGCAATGCCCTGCCGATTGCCACCAGCAATGCACTGATCGCAGGCGATGTCGCCAAGGCCCTGCCCATTGTGGTGGGCGTGAAAAACCAACTGGCCTGCGCCTCTCCGCTGAATGCCGCCACCTGTGCGGCTGCGGGCGTGGCAGGTGGTCTGGGCACCCAGGTCGCGGGCTTCCGTGGCGCACACATCCTGTGGGATGGCCTGGTCGATTCGCTGGACAGCGAGTGCCCCTATCCCAAGAAAGCCAATGGCGACCCGGTGCCAATGGACGCACGCGGCAAGCCGCTGCACACCAACGAAGACCCGGACCCGGCCTGCCACTACAACGCCTACAAGTTCGATACCAAGGCCAGTGGCAGCCCGCGCATCCGCCCCGACTGGTTCATGAGCTGCATCGACGAGGACAACGAGTTCTCGGCCGACTCCATCGCCTTCGCCAATTTCAACGGCACCAAGGGTGCCAACGCCGCCATCAAGCTCGCGATTGGCGGCACGCCTTCGGCCAGTGACCTTACCGAGCTGCAACAGCTGCCCTCGACATTCGACCTTGCGCCGCATCGCTGCCCGACGGCCTACGGCAAGAACCTGCCGCTGCTGCCGCCGGTGGTGATCCCGCCGTTCGTGCGCTCTGGCCTGGTTGATCCTGCCCCGGCGCAGGCCGAGGTGGATCGCCTCTGCGGCAAGGTGATGGCCGCCGGCGAGGTCAATTTCGAGGCCGCCAAGGTCAACTGCCCCACGCTCGACCAGTACAACCTGTTCAGCAATCCTCAGGACCCTACCAGTGCCGCCAACAGCGGCGGCGTACCGTATTCGCTCAACAGCAAGTTGTTCAGCGACTACTCGGTGAAATACCGCGTGCTCTACCTGCCGCCCGGCACCAAGGCGGTGTACCGCGAGGCCAAGAGTGATGGTGCGAATGCCGTCATCGTGTTCCCGGTCGGCACCATCATCGCCAAGAGCTTTGCTTTTGACGACGAGGGCAAGGGCACCGAGGACATGATCGAGACCCGCCTGCTGATCAAGCGCACCGCGACCAACGGCACCGCGCGCTGGCAGGGCATGAGCTACCGCTGGGTCACCGAGAACGGCAAGCGCGTCGCCAAGCTCGCCATGGGCGGCGGCACCGCCAGCGTGAGCTGGAAGCACACCGATGTCGACAGCGGCGTGCTGCACACGGGCTCCACGCCGAATTACCTGATCCCCAACGCCAACCAGTGCCTGAGCTGCCACTCGCGGGAGGATGCCGAACCTGGCTCCGCACCGATCGGCCCGAAGGTGCGCTTCATGAACAAGCCCTACAAGCCGGAGAGCAAGAAGGTCAGCGGCCAGAGCCAGCACGAGATCGCGGGCAAGAACCAGATCGAATATCTGTGCAGCAAGGGCCTGATGCTCGGCTGCCCCGCCGATCTCGGAGTGGACCCTGCCAGCCAGGTGGCCACCAAGCTGGAAAAGAGCCCGGTCTACAACAAGCCCGGCAGCTCCGGCTTTGCGGCAGATTCGCCAGAGGACATCGAGGCCCGCGCCCGCGCTTGGCTGGAGGTGAACTGCCAGCACTGCCACAACGTGCGCGGCTTTGCGGCCAACACCGGCTTCTATGTCGATGCCTTCCGCAAGGTCGACACCAGCTATGGCATCTGCAAGCGGCCGACGGCGACCGGTCAGGAGGGCTCCGGCGGCCGTGTCTACGACATCCACCCGGCCAATGCTGCCAACTCCATCATCCCCTTCCGCATCGGGCCTGAGGCCACGCTGCCTGCCGCCCGCATGCCGCCCATCGCCCGCAGCGTGGTCGATACCGAGGCGCATGCGCTGATCACCCGCTGGATCAACGAGGTGGTGGAAGTCGATGCCGAGAAGTACCCGGGCTCTGACAACTGCACCAACTAAAGGTCTGCACCCACAAAAAAACCCGGCAATGCCGGGGTTTTTTGTGGCGGACATCGGATCAGGATCAGAAGCGCGGGCTCGTCCAGTCATCCACCTTGCCGCCCTTGAACGTGACGCTCCCATACAACAGCGCCTTCGAGTCCTGATAGGTCCAAACGGTGCCTTCGGGCTCTGTGGATTCACGGTAGTCCGGCCCCATCAGCGCACGCACGTCTTCGGTGGACATGCCGCGCTGCAGGCCCAGCCAGCCCATCACATCTTTCCAGGGCTGCGGGCCGGAATCCGACTGCTTGCCGCCCGCCACGCCGCGCTGGTCACCACTCAGGCCCACGCTTGAAATCGCGCGCGTCCCTGCGATGGCGGCTTTGGGGGCCACGGCCTCACCGGTCTGCAGGCTCCCCATCGGCTGGATCGGCGTCTGCGCGGCCGCACTGCCGAGAAAGCTGGCCCAGGTGAGGCTGATCAAAAGGCAATGGCGCATCGGCGTACTCCACACGGGTTCTGTCTTTGCATTTTAGCGAGCCGTGGGACAATGCCGCATCCATTGCCAGCCCCTGCGCCGCCCGTCTGGCGGGCGTGCCGAACCTCTTGAGCGCTTTCCGACTACCGCACTTCCTTGCCACCCACCTCGCGCCCTCGTCAACGGGGCTGGCGGCGCTGCGCCATGGGCTGGGCGGTGACATCCCGCTGCCCTGCCTTGCCGGGCCGGCGTGGGATCACTGGCAGGGTGCCGCCGCCGTCACGCGCGGCGAGCACGAGGCCGTGCGCTGGGCCGACGATGGCCACAGCGTGTTCCTGCATCTGGTCATCGCCGATGCGGACTGGGCGCAAGACCCGGCGCAGGCCACCGAGTCTGCCTACCGTCGTCTCGACGCCGCACGCGCGGCCTGCGGCGCGACGCACTACTGGCGCATCTGGAATTACCTCGGCGGCATTCTCGAAGGCGAGGGCGATGCCGAACGCTATCGCCAGTTCACGCTCGGACGTCATCGCGCCTGGGCCGCAACTGGCCAGCTTGCAGCGACCCTGCCCGCTGCCACCGCCATCGGCTGTGCAGAGGGCCTGCACCTCATCGCCATCGCTGGTCGTCAGCCGGCGATCGCCATTGAAAATCCCCGGCAGGTGAGCGCTTGGCGCTACCCGCGCGAGTACGGCATCGAGTCGCCCAGCTTCACGCGCGCTTCACTGGTGCGCGCTGGTGCGGGTGGCCTGTTGCTGGTGTCGGGCACCGCCAGCATCGTCGGCCACCAGAGCCGTCATGTCGGCGATATCGTCGCCCAATTTGCCGAGGCGCAGCGCAACATCGAGGCCGTCATTGCGGCCGCCGCAGAAGACGCGGTACTGCCACGCAGCGCATTCGCGGCACGCAACTTCAAGCTCTACTGGGCTGCCGCCAGCGATGCCGCACGCCATGCTGATCTGGCCCAGGTGCTGGAAGCACAGGCCCCCACGCAGGTGCTGCTGGGCGCGGTGTGTCGACGCGAACTGGCGGTGGAAATCGAGGCGCTCTACGAGATCACGCCGGGCAGCGATGCCGCATGAGCGGCGGGTTTGATCCCACTGCGTTGACCCTGCGCGATGCGCGCCGCCTTCAGCAGCAGATCGAGCGCTCGCAGCAGAGCAAGAAGCCGCTCGACGCCGCGCGCTTCGCGCAGGACTTGGCCGCTGCACAATCGCGCTATGCGCTGCGCGCCGCGCTCAAGCCGGAGGTCATTTCCTTTCCGCCTGAGCTACCCATATCGCAGGCGCGCGAGACGCTGGCCGAGGCCATCAGCACCCATCAGGTGGTGGTGATCTGCGGCGAAACCGGTAGCGGCAAAACCACCCAGCTGCCCAAGCTCTGCCTCGAACTCGGGCGCGGCGTGCGCGGCTTGATTGGCCACACCCAGCCGCGTCGCCTGGCGGCTCGCAGCGTCGCCACCCGCATCGCGCAGGAGCTGGGCACCACACTGGGTGATCTGGTGGGTTTCGAGACGCGCTTCGACAAACGCGTCAGCGAGCGCACGCTGGTGAAGTTGATGACTGACGGCATTCTGTTGGCCGAACTGAGTCACGACCGCGAGCTGCTCGCCTACGACACCATCATCATCGATGAGGCGCACGAGCGCAGCCTCAACATCGACTTTCTGCTGGGCTGGCTCAAGCGCCTGAGCACCCGCCGGCCTGATCTCAAGATCATCATCACCAGTGCGACGCTCGACCCCGAGCGACTCTCGAAGCATTTCAACGATTGCCCCATCCACACGGTGAGCGGCCGCACCTACCCGGTGGAGCACTACTACGCCGCACCCGAGGAGAACACCGACATCGAGGATGCGGTAGCGAATGGTGTGGACACTCTGTGGGGCCGCCACGCGCCAGATGGCGACATCCTCGTGTTCCTGCCCGGTGAGCGCGAGATCAACGACTGCACGCGCGTGCTGAGTGGGCGCTTTCCGCGTGCTGCCGTGCTACCGCTGTATTCGCGGTTGCCCGCCGCGCAGCAGGACAAGGTGTTCAGCACCGGCGGCCCGCCGCGCATCGTGCTCGCCACCAACGTCGCCGAAACCTCGGTGACGGTGCCCGGCATCCGCTATGTGATTGATGTGGGCACCGCGCGCATGAGCCGCTTCAACCCCCGCAGCGGTGTGCAGAGCTTGCAGATCGAGGGCGTGTCTCAAGCCGCGGCCAACCAGCGTGCCGGCCGCTGCGGACGCGTTGGCCCCGGCATCTGTTTGCGGCTGTATGCGGAAGACGACTTCGCCGCGCGCCCGACCTTCACCGACCCCGAAATCCTGCGCAGCAATCTCGCGGGCGTGATTCTGCAGATGGCCTCGCTGGGCCTGGGCGATGTCGATGATTTCCCCTGGGTGCAGCCGCCGGAATCGCGCCATGTGAGCGAGGGCTATCGCGTGCTGCAGGTGGTGGGTGCGCTAGACGATGATAGAAAGCTCACGCCGTTTGGCCGCCAGCTGGCACGCCTGCCGCTGGACCCGCGTATCGCGCGCGTGGCGCTGGCCGGCAAGGGCACCCGCTGCGAGCGCGAGGTATTCGCGCTGGCCGCCGCACTCTCGGTGCAAGACCCGCACGAGAACCCGCTCGAAGCGCAGACCCAGGCGCGGCAGAAACATGCGGAGTGGAAGCATCTGAAGTCTGACTTTCTGACGCTGCTGGGCCTCTGGCGGCGCTGGCAGGCCGCGAGCGCCGGCATGAATCAGAAAGCCCTGCGCAAGTGGTGCAAGGAGCACTACGTGAGCTACCTGCGCATGGAGGAATGGACGCAGGTCTACAAGCAGGTGGTGGATTTTCTGGCCGACGAGAAAGCCGTGAAATCTGCCGAGCCGCTGCAAACGCTCGACGAGCTCTACGTGCCCGTGCACAAGGCGCTGCTGACGGGCCTCATCGACCACATCGGTGTGAAGGCGCCAGAAAAGCCCGACTACGGCGGCCCGCGTGGGCGGCGCTTCAAGATCTTCCCCGGCAGCGCGCTCGCCAAGAAAGGCCCGCAGTGGGTCATGCACGCTGCCATCGTCCACACCAGCCAAGTGTTTGCACGCACCTGCGCGGCGATTGAGCCCGAATGGTTGGTGGAAGTGGGTGCGCATCTCATCAAGCGCGCGCTGCAACACCCAGAGTGGGACAGCCAGCGCGGCGAGGTGACGGCCATCGAGCACCTATCGCTGCTCGGTCTGCCGCTCTTGAAACGCGCGCGCCACTTCGGCAGCGAAGACCCGAATGCCGCGCGCCGCATCTTCATTCAAGAGGGCCTGGTGCGCGGCGAGATTCTCGGCAAGCCGGAGTTTCTCAAGAAGAACCTCGCGCTGATCGAAAGCGTGCGAGAGAAGGAGGCAAAGATGCGCCGGCCCGATTTGCTCGCGGACGACACGCAACTGTTCGCCTTCTACGACGCGCGGCTGCCGCAGGATCTCTGCACGGTCGCCGGCTTGAAGCAGTGGCTGCACCAGCAAGCCCGAGCCACGGTCGCTGCTCCTGCAGCCAAGGCCGTGGGCTCGCTCGCCGATCTGCGTCAGGCGGCGCGCGCGGCACCGGCCAGTAACAAGGCTGCACTCACGCCGCTGCTGATGAGCGAGGCCGATGTGCTGAGGCCGGGCGCGAATGCCGATGTGGAAAATCTCTTCCCGGATCAGCTCGTGCTGGCTGGCGTGAAGGTGTCACTCAGCTACGAGCACGACCCCGGTGCCGACGAAGACGGCGTGAGTTTCCATCTGCCGCTGGCCCAGCTTTTCGCCTTCGACGCCGACCTCTTCGACTGGCTGGTGCCAGGCCTGTTGCCGGGCAAGATCGAAGCGCTTATCAAGACCCTGCCCAACCATCTGCGCCGCCTGTGCCAGCCCGCCGGCGAGTACGCGCGGGCGATTGTGGAGGCGGCACCTCCCAAAGGCCCGCTACTGCCCACCATTTGCGTGCGCTTCAAGGCCATGACGGGCGTGGAGTTGCAGCCGGCCGACTTTGCACCCGACAAACTACCTGCGCACTTCAAGCCACGCCTCGTGGCGGAAGACGCACAGGGCAAGGTGCTGGGCGAGGCCGAGTCGCTGCAAGACTTGCGCGCCCAACTCTCTGGTGCGGCGCGCACTGCCTTCAATCAGGCAGCGGCGAAGCAGGGCAGCACCCAGCAATGGGTGCGCGAGTCATTGACGGACTGGGATTTTGGCGACCTGCCGGAGGCCGTCACGGTGAGCGGTGGTGCGCGCGCCATCCCAGCGCTGACGGTGGAGGGCGAACGCGTGGCGCTGCGCCTGTTCGAGTCCGCAGAGGCGGCTGCTGCCGCGCATCGCAACGGTCTGCGTGCGCTACTGCTGTCGAAGCTCGCCGATCGCGTGAGCGGACTGGCGAAAACCGCCAAGGGCAAGTTGGCGCTGGCCCTGAGCGGCACGCCGCACACGGTGGAGGCCCTCGCCCGCGCCATTGCCGAGCGCGCGCTCGACGAGACCCTGCTCGATGACGCACTGCCGCGCAGCACGGCGGCGTTTCAGGCCGCGCTCGAAAAGCGCGGTGCCTTCTCGCAGCTCACCTATCAGCGGCTGGATGAAGTGGCCGCCTGGCTGGCACAAGCTGCCGAGCTGCGCCGCAAGCTAGTCCCCATCGCCAAGCCCTACGCCGAGGCGCACGGCGATGCCGCCGCACAGCTCGCCAGCCTGCTTGGGGTGGGCTTCGTCGCGGCCATTCCGCCCGCACAGTGGCCCCGCGTGACCACCTACCTGAAGGCGCTGGCGGTGCGGTTGGAACGCCTGCCGCTGAAGCCCGCCAAGGATGCCGAGGCCATGAAGCAGCTCAGCCCGCGCGTCGCGAAGCTAGCAAGCGCATTCCACCCCGCCCGCTGGGTAATCGAGGAGTGGCGCGTGCTGCTGTTTGCGCAGGAGTTGAAAGCCCAGGGTGCACCGAACGCCGAGAAAGCCGACACAGCCTTGCGCGGATGAATCATGCGCATCATCATGCGCACTCTCCTAGCCGCAGGAATGGATCATGGCCAAAGCCTACGAACTGCCCGCCGCCAAGCCGATGGCCGTTGCCGAGCCGAGGGTGGCCTACGGCGCGGGAAAACAGCGCCTCAACCTGACGGTACGCGGCGACCTGTTGCAGCGTGCAAAAGACATGGGCCTGAACCTCTCGCAGGTGATGGAGCAGGGTCTGATACAGCAGCTGCGACAGACCGAGGCCACACGCTGGCAGCAGGAAAACGCCGCAGCCATTGCCGCTTACAACGCCCGCGTCGAGCGCGATGGGCCGTTGTGTGCTGATCTGGTGAACCTGTAAATGGCGCAGTTCAGCGTCTACAAGAACCCGCGCGGCAGCAAGGCAAATGCGCCGTATCTGCTCGATGTGCAGACCGATCTGCTCCACATTGCCACCCGCGCCGTGGTGCCATTGGCCAAGCTGCAGGTGTTTGGCCCGCCGGCAAAACGCCTCAATCCGCTGCTGAAAGTGGCGGGCAGCAACTATGTGATGGTGACCAGTGAAATCGCCAACCTGCCGCTGCGCGAGTTGCGCGAGCCGGTGGCCGACCTGAGCCATGAGCGCGAGGCCATTCGCAACGCGCTCGATCTTTTACTGATTGGATTTTGAGATGACCGAACACCGCATTGCCACAGCAGACCGCCTCATCACCGCCCTCGATGTGCCGGATGCCACCGCCGCACGCGCGCTGGTCGGTACGCTCGGCGATGCCGTGCGCTTCTACAAGATCGGCATGGAGCTGTGCATGGCGCCGGGCTTTTTCGAGCTGCTGGACTGGCTCAAGGCCGAGCAGAAAAAAGTCTTCGTCGATCTCAAGTTCTTTGACATCCCGGAGACGGTCGCGCGCGCCATCCGCAATCTCTCCGAGCGCGGTGCCGACTTCGCCACCGTGCATGGCAACCAGTCGATCATGCAGGCCGCTGCGGCGGCGAAAAGCGGCCACACGAAAGTGCTGGCGGTGACGGCGCTGACCTCGCTCGATCAGGGCGATCTCGACGACCTGGGCTTTGCCTGCAGGGTGGAAGAACTGGTGCTCTCGCGTGCCCGCCGTGCGCTGCAAGCGGGCTGCGATGGCGTGGTGTCGTCGGGGTTGGAAGTGCCGCGCCTGCGCGCCGAAGCACCACGCGAGTTGATCTGCGTCACGCCGGGCATCCGTCCGGTGGAGAACCGCGTAGAGGCCGATCAGAAACGCATCATGACGCCGACCGCTGCAATCAAGGCCGGGGCTGATTACCTCGTCATTGGTCGCCCGATCCGTGATGCGAAAGACCCGCGCGCGATGGCACTCGCGATCCAGATAGAAATAGCCGAAGCGATGGCATGAGAACGCTGAAGAACGACCGCTTTTTGCGCGCCCTGGCCCGCAAACCCGTTGACCGCACCCCGGTGTGGATGATGCGGCAGGCCGGCCGCTACCTGCCCGAGTACCGCGCCAGCCGCGCCAAGGCGGGTGATTTCATGTCGCTCTGCCGCAACGCCGAGCTGTGCTGCGAGGTCACCCTGCAACCGCTCGATCGCTACCCCGGCCTCGACACCGCCATCCTGTTCAGCGACATCCTGACCGTGCCGGATGCGATGGGCTTGGGCCTGCGCTTCGTCGAGGGCGAAGGCCCGATGTTCGACCGTCCCGTGCGCGATGCCGCGAGCATCGCTGCGCTGCCCATCCCTGACCCCGAAGGCGAGTTGCGCTATGTGATGGATGCGGTGCGCACCATCCGCGCCGCACTGGGCGACCGCTGCCCGCTGATCGGCTTTGCAGGCTCGCCGTGGACCCTCGCCACCTACATGGTCGAAGGCCAGGGCGGGCAGGAGTTCGCACGCATCAAGCGCATGCGCTTCGAGGCACCCGCACTGCTCACGCAACTGCTCGACAAGCTGGTGCAGGCCACCACCTTGTATCTCGATGCGCAAGCCGCCGCCGGCGCCGACGCGCTGATGATTTTCGACACCTGGGGCGGCGTGCTCGACCACGCGGGCTACCGGCAGTTTTCGCTCGACCCCATGCAGCGCATCGTCACTGCGCTCAAGAAAAAGCATCCGCAGATTCCCGTGATGCTGTTCACCAAGAACGGCGGCCAGCAGCTGGAGGCGATGGCGGCGACCGGCTGCGATGCGCTGGGTCTGGACTGGACCACCGACATCGGTGCCGCGCGCGCACGCGTGGGTCACCAAGTGGCCTTGCAGGGCAATCTCGATCCGCTCTGCCTGTTGGCGCAGCCGGAGGCGATCCGTGCCGAAGTGGCACGGGTGCTGACGAGCTATGGGCAGGGCAGCGGCCACATTTTCAACCTCGGCCACGGCATTACGCCACAGGTTCACCCGGATCACGCGGGCGCGATGATCCAGGCCGTGGTCGAGCTCTCACCGCAGTACCACCGCTGAGTCATCAGGAGACACCGCGTGCTGTCGCGACTGCTGCCCAAGCCCGTGATCGGCGTGCTCACCTTCATCATCATGGTGCCCTCGCTGTTCCTGTGGACGCTGGTGACGATGACGCCGGCGATCCTGCTACGGCCGATCCCGATCTATCGCCTGCAACGCGCATGCTCGCGCTATTGCGTGTGGTGCGCGCGCCGCTGGGTCGGCACCAATCAGCTGATCTTCCGTGCCCTGCACGATCTGCCGCACGCCGATGCCTACGGCCAGCTCCGCATCGACGGCACGCTGCAAGCCGGCAAGAGCTATCTCTTGGTCAGCAACCACCAGTCCTGGGCCGACATCCTCATCCTGTTCAACTGCTTTCATCTGCGCGTACCGTTTCTGCGCTTTTTTCTCAAGCGCGATCTCATCTACGTGCCGATCATCGGCGTGGTGTGCTGGGCGATGGACTTCCCCTTTATGACCCGCAAATCCGGCGCGGCCGACATTGCCACCACCCGCCGCGCCTGCGCGGTGTATCGCGAAGACCCGGTGACGGTGGTGAACTTCCTGGAAGGCACGCGCTTCACCGAAGCCAAGCGCCAAGCCAAGCAAAGCCCCTTCACGCACCTGCTGCGCCCGAAGGCGGCTGGCCTGAGCTACACGCTCAATGCCATGGGCGAGCAATTTGCGGGCTTGATCGACGTGACCGTCCACTACCAGCCCACATCGCGCAACCTGTTGTGGAGCTGGCTGTGCGGCGAGCAGAACGGCGTGCAGGTGCAGGCTCGTGTCGAGCCACTGCCCGCCGAATTGCTGCATGGTGACTACGCCGAAGACGCCGCGTTTCGCGAGCGGTTTCAGCACTGGGTGAACGCGCTCTGGGCACGCAAGGACGCGCAGCTCAGAGCTTGATCGCCGCCCAGTCGCGCCGCTGCCACAGCCGGATGAAGATGGCCATCTGCAAGCCGCGATAGGCAATCATCGCGAACCACACGGCATTCAAGCCCAAGCCCCACACTGGCCCCAGCAGATAGGCGATGGGCAGAAACAGCCCCCACTGCAAACCCACCGCCACCTTCAGCACCGTGCGAGTGGCACCCACACCCAGCAGGGTGTTCATCAGGATCATGCCCAGCGCATCGCCCAGCACGGTGAGACCGATCAGTTGCAGCGGCAGCTTGGCGAGTGTGACCAGCTCCGGGGTCTTCAAGAACGGCGCGAGGATGACGCTGGGGATGAAGATGAAGGCCAGCGCGAAGGGCGTGAGCAGGTACACGCTCTGGCGGAACACATCCCACATCCAGCGATAGGCATCGTCCACCTGCTTGCGCCCCAGCGCCTGCGCCGAGAGTGTGGCGGCGGCCAGGCCAAAGCCCATGCCCGGCAGCACCGTGAGCAGGGTGATGTTGACCAGCACGTTGGCGGCGGCGAGTTCGGCAGTGCCAATCTGGCCGACGATCCAGAACAGCACCACGAAACCGGCCGCGAACAGCAGTTGCTGCGCCATGGCGGGCACGCCGAGCTTGAGCTGGGCTTTCAGTTCAGCGCCGGTGGGGCGGCGCTTCAAAAAGCCGGCATCACCCGCATGCTTGCGCGCCAGCCAGAAATAGGTGGCGGTGCCGATGCACAACGCAATGGTCGTCCCCAGCCCCGCACCGGCGGTGCCCATGGCGGGCAGGCCTAGCTTGCCGAAGATCAGGCAGTAGTTGAGCGCGATGTTGAGCGAGTGCATCCAGATCAGCGTGCCCATGTAGAGATGGGTGAGCTTCACCGCGCTCCAGTAGCCGCGAAAGCTGAAGTTCATACCCAGCGCGAACACCGACAGCAGGCGCATCTGCAAGTACGGCACGCCGGCTTCGGCTACCGCAGGGTCCGGGTTGAGCTGCGCGAACAGCCAGGGTGCGATGAGGATGAGCACGACGCTGATCGGCACGCCGATGAGCAGTGACAACAACAGCCCGCCATTGAGCGGGATCGCCGCCTCCGTGATGCGGCCCTCGCCCACGCGCCGAGCGGCAATCGCCTGCACCGCTACCGACAGGCCAGTGACTGCGGCCATCGCCATGAAATTGACGAAGCTCGACAGCCCCACGCCCGCCAGCGCGGCCGGCCCCAGCTGGCCGACCATGGCGGTATCGACGAGGTTGAGGATGTTCTGCGAGGTCATGCCGCCGATGATCGGCAGTGCCAGAACCCAGACTTCGCGACGGCGGTTGCGGTGGTCTTGTGCGGTCAAACGGGCACTCCGGCAGGGCGGGATCAGCAGGCATTCTGGCACGCTGATCCGGCCCGCTCACCAGCCCTAATGATGGATGTTGACGTTGCCGTTGGTGGCCGAGCCGTTGAGCTGCACCTGCACGGCACGGCTGGCGTAGTCCGGGCTGCGGCGGCGGGCGGACTGGCGGGTGTCGCTGCCCACGGGCTCGGTACCGGCGATGTCGATGCGCACCTCGCCGTTGGTGGACTGCCCCTGCACATCGAAGCCCGCATTGGATCGCGCCAGCTTCGCATCGACATAGCCGTTGGTGGCCGACAAGCTGGCATCGAGGCTGCGCGCTGTCTGTAGTGCGGCTTCCACCAGACCATTGACGGCGCGGGCATCGAGGCTGGCGTAATCACCACTGACACCGACGATGCCGTTGGTGGCACTCAAGCTCGCGCTGTCCCAGCGGCCATCGAGTGCGGCATTGCCATTGCTGGTGGTGAGTCGCGCCGCGCTGCCGGACAAACCAAACGCCGCCGCATCGCCATTGGTGGTGCTGGGCGTGAGCGTGTAGCGCGCACTCGCCGGCAGGCCTTCGAGGATGGTCGCGCTGCGCTGCGCGGTGACCTCGCTATCGCCCTCGTCATCGCACAGCACGCACACCGGCAGGCCGTTGCCGCTGGAGCTGCTGTCGAAATCCACTCGTGTGTTCAGCCGCAGCGTACCGGCGGTGAGCGTATCGGTATGGGTCACCACCATGGTGTCGAGCGCGCTGCGGGCCTCGGCCTCGGTTGCCGCACGGGCTTCGAGCAACACCCTGGTGCGATAGCCACCGCCATCGCGCGTGCAGGCGATGACATCGCCGTTGACGCTGGCGAGATCCACTTGTGCGCTGCTCGCACCGCCGAAGTCGTTGACCACATCCACCTGCTTGCTGGCGACGACCTGGCCATCGCGGCTGCTGATGCGGACATTGCCATCGCTGCGCTGCGGCTGGCCGTGGCTGCCAGCGGTGCCAGCACCGGGGCCATCAGCTGCGGCCACCTGATCACACACTGCTGGCCGACCGCCCAGCACGCCATCGGCACCCGCGCCGCCGCAGGCGCTCAGTGCCAGACCGATGCTGCCGCAGAACAGCGCCATCCCGTATTTATTTGCACGCATTGCTGCACTCCCTTGTTCATGGGGCACATGCCCCTCTTGCTGACAACGCGGGCGTCAGCGATTTATTCCAAGATTTTTATCAGCGCCAGCCGGCGGCGATGCGCTGTGCTTCTTCATCCGGCGTCAGGCGGCGCGCCCGCAGTGCAAGTGCTGCATCCGGCATTGCACCTGCGGCCTGCCGATAGCCACTGTCGCCGCCCTCGCTGTGCTGGGCGATGGCAGGCAGCGCCTGTTCCGACCAGCGCCCCGCATCACTGCGACAGGCCAGCCCCCGCGTACTGCCGGCGGTGGTGCTGCGCTCGTACTCGCGGCAATAGCGCCCGGCTTCATCCACCAGGGTCGATAGCGCCATGATCTCGACGCCATCCACTGTGCGTGCATCCCCACTGGCCAGCTGTTCGAGTGCGCTGCCCAGTGCATCGGGCTCTCGCCACAGCTGCCCACTCCACAGGCCAACGCCGAGCAGCAGCGAGGCGGCGAGTGCGAATGACCACACCGCCCGTCGACGTGCGGCATGACGCACGGCAGGCCTGACACGCAGCGGCAGCACGCTGGCCGTGGCGGGCTTACGCAGCAGCGCCAGCAGTTGCGGCGGCACCGGCGCATCCAGCACCGGCGCGAGCTGCGCCTTGAGCAGCCGCCGCGTGGCGGCAAAGTGCTCAACGCGCGCCGCCAGTATTGGGTCGCTCTGCACGGCGGCGGCCAGTTCGTGATCGGTGCTCGCTTCGCCATCGGCGAAGGCCATCAGTTGTTCGTCAGTGAAGTGGCGCATGCGCTCCTCCCAGCAGTGTGTGGAGCGCGGTGCGTGCCCGCGCCAGTCGGGACATCACGGTGCCAATCGGCACCTCCAGCAGTTCGGCTGCTTCGCGGTAGCTCAGGTCTTCGACGCAGACCAGCACCAGCACGGCGCGCATCGGTGGTGGCAGTTTCTGGATGGCGCCGAGCACCTGATCCAGCAGCAGATGTTGCTCGAAGCCCGCCTGCCAGTCGGCACCCGGCAGCTGTTCGAGCTGCTCGCTCTCCATCTGGTCGATGGGCGCTGCGGCGCGGTGGCGGTCGATCCAGAGGTTCTGGGTGATCTTGAACATCCAGCTGTCGAGCCGCGTGCCGGGCTGCCATTGCGACTGCCGGCCCAGCGCGCGTTCGCAGGCGGCCTGCACCAGATCATCGGCATCGCTCTGGTTGGCGGTCAGGCCCAGTGCAAAGCGCCGCAGGCGCGGCAGCAGGGTGATCAGCTCGCTGCGAAAGGCATCGGCCATGGGCAGCTCAGCAGGTGCAGTCCTTGGCACCGGGCGCGCATTTGACCAGCGTAGGCGAGCCAGGCTTGCGCACATAGCACTCGGTAGCACCGGGCTGATGCTGCTTTTGCGCAGCGGCAGCACCGCCCGCCACAGCCACGGCACCGACGGCGAGCAGCCCCACCGCCGGGCAGGCATTGGCCGACTGCGAATAACCGGGGCCGGACTGAGAGGCCGAGCACATGCCCGCCTGCTGCTGAAAGCCCGGTGCAGATTGCGAAGCCCGGCCCGGCCCAGCGCTTTGCTTGAAACCGGGGCCCGACTGCGAAGCACGCCCAGGGCTGGCACTTTGCTGAAAGCCGGGGCCGCTCTGCCGGGCCGAGGTCGTCCCCGCACGCTGCTGCGGCACCCTGTTCGGCGCGGCAGGTTTTGCGGCCGCTGCCGAGCCCAGCGCGGGCTTGGCCGCCAGCGGCGCGGCGGTGGTCGTTGCCACGGCGCTGCTGCCGGCCGCTGCCACACCGCTGCCAACCGCCACCCCCGTGGCCGCCACGCCGCCGACCAAGGCCGTGCCACCCACCACGGTCGCGGCCGTGGTCGCGGTGCCGAGCGCCCCCAAAGCCGCCACGCCGCCGCCAACCGCCCCAATGACGGGGATCGCCACACAGCCGCTGCTGGCTAGGCAGCCGAGCAGCGCCAGCAAGGCAAAGCAGCAGCGAGAGATCAGTGCAGACATGGTGGCTCCGGCATCACTCAAGGATGCGTGGCGGGGAACGGCTCCCCACATCGACAACGGTCGACGTGGGGATTTATTCCCTACTTCGCAATCTGCATGCGATTGATGGTCTCGCCATCAGCGGCAAAGCTGACTTTCAGCCCGTAGTAGTGGGTCTTGTCGAGCGCGCCCTCGATGGGCGTGCCGATGATTTCCCACAGGCCGAGGGTGGCGACATCGAGCACGCCATGCCCGAACGCGCGCAGCGCCGAGCCGGTGGCCTTGCGCACGCGGTAGGCGGCAATGTTGGGCTCGTCGAACTTCATCGCCGGCAGCGGCTCCGCGCCGCGTGCCACCAGGCAGGTGCGAGTCTGGCAGGCAACGATGTCGTCGATGTCCACGCCCTCCTTGTCGGCAGCCATGTAGACGGCGCAGCCAGACAGCAACACGGCAGCAGCCAGCGAAACAATGCGGAGGAGCAACATGGGATATCCCTTGTGAATGATGGGCGCGAGCGCCTTCTTGATGAACAACGCCGACGGCGCTGATTTATTCCGAGGGCGCGAAGATTACCGGCAAGCCGGTGCTTGCAGCAGGCCCGCACCGTAACTATTGGCATCGCCGCCCAGCGGCCGCGCGCCGCTGCGCAGGCGCTCCATCACACCGAGCGGGGCCAGCTCCGGGTGCTGCGCCTTCACCACCGAGAACGCGGCGGTGACGAATGGCGAGGCAAACGAGGTGCCATCGCGAAACTGCCCGGCCCCGCTGCTGCTGGCGGTCCAGATGCTGACACCGGGTGCGGCCAGCGCCACGTAGCCACCGCGGTTGGCCTGGGCGTAGACCTTGAGGTGGCGATCCACCGCCGTGACGCCGATGGCCTCGGCATAGGCAGCCGGGTATTGCTGCGCGGCCTGCGGCCCCAGATTGCCGACTGCCGCCACCACGCCGGTGCCGGACTGCACCAGCCGCCGGATGGCGCTGTGCAGCAGGCGGCTGTCCGGTCCGGCGAGGCTGATGTTGATCACGGCGGGCTGCTGACCCGCGAGCCAGTCCAGCCCGGCGGCGAGGCGCGCGGCATCGGTGTAGGGCTGGCCCTCGGCATCGAGCGAGAACACATCCGCCGCCAGCAGCTCGGCCCCCGGCAGCAGGCCGGGGTAGGCACTGCCGGCCGCACCCGCGAGCAGCACGGCGACAGCGGTGCCGTGTTCCTGCTCGCGCCGGCTGGCCTGCCCCGGTGCGATGCGGTGGGTCTCGATGCGCTGGCCCGCCAGCGCTGGGTGCAGGCGATTCACCGCGCCATCGACCATGCCCACCCGCACCGCCAGCGCGCAGCGCGCGGGCCAGCCCACCAGCGTCTGCGGGTAGCAGCGCAGGCCCTGGCAGCCGGGCTTGGCGGCCGCCAGCCGGTAGATCGGATTGCGCTCGTAGCGGCCTTCGGGGTCGGCTTTTTGCAGGGCGGCGAGCGCGGTGGCCACCGGCATGCCGGCTGGCGGGCGCAGCCGCACCACGGTGAGTGCGAGATGGTTGAGCGTGCCGGCCTCGGCAAAGCTGAAGCCCAGTGCCCTGGCCGCAGCCAGACCGCTGGCGGAGAGATCCTGCACCAGGATTTCCTGCGGCAGAAACCGCATGCCGGGTGCGAGCAATGGCGGCAGCTGCATGCTGGCCTGCGCCGAGGCAGTGACCAGCTGCTGGGCCTGCAGAATGGGCGCGGCAGAGACATACCCCGCCGTGGTCGCCACCATCTGGCCGCCCACCATCGCGACCTCGGTGATAGCACCTGCACCGGCGGCCCCGGCAACGCCCCCGACTGCACTACCGGCGGCAGCGGTGGTGCCCGCCACTGCCGCCACCGTGCCTGCTGCTGCGGTGCCCGCCGTCACCGCACCAACCGTGCCAGCAACCACCCCCGTGGTGCCTGCCACCGCGCCCACGGTTCCAGCGGTGGCGGCAGCCCCTCCCAGTGCCGCACCACCGGCCACCACACCGCCAGTGCCGGCAATGGCACCCACCAGCGCCGGGGCCAGGCAGCCCGAACAGCACAGGGCCAGTGCCAGCATCAGCAGTCTTGCGGTGGCGGGGCGCACCTGGAGGCTAATCCTTGCGCGCGACGACATTCACCATCGCCGCCGCAATCTGAAACGGCATGCCGCCGAGCTGCGCGCGGAGGCTGTCCGGCAGCTGGCGATCATCCAGCCGCAGCAGCGACACCTGCGCGGCTTCGTCGCCGATGCGGCCCTGCCAGGTTTGCACGGCGGGCGCATTGGGGCCGGTGTTGGGGGTGATGCCGAGCTGGCCGAGTTTATCGGCTTGCGGCAGCAGCGCCTGCGCGCCCTGCACCAGCGGCGCGGTGGAGGCATGCAGCTCGAACCAGGTGTTGAAGTCGTGCTGCAACAGCGGCGCGGCCCAGCGGGCGAGGCGCGGGGCGCTCTGCTGCACACGGTGCTGGATGCGCTGGCTGAGCCACTGCCCCGCCTGCTGGGCGATGGGGCTGAGCGCGCCGAGTGCGGCCGCAGCCGGTGCCGGCAGCCGGGCCATGCCGGGTGCGGCCATCGCCGCCAATGCGGGCTTGATGACGCTGGCGAGATTGGTCTGCACATGGG
>Ga0255086_1000180_pt1 | contig 22810 bp, 20 predicted proteins | sample Colum_Cont_RepC__FD_188438 | JGI IMG/M metagenome (GOLD analysis project Ga0255086, IMG submission 188438) | Freshwater microbial communities from Columbia River, Oregon, United States - Colum_Cont_RepC_8d | ecosystem: Environmental > Aquatic > Freshwater > River | place: USA: Oregon | collected... | reverse complement strand
GTTGGGCGGCGGCACCGTGCCGGCTGCACTGGAGATGGTGAAGTCGGTGTTGGAAAGATCAAAGAAAATACTCGATGCGCACTTCACCTTGATACGGGCATTGGCGGTCGCTGAACTGGCAGGCAGTGTCACCGACTGCTCGCCATCGTTGGGCTGCGCGGTGGCGAGGGTGCTGGGGAAGCTCATGCCACCATCGGTCGAGAGCAGCACGTCCACCGTGGCGCAAGCGATCGGCGCCACATCGGTGCCCGCCACATCCCAGGTCAGCGGCACGGTATCGCCCTCACGGAACATCTCGCCGCCATTGGGGGCCAGCAGCAGGAAGGGGCCGGTATCGGCGACGTTGAACTGGAGATCGGCGCTGGCCACACCGCCGGCATCCGGCATTGCTGCAGTGCCCGTCGCGGTGCTGCGGTTGTCGCGCACGGTCAGGCGAAAGCTCAGGCTGCGGGCGCCGGCAGGCAGAATCTCGCCGAGGGTCTGGGTGTTGTTGGCGAGGTCGGACACTTGCGGGAAGCTGCGCGTGGGCGAAGTGCTGGGGCGGAATGAGCGGAACAACGGTGCGGTGCCATCCGGCGCTTGCGCCAGCCCTGCGGCACCGAGGTCGAACTGCTCCCAGTGGTAGGTCAGTGCATCGCCGTCTGGATCGCTGCCGATACCAGTGAGTGCAAACGGCGTGAGCTTGGGGATGGTGAAGCCGCCGGTGCCGGCATCGGCTACCGGGGCGCGGTTGCCGTTGGTGGTAATGACGGCGCAATCGTTGCCTGCGTCTTCACGCGTGTAAGCGACGATTTCGTCAAAGCTCACCGCATGAAAATGGTCGTCGCTGTTGAGGGCGACATTGTCATCACCGCAGATGCCGGCGTAGGCCATGATGGTGGTGCCGCTGCCCGGCTCGTAGGCAGTGCCGCCGTTGCGGTTGCCGCCAGCGCAGGCACCCGTGGCGCTGTTGAAAGTGTGGTTGCCGCCAAACTGATGGCCCATCTCGTGGGCGACGTAGTCCACATAGAAAGGGTCAGCTACTGGCATCGGCAGGCCCGTCACGCCCATCGCCTTGTTGGCGGCCGCGCACACCACGCCCAAGCCCGCGACGCCGCCGCCGCCGGTGCTCACCACATGGCCGATGTCATAGCTGTTGGGGCCGACGGTGGCGGCCAGCACCACGCCGTTGATGGCCAACAGTTGCAGCGGCTGATCGTCGATGTAGGGGTCGGTGTTCGGCTCGGTGAAAATCGCGGCGTCGTTGTTGTCGATCAGTTGCAGGCGTACGCCGACTTCGCGTTCGTAGATGCCGCTGACGCGATTGACCAGCACCACCTGCTCGGCGACCACCTTCGACTTGTCGGCCAGCAGCGACACCGGTAGCAGCTCAGGGTCGTGGAACAGCGAATACTCGCCGGTTGCCGCCAGCGCCAGACGATAGGTGCGCAGCTCGCCGGCGATGCTCACGCCCTTGCTCAGTGGCAGCAGGCCGGTGGGTGCGGCGGATTTATTCGGCCGCAGGGGTGCGACCTTGGGCGGGGTGATGACCTGATCGCCCAGCATGGGCGTGCTGCGGCGGGCATCCTGCTTGAAGTAGCTCTGGTAGTGGCGGGTGTCGCCACGGCTGAAGGGGTCGATGTAGACCACACCCTTGGGGCCGCTGATCATGCCGTGGAAGCCGCGCGGGCCAATGTCGAAGCGGCCGGTGGTCAGGGCGTCGTCGAGTGCTGTGCCCGCGTAAGTCTTGATGCCTGGATACTTTGCCGCCAATCCCGGTGCCATCACCGCCGTTTCGACGATACGGAAGCTCTGACTCTGGCCATCCGGCATCGGCAGGTCGATGATGGCCGTCGAGATCGCGCGACTGCCCTCTGACGGTGCCTGCGCGAGGGTCGCGCGCAGGGCGTCGTAGTCCATTGCGAAGCTGCGCGCCGCGATGGGCGTGATGAGCCGTGGGCCCTGCAGGGGGATCAAGCCAGCTTTGATGTCACGCCACAGCGCGCCGCCGGTGTTGCCAGCGGCAACAGCGAGGTTTGAGAGGGCCATTCCTGAGAGGGCCAGCAGCGTGCCGCAGAAAAACAGCTGGGTGTTGCGCATTGGGTTTCCCTCTCTGAGTGCGATGGTTGGTTTGTGCGATACGCAGGCAACCCGTGTGCCGATGCGCGCCTCAATCTGCGGCCAGCGCCTCGGCACAGGCGTGTCCGCTGGCCCAGGCCCACTGAAAGTTGTAGCCGCCCAGCCAGCCCGTGACATCCACTACCTCGCCGATGAAATGCAGGCCAGGGCTGCGCTTCGACTCCATCGTGCTTGATGACAGCTCGCGCGTATCGACCCCGCCCAGCGTCACCTCGGCCGTGCGATAGCCCTCGGTGCCATTCGGCGTGATCGGCCAGGCATGCAGGGTGGCAGCCAGCGTCTTGATCTCGGCATGCATCAGTTGGCGCATCAGTTTTGGCGGTGCATGCAGCTCCGCAAAGCGTTGCGCAAAGCGCTTGGGCAGGGCCTCGGCCAGCACGCTGCGCACCTCACTGGCGGGGTGGGCTTGTTGCTGCGCGGTGAGCCAGTCGTGGGCATCGGTGTGCGGGAACAAGTCCAGCGTCAGCGCCTCGCCCGGCTGCCAGTAGCTGCTGATCTGCAAGATCGCCGGGCCGGAGAGGCCGCGATGCGTCACCAGCAATTGATTGCGGAACTCGGCCTTGCCACTGCTGGCGGCAACCGGCAACGCCACGCCGCTGAGGTCGCTCCATTGCTCCAGCGGTTTGCCGCTCAGTGTGAGTGGTACCAAGCCCGCACGAGTCGGTAGCACGGTGTGCCCAAGCTGCTTCGCCAGCGTGTAGCCAAAGCCGCTCGCGCCCATGGTGGGGATCGACAGGCCGCCGGTGGCCACCACCAGCTTCGGCGCCTTGAAAGTGCCGCGCGAGGTGTGCACGGCATAGCCGTTCGCGGTCTTGTCGACGGCACTGATGCTGCATTCGATCTCGATCTGCACACCGGCGTCGGCGCACTCCTTCAGCAGCAGATTGACGATGTGCTTGCTCGACTCGTCGCAGAACAACTGGCCCAGTTCCTTCTCGTGATAGGCGATGCCGTGCTTCTGCACCAGCGCGACGAAATCCCAGGGCGTGTAGCGCGCCAGTGCCGACTTCACGAAATGCGGATTGGCCGAGAGAAAGTTTTCGGGCGCGGTGCCGAGGTTGGTGAAATTGCAGCGACCGCCACCGGACATCAGGATCTTCTTGCCGACCTTGTTGGCGTGTTCGATCACCAGCACGCTTTTGCCACGCAGACCTGCCTGGAATGCACAGAACAGGCCTGCCGCGCCGCCGCCAAGCACAACAAGATCATGACTCATGCCGTGGCCGGCAACAGAGACATCAGCGCAGTGGCAGCCGCCGACAAGGTGCGCTTCTCATGCCACACCACACCCAGCTCACGTTCCAGCGACAACTCGCGGATGGGCAGGGCGATCAGGTCTTTGTCGAGCATGGAGCGCGGCAGCACGCTCCAGCCCAAGCCAATCATCACCAGCATCTTCAGGGTTTCGAGATAGTTGGTGGCCAGCCGGATGCGCGGTTTGAGGCCGTGCTGTGTGAGGGCTGCGGTGACGATGCGATGGGTGTAAGTGGCCTCGTCCGGCAGCACGGCGGCGTGTTCGGCAAGATCGCCCAACTTGGGTTTTTTCAGTGCAGTCAGTGGGTGGCCGGGGGCCACCACGACATCCAGCGGGTCAGGCCAGACCAGTCGCGATTTGAGCTGCGGCAGGGTCTGCGTTGGCAGGGTGACGATGCCGATCTCCAGCTTGCCCGCCAGCACGGCCTCGCAGGCCACTTCGCTGTCCATGAACTGGATGTCGAGATCAACCTCCGGGTAGGCGAGCGTGTAGGCGCGCAGGACTGGCGGCAGGCGGTGCAGGCCGATGTGATGGCTGGTGCCGATGGAGAGCCGGCCTTCGACCTTCTCTGACAGCAAGGACAGCGCGCGACGGCCATCCTCGATGTCGTGCAGCACGCGACGTGCATAGGGCAGCAGCGCGCGGCCGGCGTCGGTGAGGCTGATCTGGCGGCCGACGCGGTCGAACAGTTGTCGGCCCAGCTGGTCTTCGAGCGTGGCGATGCGCTTGCTCACCGCAGGCTGGCTCAGGAACAAGCGCTCGGCCGCCTTCGAGAACGAGGCGGTGTCGGCGACTTCCAGGAAGGCGGAGAGGGCTTGGGTGTCCATGCTTGAAAGTATATCGATGCGGCATGAAATCTATGACAACGATTCATTGGCGTTATGAGTGAGTCGCGCCTAGAGTGCGCACCATTCCAGATTTTCAGCAGGTGCACTGCATGGCTAAAACGCTTTACGACAAGTTGTGGGATGCGCATGTCGTGCGCGCCGAAGGCGATAGCGCGCTCATCTACATTGATCGTCATCTAGTGCACGAAGTCACCAGTCCGCAAGCCTTCGAGGGCCTGCGCATGGCGGGCCGCTCCCCGTGGAAGCGCCTTGCCAATCTGGCCGTGCCTGACCACAACGTCCCGACGACTGACCGCGCGGCGGGCATTGCCGACCCCATCAGCCGCGAGCAGGTGGATGCGCTCGACCGCAACGTCAAGCACTTCAACGTGCCCTACATCCCCTTGGCCGATGTGCGCCAAGGCATCGTGCATGTGGTGGGGCCGGAGCAGGGCGCGACCCTGCCGGGCATGACCGTGGTCTGCGGCGACTCGCACACGGCGACGCATGGTGCGTTCGGCGCGCTGGCTTTCGGCATCGGCACCAGCGAGGTCGAGCATGTGTTGGCCACGCAAACGCTGATGCAGAGCAAGACCAAATCGCTGCTGATTCGCGTCAAGGGCCATGTGGGCGCAGGCGTGACGGCGAAGGACATCGTGCTCGCCATCATCGGCCGCATCGGCACGGCCGGTGGCACCGGCTACACCATCGAGTTCGCAGGCGAGGCGATCATGGCCTTGTCGATGGAAGGCCGCATGACGGTCTGCAACATGGCGATTGAAGCCGGCGCACGCGCGGGCCTGATCGCGGTGGACGACACCACCATCAATTATGTGAAGGGCCGTCCGCTCGCACCCAAGCCGGAGCACTGGGCGCAGGCCGTGGCTTGGTGGAAGACGCTGCACTCCGACGAAGGCGCGCATTTTGATCGCGTGGTGGAACTCGATGCTGGCTCAATCGAGCCGCAAGTGACCTGGGGCACCTCGCCTGAAATGGTGGTGCCGGTTGGCGGCCGCGTGCCGGACCCGGCCAGCGAAGCGGATGCCACCAAGCGCAACGGCATGGAGCGGGCGCTGGCCTACATGGGCCTCGCTGCCAACACGCCCATCGAGCAGATCGCCATCGACAAGGTCTTCATCGGCAGTTGCACCAATGCCCGAATCGAAGACCTGCGTGCCGCCGCCGCAGTGGTTCGTGGCAGGACCAAGGCCGCGAATGTGAGCCTGGCGATGGTCGTGCCCGGCTCCGGCCTGGTGAAGCAGCAGGCCGAGGCCGAAGGCCTGGATGCGATCTTCAAGGCCGCAGGCTTCGAGTGGCGCGAGCCGGGTTGCTCGATGTGCCTCGGCATGAACGACGACCGCCTCTCGCCCGGCGAGCGTTGCGCCAGCACCAGCAACCGTAATTTCGAGGGGCGACAGGGGGCCGGTGGCCGCACGCATCTGGTCAGCCCCGCGATGGCCGCCGCCGCCGGCATTGCCGGCCACTTCATCGATGTGAGGAGTGTGTGATGCAAGCCTTTACCGTGCTCACCAGCAAGGCGCTGCCGCTGGACCGCGCCAATGTCGATACCGACGCGATCATCCCCAAGCAGTATCTGAAGTCCATCTACAAGTCCGGCTTCGGGCAATACCTGTTCGACGACTGGCGTTATCTCGATGCGGGTGACTTGAGCGTGCCGGTGGCGAGCCGTCGGCCCAATGCCGAGTTCGTGCTGAATCGGGCGATCCATGCCGGGTCGGAGGTGCTGGTCGCGCGCGAGAATTTTGGCTGCGGCTCGTCGCGCGAGCATGCGGTGTGGGCGCTCAACGACTACGGCTTTCGCTGCGTCATCGCGCCGAGCTTCGCCGACATCTTCTACAACAACTGCTTCAAGAACGGGGTGCTGCCGGTGATGCTGCCGGCGGATTCCGTCGATGCCTTGTTCCAGGCCATCGCCGCGAATGCCGAGTTGCCGGTGACGATTGATCTCGCCGCACAGACCGTGCGCTGGAGCAAGGCCGAGGCGCAGTTCGAGATCGACGCCTTCCGCAAGGATTGCCTTGTGCTAGGCCTCGACGAGATTGGCCTGACCTTGCAAAGCGCTGATGCCATCCGCGCCTACGAAGCCCAGCGCGCGCAGATTGCGCCCTGGTTGTTTGCCTGAGGGGTTCGACATGAAACACATCGCACTCGCGCTACTTGCACTGGTCACCGGCACTGCCCATGCCGCTGGTCCAGAACCAATCTGGAAAACCGAGGGCTTCGCCAACCCCGAATCGGTGGTGTACAGCTCGCTGCAAAAGCTGCTGTATGTCAGCAATGTCAATGGAGCGCCGGACGCCAAGGATGGCAACGGCTTCATCTCGCAGGTGGGCCTGGATGGCCGCATCATCAAGCGCGAATGGGTGAAAGGCCTCAACGCGCCCAAGGGCTTGGCCTATCTGCGCGGCTATCTCTACGTCGCCGACATTGACCAGTTGCTGGAAATCGACACCGGCAATGGCCGCATCGTGCGGCGCTTCAAGGCGGCGGGTGCCAAGTTTCTCAATGACGTGACGGTGACGCCGCGCGGCACCGTGTTTGTGAGCGACACCGTCACCAACACCCTCTGGCGCTTGCAGGGAGAGAGCTTCACCGCCTGGCTCAGCGATGCCGCACTCGAAAATCCCAACGGTCTCGTCTTTGATCAGGGACAACTCGTGGTGGCCAGCTGGGGCGCGATGAAACCGGACTGGTCCACCGAAACGCCGGGCTACCTCAAGGCGGTGGATGTCGAGGCCAAGACCATCAGCGCCCGGTTTCTGCCCATTCCCCTCGGCAATCTCGATGGCCTTGTCGCGAACGGCAAAGGTGCCTACGTAGTGACCGATCATGCGCGCGGCAATGTGTTTCGCATTGGGGCGGATGGCCAAGCCAGGCTCTGGCTGCAACTCACCACTGGCACGGCAGATATCGGCGCTGCGCCCGGCCTCATCGTGCTGCCGCAGATGCGCGAGAACACCCTCAGCGCCTACTCGAACAATTAAGACATGACCGCAAAACTGCTTATCCTCCCCGGTGACGGCATCGGTACCGAGATCATCCGTGAAGCTGAAAAAGTGCTGACTGCGCTGCGTGACCGTCACGGCCTGGATGTGGTCTGGGAACATGGCCTGCTGGGCGGCGCGGCCTACGATGTGCATGGCGAGCCGCTGCCGGAAGTGACTCTGGAAAAAGCCCGCGCGGCCGACGGCATCCTGTTCGGTGCCATCGGCGGCCCGCAGTACGACACCTTGCCAAAAGACAAGCGCCCGGAGCGTGGTCTGCTGGGCATCCGTGCGGCGATGGGCTTCTATGCCAACCTGCGCCCGGCCATCCTCTACCCGCAGCTCGCCAACGCCAGCTCGCTCAAGCCAGAGCTGGTGGCGGGGCTGGATGTGCTGATCGTGCGTGAACTCACGGGTGGCATCTACTTTGGCCGCCGTGACACGCGCACGGTCGAGAACCATCGCGTTGGCGACACCGTGGTGCCCAGCGCCGTGGTGGCTAGCGATGTGGAGGAATACTCCGACTTCGAGATCGAGCGCATCGCCCACACCGCCTTCAAAGCGGCACAAATCCGCAACAAGAAGCTCTGCTCGGTGGACAAGGCCAATGTGCTGGAATCCAGCCAGCTCTGGCGCGAGACGGTGATCCGCGTCGGCAAGGACTACCCGGATGTTGAGCTGAGCCACCTCTATGTGGACAACGCCGCCATGCAGCTGGTGCGTGCGCCCAAGCAGTTCGATGTGATCGTCACCGGCAATCTGTTCGGCGACATCCTGAGCGATATCGCCGCCCAGCTCACGGGCAGCATCGGCATGCTGCCGAGTGCCTCGATGAACGAAAAGGGGCAGGGCCTGTTCGAGCCGATCCACGGTTCGGCACCGGACATCGCTGGCAAGGGCGTGGCCAATCCGCTCGCCACCATCCTCTCGCTCGCCATGCTGCTGCGCTATTCGCTCAAGCGCGGCGATCTGGCGGACAAGGTCGACGCCGCCGTCGAGCGCGTGCTGGCCAGCGGCCTGCGCACGGGCGACATTGCTGCCCCCGGTGAGAGCCGCGTCGGCACGGTGGCGATGGGCGATGCTGTCGTGGCCGCACTCGGCTAGGCGATGAGCTGGCTCTATCTGATCGCTGCCGGGATCTTCGAGATCGGGTTTACCACCTGCTTGAAGCTCTCAGACAACTTCAGCGACTGGCGCTGGAGCACGGCCTTCGGCGCGTGTGCCTTCATCAGCTTTAGCCTCTTGAGCCAGGCCACCAAGACCATCCCGCTCGGCACCGCCTATGCGGTGTGGACGGGCATCGGTGCCTTTGGCACGGCGCTGATCGGCATCCTCTGGTTCAAAGACCCGCTCACCTTCTGGCGTGTGTTTTTCCTGTTCCTGCTCGTGGCATCGATCATCGGCCTCAAGCTCGTGAGCGCGCACTGACATGCAACTGATCGAAGTCACCGACGGGCAGGGTAAGGTCATCGCGCCGGATTGGCTGCTTGCGGCCGAGGCTACGCACCGCCAGTTGCGTCCGCAACTGCCCGCCGACTACGCCGCCAAGATGCAGCGTGTGTTCGCTCAGGGCGGGCGCATGGTGGTCGCGGCCGAGGGCGATACGGTGCTCGGCGTGGCGGTCTGGCGCATCTACGAGAACACACATCAGGGCCTACAGGTTTATGTCGATGACCTCGTCACCGACGACACCCATCGCTCCCAGGGCGTGGGCCATGCGCTGATCGAGTGGTTGAGTGCCCGTTCGCGCATGTTGAGCGCCACCGCGCTCACGCTCGACAGCGGCACCCAGCGCCGGGACGCGCATCGCTTCTACCTGCGCGAACGCTTCGACATCACTTCCTTTCACTTCAACAAGAACCTGTAGAGAGATCGCATGAGCCGCACATTTGATATTGCTGTTGTCGGCGCCACGGGCGCTGTGGGTCAGGCCATGCTGGAGATCCTGGCCGAGAGCAAGGTGCCGTACGGCAAGGTCTATCCGCTCGCTAGCGAGCGCAGCGTGGGCACGACGGTTGAGTTCGACGGCAAGCACCTGCATGTCGAGAACCTCGCCGACTTCGATTTCAGCAAGGTGCAGATTGGTCTCTTCTCGCCGGGCGCGAGCGTCTCTGCCATCTACGCGCCCAAGGCCGCTGCCGCAGGCTGCGTGGTGATCGACAACACCAGCCAGTTCCGTTACGACGCCGACATCCCGCTGGTGGTGCCGGAGGTCAACCCCGAAGCCATTGCCGGCTACAAGACGCGCGGGATCATCGCGAACCCCAATTGCTCGACCATCCAGATGCTGGTGGCCTTGAAGCCCATCTACGATGCGGTGGGCATTGAGCGCATCAATGTCTGCACTTATCAGTCGGTGTCCGGCACCGGCAAGGAGGCCATTGAAGAACTGGCCGCCCAGACCGCCGCCCTGCTCAACGCCCAGCACTACGAGCGCAAGGTCTACCCCAAGCAGATCGCCTTCAACTGCCTGCCGCAGATCGACGTGTTCCAGGACAATGGCTACACCAAGGAAGAAATGAAGATGGTGTGGGAGACCCGCAAGATCTTCGGTGACGAGAGTATTCTGGTGAACCCGACCGCCGTGCGTGTGCCGGTGTTCTACGGCCACAGCGAGGCCTTGCACATCGAGACCAGGAAGAAGATCACCGCTGCCCAAGCGCGTGCCCTGCTGGAGAAGGCACCGGGCGTGGAGGTGGTGGACGAGCGCGTCGATGGCGGCTGGCCCACGGCCGTGACCGAGGCCAGCGGTACCAACCCGACCTATGTCGGGCGAATCCGTGAGGACCTGAGTCACCCCCGCGGTCTCAACCTCTGGGTAGTGGCGGATAACGTCCGCAAGGGAGCGGCCTTGAACGCGGTTCAGATTGCTGAGCTACTGACGGCGAATTACCTGTAAAAATTCATTTGGAATGCACGTTGCCGCAGGCATAAACTTAGGTTATAAAGCCACTTAGCGCCGGGACTTCAAGCATTACACTCACATTCCGGCGCCTCAAAACATGATCGTTTTTGAGGGTGCGGGAGCGCTTATGCGACAGCAATTTGCACACATTGTTTTTGTTGCAGTGGCGCTGATGAGCGCTGCACTTACTCAGCGCGCCTTTGGTCTCGGCCTAGATGACATCGAGGTCAGTTCCAACCTTAATCAGCGGTTCTCCGCCAGCATCCGGCTGACCGAGGTCAGCGCAGAAGACCTCGAAACGGTGACCGCTGATGTGGCCCCGAACGAAGCTTTTGAACGCGCTGGCATTGAGCGTGCGGAGTATCTTTCGAGTCTCGATTTCCAGATCAAGAATGATCACGGTCAGCCACGCGTGCTGATTACCAGCAGTCAGATCGTTCGAGAGCCGGTATTGAACCTGCTCGTTCAGGCGAGTTGGCGTGGTGGCAAGATTCTTCGTGACTATAGCGTTCTGTTAGATCCCGCAGAAACGATCGCGGTGGGTTCCCAGCCGGCGCCTGCGGTGTCTGACGCTACTGCTGTAGCAGCACAGGTCCCAATCGCCTCCTCTTTGGTATCCGAACGAAAGCAAAACTCAAAGGTTGAGCCTGCGCCAATTATTGCCAAGCCAGAGACCTTCTACCAACCCCTTAAAGAGCGGCTGCAGGACTCTGCTTCAAAGCCTGCCAATGCAACTGAGAAGCCAGTTGTTAGTGCTTATGTGGTTCCAACTGCTGATGCCACTGGCCGCTATGGCCCGGTGATTGCCAAGGAGACTCTCTGGAGCATTGCGACCAAGGTCAGACCTGACGGGGTCAGCATGGATCAGGTTTTGTTCGCGCTTTCTGAGGCGAATCCTGGGGCAATCCAGCATGGGACTACAGTCAATAAAGGCGCGATGCTGAAAGTGCCATCTGCCAAGCAGATGCAGTCCATTACAGTGCTCGAGGCCATGAAGCGGCTAGATCATTTGCGCTCCCTCCAAGCCCATCTGCCGGCTCAGGCGATGGCCAAGCCAGCAATTGCCCAAACTCAGACTACAGGGGATACCAAGCCTGAGGCGTCGTCATCTGCAGTTACTCCTATCGCATTGCAAGCCAATGCAACATTAGGGGGGCGACAGCCAGCGATCATCGCGGAGGCAAGTAAAGTTGCTTCATCCGATCCGCAGCCTGAAGCGCTAGCTGTCGCTGCTGCAGCAACCGTCAAACCTGATCAACCTGCTGCGGTCACTAATCCAGTAGCGCCCTCCTCGGCGGAAATGCCTGTGGAGAGCTTGCCGCCAGCAGCGCCTATTGCTCCTGCAACTGCAGTCGCGGCTACTGCTGCCCCGTCTCTCTCTCAGCGTCTGCCTGAGCCCGCTTCGAATACAGATGAGCCCCCTGACTTCCTGCTTCTCGCACTGATAGTTGGTTTGCTGCTGCTCGCTGCTGGAATCTTTGTGCTAGCAAGGCGCCGCGGCAAAACTAATGTATCGAATCAGGCCTTTGCCGAGTTCACTGCAAAGTCACCTGCCAGCGACACATCATCTGACAACGCCGCGCGCTTTGCTGCGACTCAGACGCTGACTGAGCGAGCTATGAAGGCTAGTGATGCCACACAGCAGATCACCCAGCAGATCAGGCAGCAACAGACCCAGAAAGCAGCGCCGCAAGAGCATGATTTCGGAGCAACGCTGGTTCTCGAACCTCAGGTGATGGCTTCTCTCAAAGAGAGCGCAAAGGCTTCTGTTGTCGACGATGGCAAGACTGCTGATTTTGACAAGACCATGCAGGTCGATGTGGATACCCTCCAGATTGATCTCAACGATAACGATCCCTTAGCTGAGGCTGATTTCCACCTTGCCTATGGTCTGTACGACGAGGCTATACAGTTGCTTCAGACTGCAGTGAAACAAAGCCCCTCCCGTCTTGAATTGGAGGCCAAGCTGGTTGAGACTTATTTCGCCGCCGGACGTGCTATTGAGTTCCAGGAGTTGGCCGCCAACTTGCGCGACAAGCTGACTCCCGCAGAGTGGAGCAAGGTCGTGATCATGGGGTCACAGATCTGCCCGGATGCCGCACTATTCCAAACGGGTACAGATGAGCGGCTCGTTCCCGAAACCGATTTTGATCTCGCTTTTGACGATGCATTGCCACCAAAAGCAGAGCCATCACTACAAGTGTCGTCCGTAGGTGATGCGCGGCTTGAGTTCTCTGTTTCCTCGCCAGCACTCTCAGCCCAGCCTGAGACAGGTACTCGTGATGCAGAAAGCTCGCTTTCGTTCATGCTCGAGGAGATGTCGAATCCAGCGCCGATTGACATGCCTGAGCCAGTCGACAAGAACATTGTTGAATTTGCGCTCGGTTCGCCTTCATTGGATATCAGCATTCCTAAGCTGTCAGAACCCGAGCCTCGGAAGAGCGACAGCAAATCTGGTTCCTCACTTGAGATGGATAGCCTCGGTTTTGATCTTCAAGAGTTTGAGTTCAGCCTGACATCCAGCAGTCTCTCGTCTGACCCAGTCAGCAATGATTTCAATACCAAGCTTGATTTAGCCAGAGCCTATGTCGAGATGGGTGACAACGATATGGCGCGCAGCCTCTTGCACGAGGTCCAGCTTCAGGGCAACGCCAATCAGCAGCAGGAAGCGACTAGTCTGTTACAGCGTTTGCCGAAGTAAGCATCCGTGCATGTTCAAGGGCACCTTGCGAGGTGCCCTTTCGGTTTGAAGGGATTGTGCTGATATGACCCGCTGGGCCGCCCGCATCGAATACATCGGCACCGCCTACGCAGGCTGGCAGAGGCTGTCGCACAACATCAGCGTGCAGCAAAAACTTGAAGAAGCCCTGTCGATTGTTGCCGATCATCCAGTCCAAGTGATGGCGGCAGGCCGTACTGACGCTGGTGTTCATGGGCTAGGACAGGTGGTGCATTTCGACACCATAGCCGCGCGCAATGTGTTGGCCTGGACGCTGGGGGCCAATGTGCATCTGCCGCCGGATATATCGCTGCGCTGGGCGCAGCCGGTGTCGCTGGATTTCCATGCCCGGCATCAGGCGCTGTCTCGGCGCTACCGCTATGTGTTTCACAACACCCGCGCCCGCTCGGCCATGAGTGCCAGCATGGCGACGTTCTGGCATCGCGCGCTGGATGCGGACGCCATGCACATCGCGGCGCAGTTTCTGCTGGGCGAGCAGGATTTCTCCGCCCTGCGGGATGCCGAGTGCCAGTCGCCGACGCCGATGCGCAATGTGCAGGCGATTGCCGTCTGGCGCTGCGGCGAGTTTGTGGTGATCGACATCTCCGCCAATGCGTTCTTGCATCACATGGTTCGCAACATCGCGGGCACGCTGGCCGAAGTGGGGCAGGGCAAGCGGCCGATCGGCTGGGTGGCCGAGGTCCTGGCCAGCCGTGACCGCCGCAACGCCGGCATTACCGCACCACCCAACGGTCTCTACTTTGTGGGCCCTGAATACCCGGCGCACTATGGCTTGCCTGCACCACCAGAGCCTTGGTTTCCAGCCACAATGGTGCGATGAGCAACATCCGCACCCGCATCAAGTTCTGTGGCATGACGCGCGCTGAAGACGCGAAGCTGGCGGTCGCGTTGGGGGTGGACTTCGCAGGTTTCGTGCTGGTGCCGGGTAGTGCCCGTGCGGTATCGCCGCAGGCCGCCCAAGCCATCGCACAGCACCTGCCCGCATCGATGAAGACCGTGGCCTTGTTTCAGAACGCTGATGCCGATGCGATCACGGCCGCGCTGCAAGTCTTTAGGCCCGCGCTGCTGCAATTTCATGGCCGCGAGTCGGCAGCCTTCTGCGCCAGCTTTGGCCTGCCCTGGTTCAAGGCCGTGCCGATGGCCGAGCCACAGGACTACGCCGCATGGGAGCTCGAGCACGCTGCGGCGACTGCCTTGCTGGCCGATAGCCACACCACCGTAGGCGGTGGCGGCAGCGGCCATCGTTTTGAGTGGCAGCAGCTGCCGCCGCCTGCCGCTCGCCACCTGCCGCTGCTGCTGGCCGGCGGCCTGACCGCCGAGACGGTGGCTGAGGCCATCCGCACCGTGCGGCCCTGGGGTGTGGATGTCTCCAGTGGCATCGAGGGCAGCACCAAGGGGCTCAAGGATCACCGTAAAATGCGCGCCTTCGTCGAGGCCGTCCGGCTCGCCGATGCCTCTCTATAAGCACTCGTGAAAATGGCTGACGACTACTCGCTGTACCCCGACGCTCGCGGTCACTTTGGCCCCTATGGCGGCCGCTTTGTCGCCGAAACCCTGATGGAGCCACTGCGCGAACTCGAAGAGGCTTACGCACGGCTCAAGAACGATCCGGCTTTTCTCGCAGAACTCGACAACGACTACCGGCACTACGTCGGTCGCCCCAGCCCGCTCTACAAGGCTGAGCGACTGACCAAGGCCTGGGGCGGGGCCACCATCTGGCTCAAGCGCGAAGACTTGAACCACACCGGCGCGCACAAGATCAACAACACCATTGGTCAGGCCCTCCTCGCAAAGCACCTGGGCAAAACCCGCATCATCGCCGAGACCGGCGCCGGCCAGCATGGCGTGGCGAGTGCCACCATCGCAGCGCGCCTAGGTCTGAAGTGCGTGGTCTACATGGGCGTCGATGATGTCGAGCGCCAGTCGCCCAATGTCTACCGCATGAAGCTCCTGGGTGCCGAAGTGGTTCCCGTCACCAGCGGCACCCGCACGCTCAAGGACGCGTTGAATGAAGCGCTGCGCGACTGGGTGACCAATGTGGATGACACCTTTTACGTGATCGGCACCGTTGCAGGCCCGCACCCGTACCCGATGCTGGTGCGTGACTTCAACAGCATCGTCGGCCGCGAGTTGTTGCAACAGTGCCCAGCGCAGATCGGCCGTCTGCCGGATGCACTGGTCGCCTGTGTCGGCGGCGGCAGCAATGCCATCGGCATGTTCCACCCGCTGCTGCCGCATGCCGAGGTCGCCATGTATGGCGTTGAGGCCGGCGGCAAGGGCGTGGCAACCGGCGAACACGCCGCCCCCTTGAGTGCAGGCAAGCCCGGCGTGCTGCACGGCAACCGTACCTATGTGATGGCCGATGACGATGGCCAGATCATCGGCACTCACAGCATTTCGGCTGGCCTTGATTACCCCGGTGTCGGCCCTGAACACGCCTGGCTGAAGGACATCGGTCGGGTGAATTACGTCGATGCCACCGATGACGAATGCATGGATGCCTTCTACGAATGCACTCGTCGCGAGGGCATCATCCCGGCGCTCGAATCATCCCATGCCATCGCCTATGCCAAGAAACTGGCACCGCGCCTGGGGGCCGACAAGCACATCGTCGTCAACCTCTCCGGCCGTGGAGACAAGGACATCTTCACCATCGCCAAGCGCGAAGGGATCAGCTTGCTATGAGCCGCATTCAATCCCGCTTCGCCGCTCTCAAAGCCGCCAATCGCAAGGCCCTCATCCCTTTCATCACCGGCGGTGATCCCGCACCCGCGCACACGGTGGATTTGATGCATGCACTGGTTGCAGGCGGTGCCGATGTGATCGAGCTTGGCATGCCGTTCTCCGACCCGATGGCCGATGGCCCCACCATCCAGCTCGCCTGCGAACGGGCGCTGGCGGCCGGCACTACGCTCACCAAGATCATCGCGCTGGTGGCCGAGTTTCGCCGCAGTGACACCACCACGCCCGTGGTGCTGATGGGTTATCTCAACCCCATCGAGCACCGTGGCTTGGAGGCCTTTGCGACTCAGGCGAAAGCCGCCGGGGTCGATGGCGTGCTCATCGTCGACCTCGCGGTTGAAGAAACGCCGGAGTTCGCCCCAGTATTCAAGCGCGCAGGACTCGATCTCATTTTCCTGATCGCGCCCACGTCCACGCCTGCCCGTATTGCTGCCGTTGCACAGCAGGCCAGCGGCTACCTGTATTACGTCTCGCTCAAGGGCGTCACTGGCTCGGCCGCATTGGATGTCGACAGCGTTGCAGCCAAGCTGGCCGAGATCCGTGCCGTCACCGTGTTGCCGATCGCAGTGGGCTTCGGTATTCGGGATGCCGCCTCCGCAGCAGCCGTAGGCAAGGTGGCGGATGGCGTTGTGGTCGGCTCGGCATTGGTTTCAGAGATCGAGAAACACGCCGCGCAGCCTGAAACACTGCCGACATTGCTCAGGGATAAACTGCTTGCCATGCGCGTGGCGCTTGATGGGATTGCACGATGAGCTGGCTCGACAAAATCTCAGGATCCAAATTGCTCACCGAGGGCGTGCGCCGCAAGAGCGTGCCTGAAGGCTTGTGGACGAAATGCGAGAGCTGCCAGTCGGTGCTCTACCGCGCCGAGCTGGAGCGCACGCTGGAAGTCTGCCCCAAGTGCAGCGCACACCGGCCGATTGGCGCACGTGACCGGCTCAATCATTTTCTCGATCCGGAGCCGCGCATCGAGATCGCGGCGGGGCTCAAGTCCATCGACCCATTGGGTTTCAAGGACAGCCGCAAATACACCGAGCGTCTGGCAGAAGCCATTGTCGACTCTGAAGAAAACGATGCCCTGATCGTCATGCGCGGTCAGTTGATGGGCCTGCCACTGGTGGCCGCAGCATTCGAGTTCAGTTTCATGGGCGGTTCGATGGGCTCTGTAGTGGGTGAAAAGTTCACGCGGGGTGTGAATGCCTGCCTGGATCACGGTGTGCCGCTGGTGTGTTTTTCGGCCTCGGGTGGTGCGCGTATGCAGGAGTCGCTGTTTTCGCTGATGCAGATGGCGAAGACCAGCGCCGCACTGGCCAAGCTGCATGAGCGCGGCCTGCCGTTCATCAGCGTGCTCACGCACCCGACCATGGGTGGCGTATCTGCCAGCTTTGCGCAGCTGGGCGATGTGCAGGTGGCCGAACCGAATGCGCTGATTGGTTTCGCTGGTCCGCGCGTGATCGAGCAGACCGTGCGAGAGAAACTGCCGGAGGGTTTTCAGCGCGCCGAGTTTCTGCGCGACAAGGGCGCGATTGATTTGATTGTGGATCGCCGGGAGATGCGCGAACGTCTGCACAAGCTACTTGCCATGTTCATCCACTTCAAGCCGCCCGCACTTGCTGCCTGAACCCCAAGCAGACTGGTCGCTGCAAGACTGGCTGGCGTATCAGGAGCAGCTGCACCCCCAGGCCATCGAGCTGGGCTTGGCGCGGGTGCGCACGGTGGCCGAGCGGCTGGGCCTGCTGGCCGCTCCGCCGCTGACGATCATTGTCGGCGGCACCAATGGCAAGGGTTCAACCACCACCTTGCTGGCGCTCATCTATCGTGCAGCCGGATACCCAGTGGGGGCCTACACCTCGCCACATCTGCTGCGCTACAACGAGCGCGTTGCCATCAACGGCCAGCCGGTGGATGACGCTGCACTTTGCCGCGCCTTCGCAGCCATCGAGCAGGCGCGCGCCGAGATTTCGCTCACCTATTTCGAGTTCGGCACGCTTGCCGCGCTCTGGTTGTTCCGCGAGGCGGGTGTGCAGTTGCAGGTGCTCGAAGTCGGTCTGGGCGGGCGGCTGGACTCGGTCAACATCCTCGATGCCGATGCCGCCATCGTGACCAACATCGGCCTTGATCACCAAGACTGGCTGGGCAGCGATCGCGATGCCATTGGCCGCGAAAAGGCCGGCATCTGCCGCAGCGGCCGCATTGCCGTCTGTGTCGATCGTGATCCGCCAGCCGGCTTGCTGGACACCGCCCGCACTGCCGGGGCCAGGATGCTGCGGCTGGATACCAATGACTACGCTCTGCGCGCCGATGCCGATCAAGCCACCTGGCATTGGCGCGGTCAGCAAGGTGAATGGCTGAACCTGCCGCGACCCGCGCTGGCCGGCGCACACCAGCTCGACAATGCCGCCGGTGCGTTGGCGGTGGTCGAAGCACTCGGCACGCGCATGCCGGTATCGCCGACCGCCATCGCAGCCGCATTGCGCGCACTCACGCTGCCAGGCCGCATGCAGCGCCGGGGGCGCTTCGTGTTCGACGTGGCCCACAATGCCGAAGCCGCGCAAGCGCTGGCGGCCTATATGCAGGCACAGTTTCCGCTGCAGCCTGCCATCTGCATCGCCGGGATATTGGGTGACAAGCCCATCGAGGCTATTGGCACTGCACTAGCACCGGTGCTTGCTCGCATCATCACTTGCGATCTGCCCAGCCCGCGCAGCCTGGCAGCGCCCGTACTGGCAGCTCGGTTTTCGGCTGCTGGTCTTTCGGCGCAGGCAGGCGGCGCGCCAAAGTCCGCGCTGGTATTGGCGCTACAGCAAGCCGCCGCGGATCAGCCCATACTGGTTTGTGGCTCGTTTCTAACGGTTGCCGCCCTGCTGCCCTTGGCTTGCCCATGACCGACCTCCCGCCCGACACCGCCGCCCTCGTCAAACGACGCCTGACTGGCCTCATGGTGCTGCTCTTGCTCGTTTTTTTGCTGGGCCTGCTGCAACACCGGCAGAACGAGACGCTCGCGCTGGGGCTGAAATCCATCGTGATCACACTCGATGGCAATGCCCCGGCCTCGGCTGTGCCCACGCCAATGCCCGCAGAGGAGGAGGTTGCTGCCGTGGTGGTCCCCGATACTGACGAAGCGCCCCTGCTGCCCGTCGAGCCACCACTCCACAAGGTTGCTGAAACGCCCGTTGAGCCCGTACCTGAAAAATCCGTGGCAAAAGCACCGGTCAGCGACAAACCCAAGCTCACGGAAGCCACGAAACCCAAGCCCAAGCCTGCAATCGCACCGCGTTGGTATGTGGCAGTGGGCGCCTTCAAGGACGAAGCCTCGGCCCGCGCCGTAGGGCAGAGGGTGCGGCAAGCCGGCTTCAAAGTGGAGACGCGGCCCATTCTGTCGACGGGCGTGCGGCTCAAGCGGGTACTGGCCGGGCCCTTCAACACGGCAGACGGGGCCGAAACCGCACGCGCCACGTTGATTGTCGAGGGACTGACCAAGGCCGCTGTTGTTGCCGAAAAGTAGGCCGAAAGGAGCAGACTCGCGCAAACCGCTGCGCTATCATGCGCGCCCCGCCGGGATAGCTCAGTCGGTAGAGCGGCGCATTCGTAATGCGTAGGTCGCAGGTTCGATTCCTGTTCCCGGCACCATTTTTAGGTTTACAGAGAGTCACGAAAGTCTAAAACCCACTGAAAAAAGTGGGTTTTTTCGTTTTTGGCGTCTCCCAGCGTCTACGGACGTTTACCTGAAATACCCCCACTAAGGGGGTATCGTTGGGGGTATCGAGGCTTTTCTCCAAACACGATACCCCCAGCCATGCCACTGACCGAGATGAAGTGCCGCCACGCTAAACCGGCGGACAAGCCCTACAAGCTGTCAGATAGCGGCGGATTATTTCTGCTGGTGAGCACGAGCGGCGGGCGGCTGTGGCGCTTCAAGTTCCGGTATCAATCGCGCGAACAGGTACGGGCCTATGGCTCGTACCCTGATGTTTCGCTAGCCCAGGTGCGGGAGCTTCATGCGGCTGACCGCAAGCTGCTGGCCGCAGGCATCAACCCCAGCGAGTCCCGCAAGATCGAGAAGACACGCAAGGAGCAAGACACCTTTGCAGCGCTCTACCGCGAGTGGTTCGATACGCAGCTGGGCGATTGGGCTGCCAGCAACGCCAAGAAGATTCAGCAGTTGGCCGAAGGCAATTTGCTGCCCTATCTGCAACATCAGGCGGTGACGGATGCGCGTCCGCCGGAGTTGCTGGCGATCCTGCGCCGCATCGAGAAGCGAGGTGCGCTGGACTTGGCCCGACGCTGTGCCGCCATTCTTGAGCAGGTCTATGGCTTGGCACTGGCGAGTGGACGTTCTGAGAGCAACCCCGCGCTTGGTCTCAAGCAGCTGTTACGCAAACCCATCACCAAAAACCGCGCGGCAGTTGTGGAGCCGAAAGAAGTTGCCGAGCTGATGCGCAGCATTGCTGCTTACAAGGGCGGGCCGGTGGTGCGTGCGGCGCTTCAACTCTCTGCGCTCACCTTTCAACGCCCTGGCGAAATCCGACAGATGAAATGGGCCGATGTGAACTTGGAAGAGGCTGAGTGGCTGGTGCGTGTGGAAACGCGCAAATTGAAGGCCGTGGAGAAGCGCACGGCCAAGCCGCATTGGGTGCCATTGGCCCGGCAGGCGGTGGAAGTATTGCGAGAGCTAGAGCCGCTGACGGGTCGCAGTGAGTTCGTGTTCCCCAGTGAGCGCACGCGAACTAGGCCCATGTCGGATGGGGCCGTGCTGGGAGCTTTGCGGGCAATGGGCTACTCCACCGAGCAGATGAGCGCACATGGCTTTCGTGCAATCGCGCGAACCTTGCTGGCAGAGTTAGGCTGGAGAACTGATGCGATTGAGCGACAGTTGTCACACAAGCCGAGTGGGCCTCACGGGATGGCCTACGACCGAGCGCAATTTTTGGGAGAACGCAGTGAAATGATGCAAGCTTGGGCTGACCACATCTTGCTGTTGTTGCTTGCCCAAAGTTAGGGCAAGGCAAACTGGAAGATGAGTTCAAACGAACAATACCGTCAACAACGGTTAGCCTCAAAATTAGCAGTATTCGTAGATCCCCGTGTTACGTAGATGGGGCAAATCAAGAGAAAGCACATGAAGATAACAAGCATTAAGTACGATCAGTTTAAAGGCGAACCAGCCGAGTGGCAGTTAGATAGAACTGATTTTGGTGATATAAATTTATTGGTTGGCAAAAATGCGTCCGGTAAATCGCGAGCAATGAACGTTATTGTTTCTCTTAGTCGCTTGCTTTCGTCAGAAGTAAGACCGATGTTTATCAGCGGAACTTATTTTGCGACGTTTTCAGATAAAGATAGTTCTTTCAGCTATGAAATTGCGATAAGAAAAAACAAAGTTGCTTTTGAGCTTTTTAAGCGAAATGACGAAATTCTTTTAAGTAGGGAAGAAAGCGGAAAATGCTCAATAAGGGCGGAGCAATTGAATACAACAATCGATAGCCAAATTCCAACAGACATTGTTGCTGCTTATTCGCGGCGAGACGCGATACAACACCCTTTTTTAGATCATCTTTTTTTATGGGCTAGCACATTAAAATACTTCCCATTCGGCACATCAATGGGCAAGGATCACTTTCTTACCATCGGTACATTTGAATCTATAGTCACGAGCAGCTCGTCAAACGGATCAGGTGCAAGCGATGAAGTTACAGTCGATCGCCTAGCGGCTCATGATGTTTCCCAACTCTACGCTCGCGCATATGGCTTTTACGGTGATGAATTCGATAAGCAGATACTTAAAGGCTTGTGCAATCTCGGATACGACTGCACGGACATAAGATTAGCTAACGCTGATGCCGTTCTATTCCCTGGAGCCGGCGGACTTACGGCTTTATACCTTACTGAAAAAAATGTCTCAGCAGCAGTCTCGCAATTTGATATGTCACAAGGCATGTTCAGGGCGCTATCTTTAATAATTCATATAAATGTTATTCTTTTCCAGAGGAAGAGCCGTACTGTAATTATTGACGACATTGGAGAAGGCCTCGACTTTTCGAGATCAAAACAATTTATATCGCTACTTATCGATAGGTCTCAAGCGGCGGAAATTCAATTAATAATGACGACGAATGATAGATTTATTATGAATGGAGTATCGTTAGAGTATTGGAGCGTACTAAGCAGGCATGGCTCTAGTGTGAAAACAATAAATAAAAAAAATAGCCCTCAAGTTTTTTCTGATTTCGATGATCTTGGACTTAATAATTTCGACTTTTTTTCTAATAACTTTTTTGATGAAGAATATAAAGAACAAATTACAGCATGAAAAAAATTGCCGTTTTTGTTGAGGGACAAACTGAGCAGATATTTATCAAAAAACTTTTTACCGAGATTGCGGGAGCAAAACATATCGACTTTAATGTCGAAAAAATTTCAAACGCAGTTTTTTTAAAGCAATCGAATCAACCCGACGGCAATAATGCAAGAATCTTCGCTTCCATAATTGATTGCTCCAACGATTCTAAGGTTACCGCGGCAATCATAGATAATCATGCAAGTTTGAAAAAATCAGGCTACGAATTAGTGCTTGGCTTGCGCGACCTGTATCCAAAGCCACTAGCTGATTTACAGCGAATTTCAAGATTGGCAAATAGTCGTGTTCCTACGGCTGGTTTACCTGCGAAGATTCATCTGGCAGTAATGGAAGTCGAAGCGTGGTTTTTGCTTGAATATAAACATTACTGTGTCATCTCTGAGCATCTCACAGAGCAAATAGCGTCGACAATTTCAGGGTTCGATATAAAAACCGGCAGTCCAGAAGCGGCTGCGCATCCATCAGAGACACTCTCCAAGATTTACAATACGGTCGGAATGGGTTACAAGAAAACCCGAAATCAAGTAGAACGGACCGTGACAGCTATGGACTACGAGAATTTATATTTCGATGTCCGGTCGCGGGCAAAACATTTTGATGATCTTATTTCTTCTTTTGAAGATTTTTTAGCTTGACATTTTCTAACCTACTATCTTTTTTAATTTATTTTATGTTCAACTTTTATTGTAAAGTTGATCATTGAGCAGTATCCAGCTACCTGATTCGTTACAAGTGGCGCGCCACTGTAATGACCCAGTGATTTTCTGCTCAGGTGTAACTTTGGAAGGAGTACACGATGAGCACGGTGTTGATGGACGACGAAATCAAGCGATGGACCGCCAAGCGCAAGAGCGCTTTGG
>Ga0255086_1000174_pt1 | contig 22995 bp, 20 predicted proteins | sample Colum_Cont_RepC__FD_188438 | JGI IMG/M metagenome (GOLD analysis project Ga0255086, IMG submission 188438) | Freshwater microbial communities from Columbia River, Oregon, United States - Colum_Cont_RepC_8d | ecosystem: Environmental > Aquatic > Freshwater > River | place: USA: Oregon | collected... | reverse complement strand
TCATCCGGCTCGTTAACTTTTAGCCGTCAGTTTCACCATCAACTTGGAATAGCCCCGCACAAAGTTGGACTGCACACGCTCGGGCTCCCCGACCACCTCGATGTTCTCGAAGCGCTTCAGCAGCTCTTCCCAGAGGATGCGCAGCTGCAATTCGGCCAGGCGGTTACCCATGCAACGGTGGATGCCGTAGCCGAAAGCAATGTGATTCCGCGCACCCTCGCGATCAATGATGAAGTCGTCTGGGTTCTCGAACTTGCGTTCGTCCCGATTGCCCGACGCGTACCACATCAGCACGCGATCACCCTTCTTGATGATCTGCCCGCGCAGCTCCACGTCCTGCGTCGCGACGCGGCGCATGTGCGCCAGCGGGGTCTGCCAGCGGATGATTTCCGAGACCATGTTCGGAATCAATTCCGGTTTCGCCTTCAGTTTGGCGAACTGCTCGGGGAACTGGTTCAGGGCCAGTACGCCACCGCTCATGGAGTTGCGCGTGGTGTCGTTGCCGCCAACGATCAGCAGCGCCAGATTGCCGATGAACTCCATCGGACGATTGATCAGATCCTCCGTGTCCTTGCTGCTTTGCAGCAGGCTCATCAAGTCAAAGCTGGGCGCCTCGCCTGCCACGCGGCGGGCCTCCTTGTCGCGCCACAGCTTGGAGAAAGACCACGCCATGTCAGCCGCGGCGTCGAACAAGTTCTCGTCATCCGCTATTTCGCCGCCGGTCCCTGCTGCAGTGCCAGACAGACGATCCGACCAGTCAATCAGCTTGTCCCGTTCCTCGTAGGGAAAATCCAGCAACGTGGCCAGCATGCGGCCCGTCAGCTCCTTCGATACGGTCGGTACCCAGTTAAAAACTTTGTTCCGGGGAAGACTGTCGAGCACCTCCCCGGTACGCACACGGATCAGCCCCTCCATTTCCTTCAGGTTCTGCGGTGCCACCACACCCTGCACGGAGCGGCGCTGCACATCGTGCTTGGGCGGATCCATTGCAATGAACATTTCCACTGGCAATCCTTCCGGGGAGTCGCCCAGAACAATGAGCGGTTCGGAGGAAAACAGCTCGTGACTCTTGTCCACGAACAAGATGTCTTCAAAGCGCGTCACCGACCAGAACGGACCGAATGGACTGTTCTTCAGATAATGGACGGGCGCCTCGTCGCGCAGCCGCTTGTAATAGGCGCGCCACTGGTCCTGCCGGTAGAGGAACGGATTGCTGAGGTCGATGTCCTCGATCGCCAGCGTGCTGACATCGGGAATCGGCGCTTCAAGGAATTCTGGAATCGGACGCCGCGGGCCAAAGATTTTCTTTTTCGCTTTCACTACCTGCTTCAGTGCGCGAATCTGCCAGTGCATCGGCACCACTTTGGATGTGGCGTTGACCACCTTGGTCTGGATGACCTCGATGGCCTGAAATTGCGTTGACATGGCGTTCTCCGTGTTACATCTGGAATTCGGGCAGCCGAACGGTCATGCCGTCCATCGCCTCGGTGGTTTTGACCTGACAGCCGAGACGCGAGGTTTTCGCTCGCTCTGGGGTCATGGACAGCATCTGCTCTTCGGCATCACCGGGGGTGCCAGTCCTGTCGAACCACTCGCGGGCGACGATGACGTGGCAGGTGCCGCAGGCACACTCGCCGCCGCAGTCCCCATCAATGCCACGAACCCCGTTATGCACGGCGATTTGCATCAGCGAGTCACCAGCCTCGAACTGAACGACCTGTTCGGTGTTGTCGTGCGCGATAAAAGTAATTTTGCCCATTGCCCTCTCCTGTCAGGACTGTGTGCATCAGATAGTCGGCGTGCGTCAGCTCATCGACGAGGACATTTTTTGACAACACGGGGACATTTGAAGACAGTAAGCGCCGTTTTGAGGGGAATGGCTCATGTCAACGACGCAGCAGGTGGAGAGCCCAAGAAATCCCGTCGCTGACATTCCGTCGAATTACTCCCGGTTGATCGCCCGCGAACTTGGCCTGGTGGTGCGAGAGCTGCCCAGACTCTTGCGCGGCACTGGGCTGGACGTCTCGCAGTTGTTGAGCGAGGACAGTCTGTACACCGCAGCCCAACAGATCCGGATTCTGCAAAACGCCCTGGACCTGTCTGGCAAGCCGGAGTTTGGGTTACTACTGGGTAAACGTCTGACTCCGGCGACACATGGTGCGATGGGTTTCGTCGCCAATAGCAGCCCGGATTTATTCACCGCGCTGCAGGCGATTCGCACGTTCCTGCCTACCCGTGCGAGTTTCATTCAGGCGGACCTGCAGCAGGTTGAAGATCGCCTGGAATGTCTGGTGAATTTTCAGTTGCCGTTGGACGCTGATGTCGAGCGCTGTCTGGCAGATACTGTAGTGAAGGCATTCTTTGAGATTGGCGAATTCATCGTAGGTCGGCCCTTGTATGAGGCCGAAGCCTGTTTCGCTCATGCCGCACCGGCATACCACGCCACGTACGTAGACTATTTGCCTGGGCCGATTCGCTTCGGCTGCGATCGTTTGATGTTCGTTTTGCCAATGGCGCTCTGCCAGAAACCGAACGCCTCCGCCAATCATGAAAACTATCGACTCGCTTTACAGCAATGCGAAGCCATGCTCGCGCGGCTGCAGACTCGTGAGCCGGGCTATCGAACCCGACTCGAAAAAATGATGTTGTCGCGCCCCCCGGGCACGCTCAGTGAAGACGAGGCGGCTGCTTCCCTGTTCATGAGTAAACGCACCTTGGCTCGCAAGCTCAATCAAGAGAACAGCGGCTTTCGGCAGATTCGGGACGAGGTTCTCTCCCGACAGGCAGCCGGCTACTTGTCTGATAGCCAGTTATCGATTGAGGCCATCGCCGCGCTGTTGAATTACCACGACACCGCGAGCTTCAGGCGCGCCTTCAAACGATGGTTCGGTCAGCCGCCCAATCAGCACAGGCAAGCTATTGGTTAGCCGACACTGTGTTCAATAGGCAGACCACGACGACCGGGCAAGCCTCCGTCCCGCGCCATCGAGCCATGTCTTAGAAAAGGCCTAGCACTGTCAAAAAATGTCCTCGTCGGCATATCGCTGCCTACCTACTATAGTTTTTTCGCACTGTGCTTTTGCGCCGGCGATATCGCTCTCTATCGAATGAATGCACCCATGAGTCCAGACCCTCGCGATTACTTACCACCCGGCGATTTGATCGACAGTGACCACGCCGACGTCAGGACCTTTGCCTGTGACCGCGCCGGTGATGGCGATGACAGGCAACGCGCCGTGCGGCTCTATTACGCTGTGCGAGATGAAATCCGCTACGACCCCTATAAGTTCTCGCTCGATCCCGCTCACCTGCGCGCCAGCGCTACCCTAGCCGCCGGCAGCGGCTATTGCGTGCCCAAGGCCGGCCTCCTTGCAGCTTGCGCTCGCGCCATCGGCATCCCCGCGCGTATCGGTTTGGCGGATGTGAAAAACCACCTCGCCAGTCAGCGCTTAGTGGCTCTGATGCAAACTGACATCTTTTACTTCCACGGCTATACCGAGCTTTGGCTGGACGGTCGCTGGATCAAGGCGACTCCAGTGTTCAACATCGAACTGTGCGAACGCTTCGGCGTCAAGGCGCTTGAATTCGACGGCCGCGAGGACGCTCTGATGCACGAGTTCGATACCAGCGGGCACCGCCACATGCAGTATCTGACTGATCACGGCCCCCGCGCAGACCTGCCATTAGCCGAATTGGAGGCTGTTTATCGGAGGGTCTGCTGGCTGGGCCAGTTGAACTCAAAGGCGACATGGCCGCTGAGATCGAACAGGAAAGGGCGCGGAGCTGATCGCTTGGAGAGACGGAGTGCCCAACAATGATTCCGTGGCGATAGCGAGGCAACTCTGCGAGCAAGTGCACCATGGCCGGGACCTTGGTGTGAAGGTAGTTAGCGTGGACGGGGATCAAGTCCATACGCGATGGCGAGCGCGAGGGTCTATGCCGCCAACGGACGTGTCTACACCTGCTCTGCGCTGGCCTGGCTCTGGATCGCCGATCGCTCTATGCCCGCGACATTCGATCTGGTGGGCTTAGCCAAGATTGCGGTGGGGTGCGGCATCGTCATTGCAGGCGGGGTGCGCTAGCGCCTCCAGCTACTCGCTCATTTTCGACTTCCCGTTACTTGGGCACCGCTGGTCTCACGACATTGGTCAGCGGCAACGAACTAAGACACAGCAAGAATCACGAGTAGGTTTTACGTTCCACAGTTGATCAGTGGCTGAGTGCTGTCTTTGTGATTCAAAGTGTATTATTGGAAATACACTACACTACGATACACTTTATTACGTTACACTACACTTCCCCCTTCCCAGGAAATCAGAATGGCTAATGTTGGAGTTGAAGATGTCCGCAGGGCGGCGGCCGAGCTGGGTCAAGCGGGTGAAGGCGTCAGCGCTGCGAAAATTCGAGGTCACTTGGGGCGCGGCTCGATGACAACCATCACGCGCCTTCTTCGAGAGATTCGCAGTCGCGAGCCGAGGCGCGATGCACTGCCGCTGGAAATGGATTTGGCTACAGTCCCGAAGGAAGTTAGTGAAGGCCTTTCGGAGGCCATCCAAATCGCGACCTTGGCGATCTATAAGTCGATCGCAGGCCCAATAAATCAACAGATCAGCGCTGCGAGGGAGGAGCTGGATGTCGAGCGTGATGGGATGAAGCAAGACGTGGCACAAATCCTCGCCGAATCGAACGACATCAAGGAGCTGGCTGATCGCCAGCGTGAGGAGTTGGCTCGCTCTAACGAGGCACTAATGACAGCAATCTCAGAGCTTGCGTCGATAAAGCGAGAGGTCGAGCTCAAAAACGCTGCTGCCGTTGCCGACCGGGCTCGGCATGAAACTGAAGTGGCTGCTCTCAGAGAGCAGATGTCAGCAGCGAGCACCGAGCATAGAAATCTGCAAACCCGTTTGGAGAAAGTGCTGACGGAGGCCGGTGAGCTGCGGGGGCGCTTGGCGGCAATGGCACCTTCGGAGAACGCTGGCGCGAGCCGAAAGTAAGTCTGATTGAACACTTTGTGTCAGGCCATGCGCGGACATGCGTGTCGCGTCATCATCTGCACAACTCGATCCCAACAACTGGAAACCAGCAATGAAGCTCATCTCGTTCAGAGTCAGCAAGTTCAGGAACATCGTTGACTCAGGCGAGATCGCGGTTGATCCATCCGTTACCTGTTTTGTCGGCAAGAACGAAGCGGGAAAGTCGGGATTGTTGGATGCCCTTTACCTTTTCAACCCCGCCTATGGCGAGAAGTTCTCGGTTGATGACCACTACCCCAGGTGGTTGGTAGTGCGCGATCGAAAAGCTGGGGAGCTCAAGACGCATTCCCCCATCACCGTTGTGTTTGAGCTTGAGGCAAGCGACTTGGCAGCTGTGACGGATGTTTTGGGCGATGGAGTCATTGTCGGCAACGCCCTCACGATCTCGAAGCAATACGACGGCGAAACCAGCTGGGAGATTGAGCTGAACGAAAAGGCTGTGCTGCGGCATCTGTCATTCGAGTTGCCGGAGGGTGAGCAGCAAGCATTCACAGATCAGTCGTCTCTCGACGAGTTCAAAGCTTTATTGAAATCTCGCGGTGAAGGTGAGCAGCCACTCACAGCGGAGATACTGGCAGCGGTGAACGCTGAAATCGCGAGCGCCGGCCTGAACAAGGCTGACGTTTTCACCCGTGTAGTGCAGCTTCTGACGCTGCGCCTTCCGAAGTTTTTTCGATTCAATCAATACAGCACACTCCCCGGAAGAATCGACTTCCGTGAACTCGCCAATGGCAAGGCAGAGGGGCCGGGTAGCAGCGCCCTCCAGACTGCGCGGTCGCTACTTTCTCTGGCTGGCAGCGACACCAAGCAGCTAGGCAATGATAACTACGAACTCCGCAAGAGCGAGTTAGAAGCTGTTCAGATCGACCTGACCAATCAGGTCTTTGAATACTGGAAACAGAATGAGCATCTCGAAGTCCTGATCGACGCGGACAAGGAAACTGTTCAGCAGCCGAATGGCCAAACCGCTGTGGCGCGGTTCCTTGATATTCGACTCCGGGACAAACGGACAGGCTACTCAAACAACTTCAGCCAAAGATCGTCAGGCTTTCAATGGTTCTTCTCCTTCCTCGCAGCGTTCAGCGAGTTCGAGTCGCATGCTTCGCCAATCGTTTTGCTTGACGAGCCTGCACTGACACTGCACGCCAAGGCACAAGCGGATTTTCTGCGGTTCATCAATGAGCGACTGGCCCCCTCGGCTCCGGTGCTCTACACGACGCACTCTCCCTTCATGATCGAGGCGGACAAGTTGCATCGCGTTCGGATCGTCGAAGACAACGGTCCGCCCCTCGGGGCGACATGCTCATCAGATGTTTTGGCCTCAGACCAAGGCAGCCTTTTCCCCCTGCAAGCCGCACTGGGATACGACATTGCGCAGAACCTATTCGTCGGTCCAAACAACCTCGTCGTTGAGGGGACTTCCGATTACATATTTCTGACTACGATGAGCCAGGTGTGTATTGGCTCCGGGCGTGTCGGCTTGGATGAGAAGTGGCGGATTCTGCCCGCAGGTGGTGCCACCAACATTCCAACATTCGTGAGCCTTGTAGGCCCACATCTCGACGTTACCGTTCTCGCTGACTCGGATACTCAAGGTATGCAGCGAGTCACCAACATGGTTAGCCAGAAGTTGCTGTCAGGCCACCGACTAATCATGGCAAGCGTAGCCTCCACCTCAAAGGATGCCGACCTGGAAGACCTCTTCAGCGATGGTGATTACCTTCGCCTCTACAACACCACGTTTGAAACCGAAATCAAGGAATCTGACCTTCCTTCTGGCTCGCGCGTGGTCAAACGAATTGAGTCGCGCGAGGGGAAGTTCATCCACGGCAAAGTTGCTGAGACTCTTCTGAAAAATAGACAAGCACAAACATTTTCTGACGAGAGCCTTGACCGATTCGCCACACTTTTTGCCGCCATCAACAAGACTATCGGGACGTAGCGATGTCGCTGATAGCCGTTTTTTGAAAGGCAACCCTCAAGCAATTCCATGAGAGTTCAGTGAGCGATAGCGCCGTCGATAGCACTCGGAAAATGCTGCCTGCGACGTTTGATCAGCGTCAGCTCAACGAGACACAGAGAGCCTTACTTTTGAGCAGCTGCGAGAAAAAGAAGCAATGCGGACCGCGGTTGCTCGCCGCCCCGCAAGACCAGCAAGTCGAAGAGATTCTTGATCTGCTTCGATGTTGGCGACGGGTGAAGCCACCAATTTTTCAGGCACCTACAACAAGGCGATCATGATTGGTTGAGGTGGTAGGTGCTGAAAAAATGGAAGTTGCCAATAACCTGCGATGGGTCTGAAATCACAGTTCGGATTAAATCCGGAATCAATGATTTGCCCTCCGGCGGGACAAGTAGTTGTGGCCATATCTCTGCACCGGCGGAGTGGTAGGCCCCAAAGTCTTCCACGACGTGGTCGTTCAACTGTTTGGCGCTATGTGCATATCCCATAACGACCCCCATAGTATGGCCCTCGCCAGTGGCGAAATAATTAAATGCGGCCGTGAAGAAGGTGGGGTAGTCGAAGCCTTCAGCCTCAGCAAGCGATACGCAGCCTAAGTCCTCCCTGCGGCGACGTGCTGTTGCATCGATGATGTCGGACAGGGCGTGGGTATCCACGCTGAGGTCACTCCTGGATTCTTTGTTCATGGGCTAAGCCCTTCCTTTTTTCTGGCGATAGGTTTGCGCGTAGGCACCCAGAAAAGCGGTCATCGCTTCTCTGTACTGAAGTACTTCCGGGGGGATCGTGAGGGATAGCTCGCGTGCAATGGCAACCGCGTATTTCAATTGCTTTTCAGTCGGACCCACGATCGGACATTCCAAGAGAATCGAGATGGCATCCGTGATCCTTCTTGAGAGGTCGGATCTCTCCGCACCAGGCTCTATTGCAATTGACATCAGATCGACTAAGCGCTCCTCGGCCAAGGCATCCAAGGCCAGTGGTAGTACCAAATCGTGGTCGCCGTAAACAAGTTGGAAGGACACGCACACCCCGCGTTCATCTCGATGAGTTCTATGAACGTCCGCATCCCTGAAGCTCTACGGCGCGTCGGACTATCCGCTGGCGATCGTGGAGCCATTGCACTCAAGTAGCGCCGGCGAAGGGGATTATATGGATCAAGCGGTCACTTAGGAACTCTAAGTATCTGGAAAGCCGCCAAAAATCCAAGCTGTGACCGCATCCAGCACGGCAGCCCATCTTGGCGACATCCGACCAGTCCCAGAATCCCGTTCCACGGCGCCTGCGCGAGGCGATGGAAAAGACGGGTGTCTCTCAAAAAATGCTGGGCATCCAGTCAGGGATAGATGGCTCTGTGGCTTCGTCGCGCGTTAACCATTACTGCACGGGCCGACATGTCCCCAATTTCAGGCTGCTTGAACAAATGGCAGCTGTATTGAAAGTGCCAGTCGCTTTCTTCTACTGCCCTGAGGACGATCTCGCCAGGCTCCTTGTCAACTACTCAAAATTATCGACTCGTGCGAGAAAAGAACTGGGACGAACTGCTGAACGATTAGTAGGCGGTTAAGCTGTATTCTTGAAACGACTGAAATACAAAAAGTATGGCCGTATTGGATGCCTCTCGCATTATTTACAGATGCCTTGAACCGCTCTTATGCCAATCAACTGCGAGATTTATAATCGACTTTATCCCGCCGAATAAATAGCGCATTGTCATAGTTATTCGCGCGACGCTGGGTATGACTTAGCCAATCTGGCGGATAAAATAATTTACCCATTGTTGATAAATAAAACCAAGTTGGCTTGGTTGTTCCTATCGGGGATGCAGGCCGTATATATCAGGCTATAATCAACAGCAGGACGGCAATGATGATAGCGAGCACTGTCGCAGACGGGGAGCGCAAAGACTAAGCTAGCCTACATGAATCTCAGTCCAGCTCATGAGATTTGAAAGCCAGTTCAAACTCTCGAAAGTGTAAAACGCTGGCGCTAGGCGCTAGGCGCTAGTCACTCTGCCTGAGCAGTTATAAAACAATAATGAGCAAACGGATCGCTGCATTTTCCAGCTGCTCTCGTAAATCGCTCGAAGTGACATTTCTCAACCCCATACCAGCCGTTTTCAGACAAATAAAGTGATCGGCAGCAGGATCTAAAATGCCTTCCACCAATAGCATCTTGATTCAGTCGACTGCCAAACATACATCAGTCAGACAGAAGCTAAGTAATTTAATTCAGCTCTAAAACCCGCGAATGCTTCGGCAGCGATGCTCTAAGCAATTCCATTTGATCGAATAAAATTCGTCTGTTCTGCAAAATCAAGCCTTCTTGGTGGGTCGGCGCATAGGGAAGATACAGCAACTCCCAGCCTAATTGCTCTAAACTAAATGCATCTTTCTTTGCATTGCAAGCGGCACAGCAAGTACAACAATTGAGCCACGTGTCCTTTCCGCCTTTTGATAGGGGGGTAATGTGATCGCGCGTCATTTCTCTAAAAGCTACTTTCCCACAATAAGCACACATATTGCGGTCGCGTCTAAACAGTGCGCTATTACTTAGTGGGATTGAGCTCGAATGCCAGCGCACTGGGCTCTGGCTTGCGATCACTAAAATACTCTTCAGCGTTATTTGGGACTCACGGCCAGTGAACCTGTTCACGCCGCCTTTAAAGGTGAACTCAAAGTCGCCAAACCCGTAGGAGATTTTCCCCAAGACATCCTGAGTCACAGCATCCTGCCAAGTCAGCCATCTCGAAGGGCGACCGGATGTGTCTACCGCGAGAAGAAGCTGATTCATGTAGCCCCTCAGTGAACTAGTGACTTGAACTGGTTTCTCACACTAGTACGCGCATTCACGACATCCCAGTAATTAATTGATGTTCTTGAGGCAAAGCCGCGTACTAGTAATGCTTCTGGCGGGGTTAATTTGCAGGCGGTCACGCAGTTTTCCCAGGTGGTATCGCCACCGCGTGAGGCGGGCATGATGTGGTCGCGTGTGAGGTGCGAGGCGCCGTACACCACACCACAATACAGGCAGAGATTCTGGTCGCGCTGGAACAGGGTGCGATTGGTGAGCAGCGGCACACCGTGGGTGAAGCGACGGCTGCGATCAGCCACTGCGATGATCGAGCCGATCTGAAAATGTGAGCGTTCGCCGGTGCGAGCATTGATGCCGCCGGCGATGGCGAAGCGCTCTTCACCGGCCTCCCAGCGCACTCGTTCACGGGCGTAGAGCGTGACGGCTGTCTGCCAGTGGATCCATCCCACCGGAAGCCCGCCTGCGTCTAGCTTGAGAATCGCCGGAATTGACATGGCTAGAATCTAAGCAATCTGGAGGCTTTGCGCCAGTGCGCGCCACGCGGCTTCACCCAATGTTCACGAAGACCCCGATGCGTCGGCTCAGAAGCGGGTGTTCAGCCGAAAGAACAGATCGGCCCGCGCATCGTCGCGCACCTGCCGAGGCACACCCGCATCGTGCAGTGGCAGGGCGGCGGCCAGCGATAGCTCCAGCCAGGGCCCGATGCCAAGCGCCACCTCAGTGCCGATATCGGAAAGCGCCTGCGTCCCCGGACGTCCACCCACCGATTGCCGTGCATATTCGGCCGCACCGAACTCCAAGAACAGGCGTGGCTTGAGGACGATGGAACCAAAGTTGAACGGCGTGTGCTCGACGATCGCGCGGGCCTGCAAGCCGCGGTCACCCAGCGCCACGCCCGGCACATAGGCGTGCAGATTGCCTATGCCACCGACGATGGATTGCTGCTGCTCCGGCACGGTGTCGTGGGCATACTGGGCAGAGACCTGCAGCTCGGCGATCCATGTCCCGCCTTGTGAGCGCAGGCTGTAGCCGGGCCGCAGCAGCCAGTAGTCCTGTTCGGCAAACACAGGGGCGCTGATGTCGCTGGGGCCAAAGCCCTTGCGGGCGCTGAACGTGGCCACGCTCAGCCAGGGCCGGCCGAAAAACCGCAGGCTGCTGCTCCAGGCAGTGCCGAGTTCCAGCGAGGGATAAGCCTGCTCCTGCAACAGCAGGCCGTTGCTGTCGAGCTCCAGCCGTTTATAGACATAGTCCGCTTTCAGCTGCACGGTGATGCGGTTGGTCGTACTGGCGCGCAGCACGCCGGTGTAGCTGGCATCTGTCGTCCATAGCTCGCCGTTGAAGGCCTGGCCCTGCACCTGCTGGCGGTAGTCCAGATAGCGGCCGGAGCTGGAGAAAAACCCCAGCGGCGTCACCCGTGACCAGCCGAGCTGCATCTCGTGGTAGTCGCTATCGGGCTCTTGATCGTCGATCCGCAATGCTGTGGTCGCCGCCCTTGCCAGCGCAGAAAACTCATCACCGCTCTCCAAACCGCGCCGCACGTCGAGATCTAGGATCTCGCGCCCGGTAAAACGATTGCCGGTATTGCTGAAATGGAGGCGCACGCTGCCAGGACTGGTGGTGTTGGCAGCAGGCTTGAGGATCAGGGCATAGTCGTCGCCGTCTTGAGCTGAGAACACCGGCGTGTAGTTCTCGCCCATGCGGCTGGCGTGGACGCTGGCAAACAGGCGTTTCTTCTCAAAATCCTCTAGCCGCAGCATCTCTTGGTCGCGCAAGCCCTCGAAATACGGCATCAGCGCTGCCGGCGCGCTGATACTGCCGATGGTGCCGGCCGCGATGCTCACGTACACCACGTCACCACTACGGGCGTAGAGCGTCTTCGGCGCCAGTACACCGCTGCGCTGCGCGGCCACTGTGAGCTGGCGTACGGCATTGGAGGGATCCAGCGACGCACCAATGGCTGCCCTGATCTCGGCCTCGGTCAGCACACCCGGCGCATGCACGTAGAGCGTATAGGGCCCCACCTCGACGAACACCGCGCCCTGGTTGGCATCGGCACGCAAGGTGCTGATGTCCCCCTGAATGGGTGCCGGTGGTGGTGCGTAATCGATTGGCATGCCGAGCCCAAAAATCTGCGGATGGGTAAGCGCGGGAGGACGCAAAAATCCTGCCCGCGCCTTGCCGCTACTCGCTCAGATTTTTCTCGCTCACCTTGGCGGCCTGCACATCAGCCTCGTGGAACGGGAACTTGTGCCAGCGCTTGGCCGAGTACTCCTGCGTGAAATCGAAGTAATGCGGGTTGGCCGGGTCGGTGGACTGGCTGTAGGTGATGAAGCCCTCGGCCTGCACCTTGGCATTGGCACTGTTATCGCTCCAGGTCACGGTCTGGATGTAGCTGTTACCGAATGTGACCGGATAGCCCTGATCAGTCAGACGCGGCGCGCTGATGATGGTGAATGCGCCCTCGCCTCCCGTGCCGCCAAACACCGGCACGCTGTTGCTGCCAATCACGCCGCTGCGTTGCAAGGTTCCCAGCGGCGCATCCATCGCCACGCCGGCATTGCTGACACGGGTTACCGCATCGCCCAGTGCTTGCTGCACCAAGGGGCTGAGCACATTGAGCGTATTGGGCGTGTTCACTGGGTCGGTGGCAGAAAATGGCGTCAGCCAGCGCAGCCGGCTGCTAACGGAAGAGACCACCGCCGTGTTGGCTGCCACCGCCGTGAAGAACTCTCGCCAGATATGCCCGCCCACATCGTCAAGGTTGTTGCGCATGCTCCAGTCTTGCAGCACGGCACAAGCCTCACTCACATCCACCGGGCCTGAAGTAGTCAAGACATTGCCCACCGCGCAGATGCTGGCCACCACATCGTCACGCGCCAGCTCTGCGGAGTAGATGCGGCTGCCCAGCACGATGTCTTGCAGGTTTTGCAGGTCGAACTTGTTGCCGGGCAGACCGTCTGTGCCAGCCAGCCGCTGGATCACCTGCAACATGCACAGCCGTGTGCGCAGGCTGCGCTCGGTTTCTTCCGCCCCGATGATTGAGGCAAAGCCGGTGATCGGCTCGGCGGGGTTGGTCACCCAGTAGCTGTCGTTGCAGTTGTGTACCCAGTCATCGCGTTCGAGCGTGGGCAGGTTGCCCGCACCGAAAATGCCGGGCGCGGGGGCGTCGGCATCGGTGTCCCATTCGCAATCAGCACGCGAGCCATCGAGCAGGGCCAGGCCCGGCATGAGTGCCGAGAGTGCGGCCGCCTGCACGCTGGTGCCGCAGGTCTGCGCCTTGGTATCCGGCACATTGGGCACCACGGTGACATCGCCGTAGTAGGCCTTGCTGCCGGGGCCAGCCGACTTGTGCAGGGCCTTGAACTCATCGACGCTGCCGGCCGCATCCCACTTGAAGAACTGGTTGATGAGGCGGGTGTTCTCGAAGTTGGCATCGCGCAGGGTGTAGGCCTTGGCCGGCGACCAGGGGAACAGATTCACACCGCTCACCGAAAGCGTCAGCATCGGCCCAAACTTGCTCTTGTAGAGCGTGCGGCTCTCGCTGCCCATGCTGCCATCGGCCTCTTTGACGGCGATGGTCATTGGCACCGCATCCATCTTCAGTGTCTCGGTGCCGTAGACGTAGCTGGTGGGGTCGCCCGGTACCAGCGTGAGTTCGTAGAAGGTGAAGCGGTAGGCGGTGGAAACCGTGTGGCTCCAGGCCAGTTTGTCGTTGAAGCCGATCAGGATCGCCGGCACGCCATAGAGCGAGCTGCCCATGATGTCGAACGCGCCGCCATCCGCCTTGGGCACGGTGAGGTGGCTGATGTAGAGCCGCTCGGTGCCGATCCACGGAAAGTGTGGATTGCCGAACACCATCGGCACGCCACTGGCAGTGGCGTCCTTGCCCAGCGCGTACATATTGCTGCCGAAGGGACGGTCGCTGTTGTTGAAGAAGCTCAGCGGGCCTTTGTTCTGCTGGTCGAACTCGATGGCGCGCTTGGCCTGTGCCAGCGTCAACGGTGCGGCGGCGGGTGCACCCAGCGCCGGCGGTGCCGCCTGCGCAACGTTGGTGACGAACACCGAGGAGCTCGCCAGCACACCGAGGCGCAGATAGCGGCGGAACATGTCGTCGTCATCCAGTGGCCGCAGCCAGGCGCCATTGGCGCAGGCCGAGTGACGGCCGGGGAAGCCACCCGCTTTCAGCTCGGCGATGTAGCGGTTGACGCCATCCTTGAAGCCAATGGTCGCAGCCAGCGCTTCCGGCGCGGCATCGGCCTTGAGCTTGGCCAGGGCCTCTGGCGTGATCAGCGAACGCCAGAAAAAGTCACTGTCGACATTGGCCGCCGTCGAGCCATTGGCCTGGATGGTGTAAGTGCCGTCGCGGCCAAAAAACTCGGCGCGCTCGCCGCGAATGGTGACGATGTCGTCGAGCAGTACGCAGAGGTTGTCCTCTGAAAATGCATAGCCCAGACCATAGCCGACGCTGCCAAAGTCCCCGGCGCGATTGGCCTTGACGTGCGGGATGCCCAGTGGCGTGCGGATGACGCGCGCATCGTACTTGCCCTGGCTGCTCGAATCTTCCCCGGTCAAAGGAGAGTCCGACTGGCCGCAATGGGCCAGCATCAGGGGCGCTGCCAGCGCGGCAGCTAGGCGCAGTATTTTTTTCATGGGTCTCCTCCAGCAGCCCACGTTGGGGCCAGGGTTATTTTTTGTGCCGCAACTTTACCTGTTACTCAAGGTAAAGATCGGCCTGCTGGATGAGACGGGGCGCTTTTCCTATCGCGCGGTTAAACCCTCTCCCGCTTGCGGGAGAGGGTGGCCCGCAAAGCATTCGCTGCGCTCCCCCCCTCTCTCCAACTCTCTCCCGCAAGCGGGAGAGAGGGGCTACTTATGCAGCCTTGGCTGCCAATGAAGGCGTGGACTCAGTTGCAACCGCCGCCGCCACATAGGCATCTGCATCGAACCGACGCGTCGCGCGGCGGAACTGCCAGGTGAAGCCCGGCCAGAGCGTGACGTTCTTGCCGCTCCTGGGGTGCAGGTACCAGCTCTTGCAGCCGCCGGTGTTCCAGACCGTGCCAGCGGTCTTGCCTTGCAGCCAGGTGTTGAAGGCGGCCTGCTTCTCGGCTTTCACTTCCAGCACGGGCTGGCCGGTGGTCTTCATGGTCTTGAGTGCCGACATCACATAGGCCACTTGCGATTCGATCATGTAGACCATCGAGCTGTGGCCCAAGCCCACATTGGGGCCGACGATGAGAAACAGGTTGGGAAACCCGGCCACCGTGCAGCCCTTGTAGGCCTCCGGGCCGTCCTGCCAGGTGTCGAGCAGATCCACGCCGCCCTTGCCGAAGATCATCTTCGGCGGCACCGGGTCGGTGGCCTTGAAGCCGGTGCCGAAGATGATCGCGTCCACCTCGCGCTCGACTCCATTCATGTCCACCACGCTGTGTGCGCGCACTTCGCGGATGCCCTCGGTGACGAGGCTGACGTTGGCCTGCGAGACCGCCGGGTAGTAGTCGTTGGAGATCAGCACGCGCTTGCAGCCGATCTTGTAATCTGGCGTGAGCTTTTTGCGCAGCACCGGGTCTTTCACCTGCCGTCGCAGATGCGCACGCGCGGTGCGGTCATCGAGTGCCATCAGCTTGGGGTTGACGACAAAGCCGAGCGCGCGCATTTCCATCACGCCATAAAGCAAGCCGCGCAGCGCCGACTGCATGAAGGGCAGGCGCTTGAACAGCGACTTCACGCCATCGGCCATACGGGCATCCGGCTTGGGCGTGATCCACGGCGGTGTGCGCTGATAAAGGTCGATGCGCGCGGCGGTCTTCTGGATCTGTGGCACGAACTGGATGGCCGAAGCGCCAGTGCCGATCACCGCCACGCGCTTGCCCGCGAGGTCGTAGTTGTGGTCCCAATCCTGACTGTGAAAGGTCTTGCCCTTGAAGTTTTCGAGGCCCTGAATGCCTTCCGGGTAGGCCGCGCGGCTCAAGCCGCCCATGCCGGAGACCAGCACGCGCGCGGTGTAGTGATCGCCCGCAGCGGTCAGGATGTTCCAGACGCCAGCCGCTTCGTCCCAGCGTGCTTCAGACACCGCACTGTGAAAGCGGATGTGCGAGCGGATGCCCTGCTCGTCGGTGAGGCGCTTGAGATAGCCAAGAATCTCCGGCTGCGGCGAGAACAGGCGCGACCACGCCGGGTTTTGCGCGAACGAAAACGAGTAGAGATGGCTCGGCACATCGCAGGCGCAGCCGGGGTAGTGATTGTCACGCCAGGTGCCGCCGACTTCGTCGGCTTTTTCGAGCAGCACGAAGTCGTCCATGCCGGCTTTCTTGAGTTGCATCGCCATGCCTAAGCCGGCAAATCCGGTGCCGATGATGGCCACATCGACCGTGGTAGGGCCTGCCGCTTTGAGTTTGCTCACTGCCATGTCGCGCTCCATCTGTCGTTGTCATTCCCGCGCAGGCGGGAATCCAGGTGTCTGTGTGCGTTCCGCGTTGTCTGAATGCCCGGCTGCGCAGGTATGACAGACGATGCAGTGCATACACTTGTCTACTTCAATGTAGACGACTGTATACGCTAGCGTCAAGCCCTACTACAATCGTTTTGATGAGCCTGATCAAAGCCCGAAAAAGCAGCCGCAGCACCCTCGCCGAGCGTGAGTCGCCCGAAGCCGGCGGTCGTGAGCGATTGATTGCCGCCGCACTGAAACTCGCCGCCGAAAAGCGCAGCCTGCTCGCACTCGGCGTGCGCGAACTGGGGCGCATGGCAGGCCTCAACCCCAACACTTTCTATCGGCACTTCCGCAATCTCGATGCGCTGAACATCGCCATCATCGATGAGTTTGCGCAAGACCTCGCACCGGCACTGCGGGCCATCCGACTCAGCAGCGCGGCCGACACGGTTTCGAAGCGCACCGTCGAATACGTGTTCGACTATGCAGATCAGCACCCGGAGGCCTTCATCGTCGGAGTGCGCGAGCTGCATGGTTCATCCGGTGTATTGCAGCAGGCCATCCGCGCCCGCATTCGTCTGGTGGCGCAGGAGATGGCCGAGGATGTGCTCGCCACCAACGGCGTGCCCGGTATCACCGCCGACATGCTGGATGAACTGGCCGAGCCCATCGTCGAGCAGGTATTCCACCGCACACTCGATTACCTTGAAGACCCGCAGCGGCGCGCAGAGCTGGTGCGCCGCACCGCGCACTTCATCGATGCGCTGATGACCGGCGCGGTGGCGATGAAGGCGATGAACCGCTGGAACTGATGCACCAGACCTTCGTCCACGAAGGCTTTCGATTGCTGTGAGGAGAACGACATGAGCGACACCGACCGCATCCGCCTGCGCGACATCGTGCATGCGGCCATCAAGGGCCTGCCAGATACGCCGAGCGTGATGCGTGGCTTGTGGAATCTCGCCACCATCAAGCCCGACAAGAAACTCTCGATCGGGCTGGTGATCGAGCGCCACGCTGCCGCCACACCGCACGCCACCGCGCTGGTATTTGAAGACCGCCGCTGGAGCTACGCCGCCTTCAACGCCTGGGCCAATCGCATTGCGGGCTCTCTGGCTGCTGCAGGCGTCAAGCCCGGCGACAGCGTGGCGATCTTGATGGAAAACCGCGCCGAGACGCTGGCCTGCGTCACCGCCGTGCTCAAGCTGGGTGCCGCCGCCGGCATGCTCAACCACCAGCAGCGCGGCGAGGTGCTGGCGCATAGCATCGGCCTGATCGCCCCGCGCCTGATCATCACCGGTGCCGAGTGCCGCGAGGCGATGGAAAGCACGCCCTACATCGCAGCCGCAAAGCAGGGGCCGCAATTGTTCTGGGAAGGCGACCGTGCGCCCAAGGGCTATGTCGATCTGCGTCAGGATGCCGCCGCACGCAGCGAGCACAACCCCGCATCCACCGCCGAGATCACCGCAGGCAGCACCTGTTTCTACATCTTCACCTCCGGCACCACCGGCCTGCCCAAGGCCAGCCGCATGACCCACTACCGCTGGCTGCGCGGCATGGCGGGCCTGTCGCAGATGGCCATGCGGGTGAAGGCAGATGATGTTTTTTATTGCTGCCTGCCGCTGTACCACAACAACGCGCTGACGGTGAGCTGGGGCGCGGTGCTGGGCAGCGGTGCAACGCTGGTGCTGAGCCGCAAGTTTTCGGCCTCGCGGTTCTGGGATGAGCTGCGCGAGCATCGCGCCACCGCCTTCTGCTACATCGGCGAGCTGTGCCGCTACCTGCTCAACCGCCCCGCCACCAGCAAAGATCGCCTGCACAGCGTGCGGCTGATGGTGGGCAATGGCCTGCGGCCTGAGCTGTGGGCAGGTTTCCAGCAGCGTTTCGGCATCGACAACATCAGCGAGTTCTATGGTGCCAGCGAGGGCAATGTCGCCTTCGTCAACGGCTTCAACCTGCAGCGCACGGCCGGCTTCTGCCCGCTCTCGTTCGCCATCGTCGTGTTCGATGCCGAGCAGGAGCAAGCCCAGCGCGACCGCAAGGGCTTCATGCAGAAAGTCGCCAAGGGCGGCACTGGCCTGCTGATTGCCGAGATCAGCGAACGCGCGCCGTTTGATGGCTACACCGATCAGAAGTCCAGCGATGCCAAGGTGCTGCGTGATGTGTTCAAGAAGGGCGACGCCTGGTTCAACACCGGCGACCTCGTGCGCGACCAGGGCTACAAGCACATCCAGTTCGTCGACCGCGTTGGCGACACCTTTCGCTGGAAGGGCGAGAACGTGGCCACCACCGAGGTCGAATCTGCCCTCAACCAGTTTGCGGCCATCGAACAGGCCGTGGTCTATGGCGTGAATGTGCCGGGGGCCGACGGCCGTGCCGGCATGGCTGCGCTCACGCTGCCCGGTGCGCTCGACGGCGCCGCACTGGCGCAGCACCTGATTGCCGCCTTGCCAGCCTATGCCGTGCCGCTATTCCTGCGGCTCAAGACCGAGCAGGAGGTCACTGGCACCTTCAAGTTCAAGAAGGTCGATCTCAAGCGCGAGGGCTTCGACCCTGCTGTCTTGAGCGAGCCGCTCTATGTGCTCGCCGACCGCAGCAAGGGCTACGAGCCCCTCACGCCGACACTTTTCCAGCTCATCCACAGCGGCGCATTGCGCCTGTAATTTCACCCATGAAAGTCAACATCGCCATCAGTCGCAGCCTCGACATCGACCAGCCGCCCAGCAAGGTCAAGGCACTGTTCAAAGACCTTGAAGGCACCATCGGCTGCTTTCCCAAGCTGCGCACGCTGAAGAAACTCGGCCCCGATCAATACCTGTGGCAGATGAACGCCATCGGCAGCAAGCTCGCCAACATCGCCCACGAGGTGAGCTATGGCGCGCACTACACGGTGGATGCCAAGGCCGGTGCGCTGTCGTGGAAAGCCATCCCCAAACAGGGCAATGCCAGCATCGAGGGCGCGTTCACGGTGCGCGAACAGGGCAAGGGCACGCGGCTGTCGTTCACCGTCAAGGGCGAGCTGTTCGACGTACCCGTGCCGCTGATGTATCGCCTCGTTGCGCCTACTTTCATCCAGGCCAAGTTTGCGGCGCTGGTGGATGTGTTTCTCGAAAGAACTCGAGAGAGACTACAAAACACCTGAAACAAAAAAGCCCGCAGCTGCGGGCTTTTTTGTCGAATTGGCGTTCCCACGGGGATTCGAACCCCGGTTCTATCCGTGAGAGGGATATGTCCTAGGCCTCTAGACGATGGGAACCTACTAATATTTTAACGTCTGATGCGCGCGCCGTCTTGTCTGCGGTTTATTGGACAATGTGCGCCCTAAGTCTCGATCAGTGCCGGAATCATCATGCCTGACATCCCACTTCCTGCACCCATCTGGCGACGAATTGCCGCACTGGCCTATGACTCGTTGTTGTACGTGGCGCTGCTCATGGCAGGACTGGTGCTAGCCACGCCGTTTGTTGCATTTTTTGTGGCCGATGATGCAAGCACTCCCTTGCATAACTACGCGGTGCTGCAGTGCTATGGCTACCTCATCGGTGCAATTTTCTTTGGATGGTCATGGACCCACGGAGGCCAGACGCTGGGCATGCGCGTATGGCGCTTGCAGGTACGCCGTATCGACGGTGCTGCGCTGCGATGGCCCATCGCTCTGCTGCGCTTCACGGCAGGCATAGTGCTGTGCATGGCCACACTTTGGCTGGGCAAGCACTTTGGCCCGGCGGCGTATGGCACCGCCTTTCTGAGTTACCTGCCCTGTCTTATCTCTGCGCGGGGACAAGCATTCAACGACTTCGCCGCAGGCACTGAAGTGGTGGTTCTACCTCGTATCAGCCCGCACGTCGAATCCTGATCGCGGCAATGGCGGCCCATGCCGCTGTGGGCGCGCCAGCCGCAAGTAGCGGTGGCCATGCATAGATTTGCCCGAGGCTGAGGCTGACTCGGTTGATAACGTAGAACCCCACACCAAGCAAAATACCCAACAACAGGCGCTGTCCAGCGCCACTGTCACGCAGTGAGCCAAACGCAAACGGCACTGCAAATGCAGCCATAGCGAGGATGGTTAGCGGCTCAATTAGCTTGTGCCAGAGTTGCAGGCGGTATTTACCGGCGTCGAGTTGGTTGGCATCGAGGTATGCAATGAGCCGTTTCAGGCCTGCGATGGATAGTGCGTTCGCCTCCAACAGGTAAAGACGCAGGACATTGGGCGTGACACTGCCACTCCAGAGTGCAGTCTCGGCGTGATTGGTCTCGACATGACCCTGCGGTGTCATCCGGGTGACACGCACATCCTGAAACTGCCAGCGACCGTCCAGATAATGCGCATGCTGAGCCGCCATCACCCGCTCAAGCTTGAGTTGTGCATTGAGGCTATATACCTCGATATCTTCTGCATAGTCTTCGGCCACAAGACGTCTGATATGCAATACCTCGTCACCATCACGTAACCAGACCGTAGTCGCTCCTGTCGCCTGAGTACCGCCAGATTTGATGGCCGATGCCAAACGCTCCCCTCGCGGGGCAATCACATCACCAACAAACCAGCCGAGCGTAGCAAGCACCGCCCCGGCCAACAGCGTGGACGCGGCGATACGGTTGTTGGACAAGCCCGCTGCGCGCATGGCCGTGAGCTCGCTCTGCTGAGCAAGCATGCCGAGACCCATTAAGGTGCCAATCATCGCCACGATCGGCATCAGCAGCGCAAGCCCAGATGGCATCTGCATCAGGGTCGCCTGCGCCAGTTGCAACGCGCCAAAACCATTCTTGCCAGTTTCGTCCGCTTGTGTAACCAGCGTGATGAAACTCTGAATGGCGAGCATGGCTAGCGCGACGACGGCCGTAGTGCCGATGACATGGCGAACGATGTAGAGCGTGAGCAGGCGCGGCATTTAGAGACTCGGACGAGTGCGCGAACCTTAGCCCAAGATGAGCGCGCTTGCGCAGTTCACCGCGACGCTCATCAGCGATAAGATTGTGAAAATGGCTGCTTTTTACCGCGCTTCGGTAATAAGCATGCTTATTATCAAGTTTCCAACACTATCGCTGCGCCCACCTAAATCACAATAGAACCTCACCATGAGCATGGAATATTTTGTCAAGAGCGGCAATCCTGAAAAGCAGCGCGTGGCTTGCATCATCGTTGGCATTTTTGACCGACGCTCTCCGTCTGAGCCAGCAGAAATCGTCGATAAAGCCAGCGAGGGACATTTAGCCGGCATCCTGCGCAAGGGCGATATGGACGGCAAGCTGGGCTCAACGCTGGTATTGCACGGCGTGCCCGGCGTATTTGCCGATCGCGTGCTACTGGTTGGCCTAGGTAAACAGCGAGATTTTGATGAAGCCGCTTTCCGCAAGGCCAACGGTGCAGCGGCGCGCGTTCTACGAAACACCACTGGCGCAATTGATGCCGTGAGCTACCTAACGCACATCGAGGTCAAAGGCCATGATTTCCGCTGGAACGTGCAACAGGCGGCGATGGCGACCGAAGATACCTACTACAGCATGCACGTCATGAAAGGCGCGCCGACCAAAGAGCACCTGCCCGTCTACAAGCTGGAGCGGCTCACCTTTGATGTGCCGCGCCGCTCTGATTTACCGGCCGGTGAACAGGGCTTGGTCGAAGCATTGGCGGTCGCTCACGGCATGACACTGGCCAAGGATCTGGGCAATCTGCCAGGCAACATCTGCACACCAACCTACCTCGCCGAGGTTGCTCAGAAAATGGCAGCAGAAAGCGCGGGCATGCTGAAGGTGAAGGTGCTGGAAGAGTCGGACATGGAGAAACTCGGCATGCATTCGCTGCTCTCTGTCAGTCGTGGCTCTCGTCAGCCCGCCAAGCTGATCTGTCTCGAATACAAGCAGGGTGCAAAGGGCGAAAAGCCAGTGGCACTGGTCGGGAAGGGCCTGACCTTTGATAGCGGCGGCATCAGCATCAAACCAGGCGCCAAAATGGATGAAATGAAGTTCGACATGTGCGGCGGTGCATCTGTTCTTGGCGCCTTCAAGGCCCTGCTCGAACTCAAATTGCCACTCAATGTTGTGGGGGTGATCGCGTCAAGCGAAAACATGCCGGACGGCATGGCTTCAAAACCCGGCGATATTGTTACCAGCATGGCTGGCATCACAATCGAAGTGCTGAACACCGATGCCGAAGGTCGCCTGATTCTCTGCGATGCATTGACCTACACCGAGCGCACCTACGATCCGGCCGTGTGCATCGACATGGCCACTCTCACTGGCGCTTGCGTCATTGCGCTAGGACAGTTCCCCTCTGGCCTATTCTGCAACACGCCATCGCTGACCCGCGCCCTGCTGAGTGCTGGCGAACAGATTGGCGACCGCGCCTGGGAACTGCCGCTGTGGCCGGAGTACGAGGAAAACATCAAGAGCGAGTTCGCCGACATCGCCAACATCGCTACCAAGGGCGAGGGCGGTGGCGCCAGTATTGGCGCGGCCTTCTTGCACAAGTTCACTAAAAAGATGAAATGGGCACACCTCGACATCGCAGGCACCGCCTGGATGGGTAAGAAAGGCACAGGTCGTCCGGTGCCGCTGCTCACGCAGTACCTTGTCAACTATGCCGCGAAAGAAGAGTAAGCGCCTCATGAAGCGGAAAGGCTCCATCGGCGTAGCGAGCGAAGGCCAGTTGCGAGCGGCGGCGCGGAGCGGCCTGAAGGCCGTGAGCACCGGCGCTTGCGATTGGTCGAGCGCAGTAGCCGAGGGAGCCTTTTCGTGACGCGCATCGACTTCTACAT
>Ga0255086_1000173_pt1 | contig 23010 bp, 23 predicted proteins | sample Colum_Cont_RepC__FD_188438 | JGI IMG/M metagenome (GOLD analysis project Ga0255086, IMG submission 188438) | Freshwater microbial communities from Columbia River, Oregon, United States - Colum_Cont_RepC_8d | ecosystem: Environmental > Aquatic > Freshwater > River | place: USA: Oregon | collected... | reverse complement strand
CCCTGAACCAGGGCGACCACCTGCGGCGCGACCGCGAAGGCCAGTGGCTGTTCGCGGGCTTTGACACGCTCAGCACCAGCACCGAGTTTTCGCCGCAAGCGCCGCCCCCCACCCCGCGTGGTCGCAGCGAGCGCGAACTGACTTTGCCGGAGCTGATGCAAGGTGGCGTCGATGGGCAGGCGCAAACCCTGCCGCCCTCCAAGCTCTCCGGCGAGCTGCACGGTCGGCTCGCGCGCATTCTGGCGCTGCTCTGGCTACCGCTGCTGGCAGTGCCACTGGGCATGTCTGCCAAGCGCGGCAAGCGCACCGGCAGCCTGATCGTTGCGGCAACCCTGATGTTGCTTTTCAACAACCTGCTGCAACTGGGCGAAAGCCTCACCGAGTCCGGCAAGGTATCGGCCGCGCTGGGCGTGTGGGGGCCGACGCTGGCTTTCGCGAGCTTGACGCTATGGTTGTTCAGCCAGAGCCTGGCACGGCCCGGCGACAACCCGGTGGCACGTGGGCTGGCGTGGGTCGATGACCTCGTCGCCAGCATCGGCAACATGCTGCGCCGTCCGGCTGCCCGCGCATGACACTCACCGGCCCGCTGCCGCGCTACTTGCGCCAGTTGCTCGGCATGCGGGTGCTGGCGGTGCTGGTGGCACTCGGCGGCCTGCTGCAAATCCTCGACCTGCTCGATGCCACCACCGAAATCATGTCGCGCGGCGCGGGCGTGGCTGGTGTCGCCCATTACATTGTGCTGCGCGCACCGACCATCCTGCTGCAAGCGCTGCCACTGGCTGCACTGATCGGCGCGGTGTTTGCCTTCAGCACCCTTGCCAATCAGCATGAAGTGGTGGCGCTGCGCGCGGCCGGTATGCCCTTTCGCCGCGTGGTCGTGCTGCTGCTGCCCGCGGTGCTGCTGATCGCCGTTAGCCAGTGGGTGCTGGCCGAGCTGGTGGTGCCGCGCTCGCAACGCGCGCTCACTGCATGGTGGGCGGGGCTGCCCCCCGCCAAGGACGCCGACCCCGATACCGAGCTGCTCTGGTTCAAGAGCGGTGGTGCGGTGATCGGCATCACTCACGCCCTGCCAGATGGTCGCCAGCTCGAAGGCGTGCGCATCTTCCGCCGCGATGCGAAGGGCCATCTGCAAAGCCAGCTCAAGGCCAGCCGCGCCATCTACGCTGATCGCCGCTGGACACTGCACGACGTGGTGGAAACCGACTTCACCCTGCAAAAAACCAGCGCCGCACAAGCCAGCCTGGCCTGGGATACCCCTCTCAAACCCAACGATGTTCTGCGCCTGCTAGCCGCCGAGCCTTATGTCTCCGGCGGACTCGCCGCCTCGGTGCTGACAGGGGCCAACCCCGGCATCAAGACTCCCGCCTTCTACCGCACCCGCGTGCAAAAAACACTTGCAGATCCCTTCACCGCGCTGGTGATGCTGCTGCTCGCTACGCCGGTCGCCGTAGCGCTCACCCGTGGCGCACGTGGTGCACCGGCGCTGATCTCGCTCGGCTCCGGCCTGCTGTTTCTGCTGGTGCATGGCCTCTGCGCCGCACTCGGCGAAGCCGGGCTGCTGACACCCTTCACCGCCGCGTGGATCGCCCCCAGTGGCTTTGCCCTGCTGGGCGCCCTCTTTTTGATTCGACTGGATCGACACCAATGACCTCTGCTGCCCCTCTGCAAATCATCCCGGTCGAGGGCAAGGCGCTGATGCAGCGTTTCATCCGCGTGCCCGCCAGCTTGAGCGCGCACGACCCGAACTGGATCACCCCACTGGACATGGAGCGGGCTGAGTCGTTCTCACCCAAACACAACCCGCTGTTCAGCCACACTGAAGTGCAGTTCTGGCTCTGCGTGAAAGACGGCCGCGACGTCGGCCGCATCAGCGCTCAGATCGAAGCCACCAATGTGGAGAAAGGCGACATGACCGGCTACTTCGGCCTGATCGCCGCCGAAGATGACCCCACTATTTTTGCCGCCCTGTTCGCCACCGCCGAAGCCTGGCTGAAAACGCGCGGCATGACACAGGTGATCGGCCCCTTCAACCTTGGCATCAACGAAGAAGCCGGGCTGCTGGTGGAGGGCTTCGACACCCCGCCGATGCTGCTGATGGGCCACGACCAGCCGTATGTGGGCCCACGTGTCGAAGACGCGGGCTATGCAAAAGCAAAGGATATCTACGCCTACCTCAGCACCATTGCCGAACCGCTGCCCCGCGCTGCGCAGCTGCTGCTCAAGCGCAAGCTGCCAGAGGGGCTGACCATGCGCATGCTCAACTTCAAGCAGTACCGCAAGGACATCGACGACATCACGGACATCTTCAATAACGCCTGGATGGACAACTGGCGCTTTTCGCCACTGACGCCAGACGATACCGATCACCTCGCCAAAGCGTTGCGACCCATTCTGGATTCCAAGCTGGTGTGGCTGATCGACATCGACGGCGAGCCCGCCGGCTTCGGCGTGTGCCTGCCCAACCTCAACGAGGCCCTGCAAGGGCTCGATGGCAAGCTGCTGCCGCTCGGCTGGGCCAAGCTGCTGTATCGCCTGAAAGTGAGCGGCGTAAAAACCTGCCGCGTGCCGCTGATGGGCGTGAAGCGCAAGTTTGCGGCGAGCTTTGCCGGTGCCGTGATGCCCTTCCTCATCATCGACGCCATGCGCCGCGAAGCGCTGAAAATGGGCTATGAAAAAGTCGAGCTGAGCTGGGTGCTGGAAGACAACCTGCCGATGCGCCGCATCTGCGAGAACTTTGGCGCGCTGCCCTACAAGACCTACCGCCTCTACGAGAAGTCGCTGGCATGAATGTTCTGATTCTCGCCGGCTCGCGCGGGCCGGATGACCCGATGGCAAAAGCCACCGGCGTCGAGCACAAGGCACTCATCCCCGTGGGCGGCACACCCATGCTACTGCGCGTGATCGCCGCACTGGCCGCCACGCCCGAAGTCACGAAACTCATCGTCTGTATCGAAGCCCCGCAACTCGTGCGCGCGCTGCCGGGCCTTGATGCGGCCTGTGCGGGCAAGCCGCTGGAACTGTTCGACGCCCAAGGCAGCCCCAGCCGCAGCGTGAGCGCGGCACTCGCCCACTACGGCACGCCGCTGCTGGTCACCACCGCCGACCATGCGCTGCTGCAAGCCGAGTGGGTGAGCCACTTCATCCAACATCAGCCAGCCGGTGTGGATGCCAGCGTCGCCCTCGCCCGTGCAGATGTGGTGATGGCCGCTGCGCCTGATACCAAGCGGACCTTTCTGCGCTTTGCCGACGGCCATTTCAGCGGCTGCAACCTGTTTTATTTCGCTACCCCCAAAGCCGCCGCGCTGGCAGCGCTGTGGGTGCAGGTCGAAGCCCTACGCAAGCAGCCCGTGAAGATGCTGCGGCTGCTGGGCATCAGTTATGCGCTGCGCTACCAACTCGGCTGGCTCAAGCTCGCTACCGCACTCACACGCCTCGGCGTGCTGGCGGGTGGCGTGCGCACCGCAGTCGTCGAAATGCCTTTTGGCCGCGCCGCGATTGATGTCGACAAGATGGCGGATCTGGAATTGGTCGAGCGGCTTTTGAGTAAATCGCTGTCGTAACAGCGCTAACCAACCACCGTATCAATGACATTTCTCAAAACAGTCTGATCTGATGCCCCCAGACTGCCGAGCGTCTTCCGAATCAACGACTTTTCAGCAGTGAAAAGAATGGGCTTCAGGGCCGAAACCTTGATCAGCCCTGCCGTTTTCCAGTCTTGGATGAGCGCGTCGCCAAATCCAAGCGGCACTCTCACTTGGCTGGTAATGGCCATCAAGATCACATCGGGTCGGTTGCGATGATAGCCATCACTGCTGATGACTACTGCGGGCCGCTGCTTGGAACCTTGCTGATCGGTGAAAGGGAAGACAACCAGCACCACATCGCCAAAGCTATAGCCGGTCGTATTCGGCATCGTCCGCGTTATCCCAGACCAGCTTGAGACTGTTGGCAGTCATGGCTTGCGCGGCTTTCACGAGCGGCCTGTCTGCGTCCCGGTTGACTAGGAAGTCGATAAAATCTTCGACCTCAACGATTCGATCCGGCGGTAAGCGTTGCAGCTTTTCCAGCATGTGATGCATCGGGGCGGCGGCAGGCATCGCGGTTCTCCTTTCTCCGGTGACGATAGCAAAACGTCACAGTCAAGCCTAATCGACGTAGGCGAGCAGCACGGCAGGCCTTGTGCGCATCAAAAACTTTTAGATAGACAAATGAGCGACAAACCCCTTAGCTACGCCAGCTACCTACGCATTGACGAACTGCTGGCGCAGCAGCAGCCCAAATCTGCCGAACACGACGAGCTGCTGTTCATTGTCATCCATCAGGTCTACGAGCTGTGGTTCAAGCAGGTGCTGCATGAGCTGGACGGCCTGAATACGGCGCTGGCCGCCACCGATGCCCCCCGTGCACTGGCTGCACTCAAGCGCGTGCTGACGATCTTCAAGACCTTGGTCGGCCAGGTGGACATTCTGGAGACGATGACGCCGCTGTCGTTCAACTCTTTCCGCGCGCGGCTCGAAGCCTCCAGCGGGTTTCAGTCTGCGCAGTTCCGCGAGCTGGAGTTTCTACTCGGCCATCGCCGTGCCGGCATTGCCGAGCAGCACCCAGAGCCGGTGCGCAGCCGGCTGGCGGCGCGGCTGCATCAGCCCAGCGTGTACGACCACTTTCTGCGCTACCTCAAGGCCAGCGGCTGGGCGATCCCTGCCGAGGTATTGGCGCGCGATGTCACCCAGCCCACCGCAGCCAACGAGGCCGTGCAAGCCCTGCTGGTGCAGGTGTATCAGCAGGGCACGCTAGCTGCGCAACTCTGCGAGCGCCTGGTGGACCTCGACGAAGGCTTGCAGGAGTGGCGCTATCGCCACGTCAAGATGGTCGAGCGCACCATTGGCAGCAAGCCCGGCACTGGCGGCTCGGCCGGGGTGGGCTACCTGCGCAGCACCTTGTTCCAGCAACTGTTCCCCGACCTCTGGGCGATTCGCGCGCAGCTCTAATGCAGCTGTAATGTTGACCCTCGGCAGGGCCCTGCCTGACCATCCGCGCTTCACCCTCTTTACTGACACTGAATCCATGCGCTTGACCATCGTGGGCGACAGCCCGACGCCGCTCTGGGGCCTGAGTGGCAGCGAGCGCATTGCACGCATCGCAGCCGCCCAGCGCATGGCCCTTGCAAGCTCTGGTGAACCCACCGAACTGCTAGCCAACGCCCGCTTTGCCTTTGACCCCATGTGGCTCAGCCACATTGCAAAATCACCTGGCACCGTGCTGACTGTGCAGGGCGAACCCGTGCTGGCACAGGTGGACAATGCTCAGCAATTTGCTGCCGTGCACGCCGCCATGCAGGTGCGCCAACCCCTGAGCGACACCACCCTCACCCTGTTGCCCGCTGAAACTGCCGGCACCATCGAAGACCCGGTGCTGCGAAAGCGCGAGCAGCCGTTCGTGAACGAGCTGACGCCACAAACGCTCAAGGCACTGGAGCGCGCCAGCTACTTCGGCGCCTACAAGGGCGTCACCGATGTGCTCACCAAATACCTGTGGCCGGAATGGGCGCTGGTGCTCACCCGCATCGCCGCCAAGCTGGGGCTCTCGCCCAACATGGTCACCACCATCGGGCTGGCCTTTTGCATCACGGCTGGCGTCGCGTTTTATCAGGGCCACTACTGGCTGGGGCTGCTCACCGGGTTGGTCAGCATGGTGCTCGATACGGTGGATGGAAAACTCGCCCGCTGCACCATCACCTCATCAGCCTGGGGCAACATTTATGACCACGGCATTGATCTGATCCACCCCCCCATCTGGTGGTGGGCATGGGCTGCGGGTCTGGCGAGTTACGGCACGCCGCTGCCTGACATGACGATCTGGATCGCACTGATCGCCATCGTCGGCGGCTATGTCGTGCAGCGGATGATTGAAGGCGCGTTTATCGCTGGCTTCAAGATGCACATCCATGTCTGGCAGCGCATCGACTCGCAGTTTCGGCTCATCACCGCACGCCGCAACCCCAACTGGGTGATCCTGCTCGCGGCCCTGTGTGTGGCGCGGCCGGATTGGGGCTTGCTGGCCCTGGCGTGGTGGACGGTGTTGAGCTGCGGTTTCCACCTTGTGCGGCTGGGACAGGCTTATGTGGAACGCGCACGCGGGCGGTCTGTGGTCTCTTGGCTCACTGCGGAATAACCAAGAGAGAGATAGCAGTATGGGAATTGATGTGACGTCGTTATCTGTTGCCATGTTTCTGTACGAACCCGGCGATGGTGGACTGGATCGCGTTGCCATCCTCATGGCAAATGGCTTTGCAGAACGTGGCGTAAAGACCGAGCTGTGGATGATCCGCGACCACGGGCCTTCACGAGCACTTATCTCCGACAAGGTCACCGTACGCATCATCCCGGTGCCCGCTATCGGTAGCCGTAGCGTGCAGCTATTGCTGCAATTGCCAGCACTCATTCAAACCATTAGGCAGCAGCACCCGCACGTGCTGATGTCGGCCGGCAATCAGAGCAACTTCGCGATTGCTCTTGCCTGCAGGCTAGCGGCTTGCGGCACACAGGCGGTGAGCAAGATCACCAATCCGATGCGACGCCCCGGCATGCGCGGCATCCGGTTGATGATTCGGAGATGGCGGTTTGGCGTTTCCGCCCGGCTCGCGGCACTGACGATGACTTTGAGCGAAGCCGATGCGCGGGCACTAGCCACAGAGTTTCCCGCTATCGCCTCGCGGTTTCAGTGTGTACACAACCCCTACGCGACTGCGGGCATGTTGGCGGCCGGGCAGATGCGCGCCGAGGCTGCCAGCACCGCACCGCAACTGCTTTCAGTCGGTAGGCTGATGCCGCAAAAAGATCACGCGACCATGCTTGAAGCACTTGGCCTGCTGCGCGCCCGACCTTGGTCACTGGTGATGCTGGGCGATGGTCCGCTGGCGCCGGTGTTAGCTGCGCAAGCAGAGCGTCTGGGTATTGCTGACCGTATTCAGTTCAAAGGCTTCGTGCTCGACCCGCTGCCTTGGTACACCCAGTCACAGCTGATGATTCTCTCTTCGCGCTATGAGGGGCTACCTGCAGCGCCCATTGAAGCACTGGCCTGCGGGTGCAGCGTAGTCACCACCGCTTGCTCGCCGGGCCTCACTGAGCTGATGGCAGCGACGGGCCTGCCTGCGCCAGTGCCAGTCGGGGATGCTGTGGCACTCGCAGCGGGCATCCTGTCAGCCATGGATACACCGCAGTCGCCCTCTGGGCTAAGTAGATTTGCACTGCGCTACTCGGTGGAGTCTTCCGTAAACGATCACCTCGCTATTGTGCAAAACCTTACCTAAAAGCACCGTTGATAGCGACGTCAAGACTCCCTTCCCGTGCACTGCTATGTGCGAGATAGCGGCAAGTAGTGTTTTGGATATATAGCCCTTTTTAGGCGGTGGCCAATGAGATGGATAGAAGCTTCGCGCAGAGCCTCTAGGCGCGTTTTTGAATACTTAAAAAGTATTGTTCGATGTTTGAATGCGAAGATGAACATAGACCAGGCAATCCACGACTCGTACCAAGAGTGCCAGTGTTTCTCCAGCGCTTTAGCAAAGTCTTGAGCTGAACCCGGGCAAGCCGCCATCGCCTTAAGGCGCTCCTCATGTCCCTGCAGTTTTCGTAGCTTGCGTTGCGCAAATGGTGCAGCACTTGATGTAACAGCATCAGTGTGGCGCCGATAGTCAATCAACGTGACCTCAAGGTACACCAAGCCCCCTGTTCTGCAGGCAACGAAGGCAAGCCACCAGTCGAAATAAGAACTCACCGGCGTGGCGCCTGCAGCGGATAAAAGAGTGCGTCGGAAAAGCATGGCATGACCAGAAACCGTATTCCGGAGCATAAATACGCGTTGATCACTGCCGTACAACATCGTGTACAGATCAGACATCAACACCCCTAATGGCCGACCAACGCTATCGACATAGCGGCTGTTGCAATAGATAGCCATCGCATCGCCGAGCCCTTCAACTAGGCGACTCGTCTTGGTCGGATACCAGTAGTCATCCTGATCGCAAGGGGAAATCAGCTCGCCACGGCAAGCGGCAAAGCAGCGGGCAAAATTATCGTTAAACCCTAGGCGTGCTTTTGCCTGTGGTAGTAGGCGCACGCGTTCATCCTGTTCGGCATAGCGCTCAAGCAAGGCAAGTGTGCTGTCGCTAGAACCATCATCCGAAACCACAATTTCAAAGTTCGGATAGTCCTGGGCCAGCAGAGAGTCCACCTGCTGTGCAAGATATCGTTCACCGTTGTACGTGGTCAGCGCGATGGATACGAGTGGATGTGACATGGCCAATTTTCGAGCGCGCCCTGAGACTCAGCCCAGCGCCTCCAATACATGTGCAGCAACCCGCATGGCTGCGGCCCCACTGGTATCGCCGTGCCAGCCCTGCACAAATTCTGCCTGTACCGCTGCGAAGGTGGTGTGACAGTCAGGTGCCCGGCTCAGTGCAGGCATCAACTGTTCAGGTGAGTCCACCACTTCGCCACAACGCCACAGGGCGTAGTCGGCACGGCGCTGCCAGTCCACGTGCGGGCTGTTAAGAAACACGCAAGGGCGAGGGCGCGCCATGAACTCCACGGCCTGGCTAGAGGTATCGCCCAGATAAATATCTGCGGCGGTGGTGTAGCTGCCATCTACCATCGCAAAGCTGTCGATGTCGCAATGCACATGCGGATGCTGTGCGGCTTCAGCCAGCACGGCACGCAGCTCTGGGGCGCCTTCGATCAAGCGCTGGTGCGGGGCAAGGATGACGTTGTAGCGGCTTTGCGCCACCAGTTGCCGCACGATCTCGCGCCCCCAACCCCACCAGGAGGAGCGGTGCTGTTGCCAGTGCGGGGCATAAAGCACCGTCGGACGTGGCTCAGGGAACACCGGTGGCCTTTGGTGCGATTTGCCAAAGGCCGATTTCACGTAGCCCACCACCGGCACATAAGAGGGGTCGTGACCGCGCTGCAGGTATGTCTGCTGCTCGTTCTCGCTAGGCACCGGCATGCGCCAGGCCGCATGGCGACGGCGGCCATCGCGCGCGCCCATTGAGCTGGCGCCATGCAGGATATTGACGAAGCGGGTTTTCAGCGGCAGCAGGGTGGGTATCCACAGACTGGTTTGTTCGGCAGATACCACCACCGGCGTGCCACGTAGATAAGGCACCAGCCGCGCCAGCATCAGCAATTTGTTGGGCAGGGGTGGGTTGCGGCCATCCTCGTAGCCTTGCAGATGGCGGTAGCCCGGCGCGCGGCGAAACCGGATGTCGGCAGGGCCAAGACCGACCGCCCATTGCCGCAACAGGGCCTCGTGCACCGAGGTGCTCACCCACAGGTCGATGCGCAGATTTGGCTCTGCTGCCAGGGCCTCGACTACCGGGTACAAGTGGGGGATCAGCAGCGTCTCGCCGAGAAAGAAAAACGCGACCGGCCCTCTCACGCCTGTCGTCTCCGCAGGGGCTGGCCGCTGTGGTCGCGCACCCAGCGATCAATGTCTTCGGGGCGGTCAATCTCGCACCAGAGGCCGCTGTGGTTTTCGATGGCGGTGACGCCTTCAGCGCCTGCCAGGCGGTGAATCACCGCGTGGTGGTAGGCGTTGTGGCCGTTGTCAGCGCCAATCACTGCCGCCAGTGCCTGTGCATACGCGCCGCCCTTGCGGTCGGGGCACAGCACCACGCCCAGCGAGCGGTGGCTGGCGCTGGCGGCGGGTAGATCTTTGCCAACAGCCCGCACTTTGCAATCGACCACTTCAACGCGCATGTCATCGTGCTCAGGCTCGGCCAACTGCTCAACCAGCAGGTTCATGCCGGGGCGCATGTCGCGCAGCGCCTCGTGGATGACAGAGGGGTCAAAAATGGTGTCGCCATTCATCAGGCAAAACGGCTGCTCAAGGCTGGCCCTGGCGGCCCACACGCTGCCAATGCTGCTGGCAACCGACCAGAACGGGTTGACGATGAGCTCGACCCCGCGCGACAAACCAGAGCGTGCGAGGTGGTCGGCAATCTGGCCAACGCGGTAGCCGCCTACGACCACAATCTGCTCGATGCCTGCCGCACGCAGGGCCAGAATCTGGTGATCGAGAATGGCCCGGCCATGCACCTCGACCAGACACTTGGGCATTTCGAGCGTTAGGGGCAGCAGGCGCGTGCCCTGCCCGGCGCTGATCACGATTGCCTTCATGCGCAGAGGGCGATGCAGAGAAGAAACGTGTTCATGGCGGCTCAATGACAATACAGCGCGCGATGATACCCAAAGCCAGCCCCTCGCTGCCCTCAATTGCCCTAGCGCAGCCCGCGCTTACCCCGCCTGCGGCAGCGCCCGGCTGATCAGCGTGGCGAAGTCCGTCTCGGCCGGCAGCGTGCCGTAGACCAAGCCCTGAGCCCCACCCAGCCGCGTGGCGCAGAAGGTCTCGGCCACCACCGCATTGCCACCCTTGAGCAGGATGGCCGCCTGCAAGGCCAGCGCCATGCGCTCGACGATGCGACGGGCGCGCAGTTCGAGTGTGGCGGTGTCTTCAAACGCTTGCGCCAGCCAGCCCAGCTCGCGGTCAAACTCGGCGTTGAGGCCCTTGGCGAGCGACAGCTCCAGAAAGAACGCCTGCCGCGTCTCCGGCTCGCGCGACAGCGCGCGCAGCACGTCCAGGCACTGGATGTTGCCGCTGCCCTCCCAGATGGAATTGAGCGGTGCCTGCCGATACAGGCGCGGCAGCGAACTCTCTTCCACATAGCCCGCGCCGCCGAGGCATTCCTGCGCCTCGTTGACGAAGGCGGGCGCACGCTTGCACACCCAGTACTTGCCGATGGCGGTGGCGAGCCGCGCGATGGCGGCCTCGTGCGCATCGCGCTCGCTCGCGTCCACCGCGCGGGCGACGCGGAAGGTCAACGCCGTCGCCGCTTCCGATTCCAATGCGAGGTCCGCCAGCACATTGCGCATCAGCGGCTGCTCGATGAGCTTCTTGCCGAAGGCCGCGCGGTGCTGCGTGTGGTGCAGCGCCTGCACCAGGGCCTGGCGCATCAGCGAGGCGGAGCCGATCATGCAGTCCAGCCGCGTGAGCGCGACCATCTCCAGAATCGTCGCGATGCCGCGGCCTTCCGGCCCCACGCGCTGCGCCCAGGCACCGGTGAACTCGACCTCGGAGGAGGCATTGCTCCAGTCGCCGAGCTTGTCCTTGAGGCGCTGGATGCGGATGGCGTTGCGCGTGCCGTCCGGCCGCATCTTGGGGGCGAGAAAGCAGGTGATGCCGGTATCGGTATAGGCCAGCACCAGCCAGGCATCGCACATGGGCGCGGAGAAAAACCACTTGTGGCCGACGATCTCGTACGTCCCATCGGCTTGCAGATAAGCCTTGGTCGTGTTCGCGCGCACGTCCGAGCCGCCCTGCTTCTCGGTCATGCCCATGCCGATGGTGAGCGTGCTCTTTGTGAGCGCGGGCCGCACCACCGGGTCGTAGTCCGCGCCCGCGACACGCGGCACCCAGTCCTTCGCCAACGCCGGCTCGTGCTGGAGCGCGGCGACACAGGCATAGGTCATGGTCAGCGGGCAGCTCGTACCCTGATCCGCTTGGTTGTGCAGATACGCCAGCCCCGCCCGCGCCACGTGCGCGCCGGGCTTGCCGGCATGGCGCCAGGCATAGCCCGCCACGCCATGCTGAATGCCCAGCGCCATGATGCGGTGATAGGCCGGGTGGAACTCCACCTCGTCCAGCCGGTGCCCGTAGCGGTCGAAGAACTTCGGCTTGGGCTTGTTCTCGTTGGCCGTGACGCCCAGCTCCATCAGCTCGCCGCCGGCGATCGCGCCATAGGCGAGCAAGTCCGCCTCACCCCAGGCCCCGCCCTCGCGCGCAACGGCCTCGCACAGTGCCAGGTCGCTCGCATACAAATTGAGATCGCGCAGCGGCGGGGCTTGGTTGTCGACGGTATGGGTTTGGAATTGGGCGGCGTTTGTCATGGGTTCATTGCCTGGCGATGTGGAAGGCGCAACAAGTTGCGATCAAGTCGCGCCAACGCTGCGCTGGATCGCCTCCGCCACCCAAGTGTTCAGGCTCTTGCCGTTCGCCTCTGCCACCAATGCCGCGCGGGCATGCAGCTCAGGTGCGAGGCGCAAACGGAACTGGCCTGAGTAAGGGCGGTTCGGCGTTTTGCCGAGCTTCTCGCAGGTCGCCAGATAGTCGTCCACCGCCTCACGAAACGCCGCCCGCAGCTTGCTCACCGTATCGCCGTGGAAGCCAACCACATCGCGGATGCCCGCGATATGGCCGATGAAGCAGCCATCGTCTTCGCTGTATTCAACCAAGGCACCGTAGTCCTTGTAGGTCATCGTGTTCATTAGGGATTTACTCCAAGTTCTTCGAGAAAGCGGCGGGCATCGCGCACTTGATAAGGCTTGGCTTCCTTGGCCGGATGCGGGCGATGGAAGCTGGCAACGATGCCGTCTTTCTCGAACCGCACCCGCGAGCCATTGCCTTCGATCAAGCGACAGCCCACCGCAAGCAACAGAGACTCGATGCGCCGCCATTCCAAAGAGCGCGACACCGGCTCAGTAAATATCGCTGCCAAGGTCTTGCGATGCGTCGCGTTCATGGCTTAAATGGTATCACCAGACGGAACCGCAATTGCAATGAGACGCCAAGGTTTTCTATGAGCATCAGCCAACTGAGCATTTCGGCCCTCAAGGCAGACTTCTCCCGCGTTTTGCAGCGTGTTGCGCAGGGCGAACGGATCGCCATCACCAAGCGAGGCAAGGTGGTTGCGGAGTTGCAACCTCCCGATAAAAAGACTCGTTCAATAAACGAAGTGCGAGGTTTGCTCGCGTCAGCGAGGAAGCAGCGCAAGGTGAGCTTGGAGGATATGAACATCGACCGCCGCCAGAAGAAGGCACATCCCTCGCAGCCCTCAAAGACGCGGACCGAACGGGAAAGTGCCAAGCGACTTGCCCGTCTTGGCGGCAGTGAGCCGAAGCTGATCGCAACTCAAGCTCGACGACGCGGCTGACCCTTGAGCTTGGGCTTGTTCTCGTTGGCCGTGGTGCCGAGGTCCATCAACTCGCCGCCAGCGATGGCGCCGTAAGCCAGCAAGTCCGCCTCACCCCAGCCACCGCCCTCGCGCGCGACCGCCTCGCGCAGTGCGACATCGCTGGCGTAGAGGTTCAAGTCGCGCAGCGGCGGGACTTGGTTGTCGACGGTGTGGGTGAGTAATTGGGCGGCTGTTGTCATGCGTAGTTAGGAACCACAGATAAAGTGAGGAATTTTCTGCTCGTTAGCCGATATGGTTTTATTGAAGAAAGCAGTGCTTGCAGGAATGGCATCGGAGTATTTTTGAAATGCCGTGTTGTAGAAGTTCCTCAGAAGAAAGCCTCCGAAGGCTAAAGGGCCTAGTGGAGAACAGACTGGTATCCGGCAATTCTTGTACTGCCCCAAGGTCAAATGGGAATACGGGTGATGAGTGTCAACAAACCGTTCCGGATCTGAGTTGAAGTCGAAGCGAATGGGAAAAGTAACGATATTTCTCGCGACGACGTCGGCATACAAATCATCGTCTAAGTAGATTTCAGGATCGTTCTGAAAATACTCTAGGTCAGGTGCAGGAAAATACGACAGAGTGTGCTCGCTAATCTCGCCGTCCTTAAACCGATATCTAAGGGTGATGAGCGCGCCGTCAAGCATCTTGACGTTGAAACATCGAGACCTCTCAAGCTCCGCGTAAATCTCACGGTAGGCGACATTGCGCAGTGCGATAGTCAACGTACTCGCGTTGCTGACAGAGATATCGAACGCGTGATCGACATGTCCTGCCGTGGTTGGAAAGTTCTGCTCGTTCGACAGGCTTAACTCAACTAACGAAGTTGTCAGCGCGATGATTTGCTGCAGAACAATTTGCGGGGTCATCTCATTTCTTCCTGATCTTTGGCCCCTTTGCTCGGCGTTTTGCTATAGCTGCTTCAAGACGCTTGACCAGATCGTCCGGATAGTCCTCAAGGATGCTTTCTCCGGAATCGAGCGACTCAATAATTTCTGCGAGATAGCCCCTTCGTTTTTTGCTTTGCTCTTGCTCAGCTTTGGACATGTCCCGATTTACTGTCTTCATCTTTTTTCGCTCTTCCTCGGTCGGGTACTGGAACCGAAGGCTGAAGTCCTCTTCCTTTGCTTTCTCAAACTCATTTTTTAGGGCTGCCATCCCCCTTCCGATACCTACGACGCGCACCCAAGCCTTCGAACGAGTAATCGCTGTAAACAGTCTGTTTCGAATGAGGGCAACTTCTCTTGCCAAGGGCGCATCGAAACAGTCTTGCGCGTTAATCACATAGACCATCGCAGCCTCATTTCCCTTCGCCCTAAAGATCCCCGTAAAAGTAACTGTGCCGGGCTCAGTGAAGATATCTGCAATCGTAGTAACTCCAGCCAAATTCGAATTGATATCGAGCTTCAACAGCTCAGCCCGGATAGGACCTACTTGGGCCTTCGTCGAAAAAGGATCGGGATTGATCACAACAATGTCGTCTGGAATCAGTTCATCCTGCTGGAGATTTTGGCGAATCTGCTCAACAACCCAACGGGTCTGCTGTGCGGAGTTTTCAAACACGTGGAATTGAATCAAATCATCTGGCGCCGAATGAAGCTCCAGAATCTCTGGGCTGGATTTTGGCGTCCGGCTTAGCGTTACTTCGGCGCCATCCTCAATATCGTTTTCCCCCGACTCATAGCCGATGTCGTACCAGAGTGACTTGTTTTCAAAGATCTGTGCCAACCCCTTTTGGCGATATACACCGAAGCCAAGGGCATGAGCCGTTGCAAGTACAGGACGCGAGTTGCGATAACAGGTGCCCAAGATGATGTCCTGCCTAGGTTTGCCAATTTCTTGGGGCAGGAACTGAACTCTAGGAGTGCCATCTGGGTCGCGACCGAAAATGTCTTCGACCGGGGGAAGCGATTTGGTACCTAAGTTTTGCAACTCATCGTAGGCGTAGACCAAACGTTTGGGCTCTTTCAAATACTCATAGCAGAGCAGCAGAAAATTTGGCGCAAAATCTTGAGCTTCGTCTACCAAAATGGCGTCATATTTTGGCGTGATGACTTTGCCTGCATTCAGGGCCAGATCGCATACGCCCTCAAAAGCTTTATCCGAACCAAAGTGATTTTTTGCAGGGCCGAAATCCAAGTATTCGATTCCGTGATCACGGCAGAACTCGTAGTAAATGCCGGTACGATCTTTTCCGCCTGGAGCACCCCAGGCATTCATGATCCTCACATTGTCCCAAATGGGCTCTTCGTTTGATTGCTCAAGAACGAAAGTAGTGATGAGGCTTTCGAATTGCTTTTTCAGCGACCTAGTGTTGAAAGTGACAGCGATAAGCCAGTCAGGATTTCGTGCGTGCAAGTAGGCAACTTTCAACGCCAGCACAATTGTTTTTCCGCATCCTGCGAGTCCCCGGATGCGTTGCACGCCTTGAAATGTTTCGACCACGGCAGCGCTTTGGCGGCTATCGAGGTTCGCGATCGAATCTTCTAGGCTCTTGGCCTTGGCCCCCTTGGAGTCAGCTCGAGCAACTTCCCTCTTCTTTCTACCTCTCCGCAAATTGGAGATCGCCTGAACGACAGCAACTAAGGGCGCGTAGAATTTTGGATTGATGTTTGGTAGGCCGTTAACTGTCCCAACTAACGACGCCGCATTGCATACGAGGTGATCCTCGCCTTCATCAACCTGTGGAGCGCGAGCAACGGCGGGTGCGAAGGTAAGCGTGTAGGGCTTAACTTGCAGTTCGCGTCGACTGATGAGTGATTGGTGCTGCAAAAGTTTGGCGTGCAACTTGTTGTACGCCTCATCTTGTCGATCGACAAAGCTCGTCAGCGCTCTGCCTTCAACCAAATCGATCAGGATCACGCCCTTTTCAGGCGATAAGAACAGCGCGTCGATCGGAAAAGATCCTTCTGGTGTACCAATAATTGGATAGCCGATGTATAGGGTGCCCTCAAGTTCTTGGTGGGCACTAAGGCTTTCAGCCAGCTGTTTGCTGGACACCGGCTTGTCAGTACTTCCCCATACCGTATTGATCATGGCTCTCTCGACTTCTTTGTGTGTTGCCACATTAACGAATTAGCGGCATGACTTTCGATTAAAGGCCGATAATTGCGTCCTTCTGATGCCTAAGCTAGCCAAAGATGGCCCTATCGCTACTGCTTCCCTCCTCTGAAACCGCCAAGACCAGTCAGTTGCCGGCCAGCGCCCTAGCGCTGGCCGTCGCCAGCAAAGTGCAGCACCACGCCGGCCTTGTGGTGGCGGTGGCGGGCGACGAGCAGCAGGCTTACCGGCTGGAGGCAGAGCTGCGCTTCTTTCTCGGCAGCGATGCGGGCGAGTGGCCGGTGGTGCATTTGCAAGACACCGAAACCTTGCCCTTCGACCCGTTCTCGCCGCATCAGGAAATTCTCTCCGAGCGGCTGGCCGCCCTGCATCGCCTGCCGGACACGCACCGCGGTGCGCTGATCGTCACCGCCGATGCGCTGCTGCAGCGCCTGCCGCCGGTGGCCTGGTTGCAGGGCCGCACGTTCTTCTTGAAGCAGGGGCAGAAGCTCGATGCGATCAGCCTGCGCGAGCGGCTGGTGGCGGCGGGCTACGCGAGCGTGTCGCAGGTGCAGAGCCAGGGTGAGTTCGCGCTGCGCGGCTCGCTGCTCGATCTCTTCCCCATGGGTTCGCCGGAGGCCTTCCGCTTCGATTTGTTCGACGACGAGATCGAGTCGATCAAGCGCTTCGACCCCGACACCCAGCGCTCGCAAGGCGTGGTGAAGGAAGTGCGGCTGCTGCCGGCGCGCGAGTTCCCGACCGACCGCGAGGGCATCGAGACTTTTCGGCGCAACTACCGCGAGTACTTCCCCGGCGATCTGACGCGCTCGCGCATCTACGCGGAGGTGAGCAAGGCGCTGATGCCGGGCGGCATCGAGGCCTACCTGCCGCTGTTCTTTGCCGAGCGCGCCACCGCGGTGCTGGCCGACTACCTGCCCGCGCAGGCGCTGTGGCTGGCACTGGATGACCTCGACGCGCGCTTGGCCGCGGACTGGAAGCAGATCGAGGAGCGGCGCGACCGCTACGACGGCAATCTGGAGCGGCCGCTGATGGCGGCGGCGGATGTTTTTCTCACGCCGGACGAGGCGCACGCGCAGTTGGCGCGCTTCCCCTTGCAGCGGCTGGGCGTGGACGCGGCACATCTCGCACCCGTGGAAGGGGGGCCGGAGGTGGTGCGCGCCAAGCTGGCGGACGAGTCTGCGACGCGCTTTCTGTTCCTCGCCGAATCCGCCGGCCGCCGCGAGGCGGTGGTGCAATGGCTGAAACCGCTGGGGCTGATCCCGCGCCAGTACGAGAGCTTCGCGGCGTTTCTTGCCGACACGGCGCGGGTGGGCGTGGCACTCGGTCCGGTGCAGGAGAGCGTGGCGGTGCCGGCGATGGGCTTGGCACTCATCGCCGAGGCGCAGTTGTTTGGCCTCACCGCGCCGCAGCAGCAGCTCAAGCGCCGCGCCAAGGCGCGCGACCCGGAGACGATCCTGCGCGATCTCTCCAGCCTCACCGTCGGCTCGCCGGTGGTGCATGTGGAGCACGGCGTGGGGCGCTATCGCGGGCTGATCACGCTCGACTCCGGCGGCGTCACCAACGAATACCTCGTGCTCGAATATTCGGATGGCGACAAGCTCTACGTGCCGGTCGGCTCTCTCTCGCTGATCCACCGCTACACCGGCAGCGAGACCGAGGCCGCACCGCTGCACTCGCTGGGCAACGAGCGCTGGGAAAAGGCGCAGAAAAAGGCGCGCGACAAGGCGCACGATGTCGCGGCCGAGCTGCTCAAGATTCAGGCCCGCCGCAGCGCCAAGCCGGGTTTGAAGCTCGACCTCGACAGCGTGGACTATGAGCGCTTCGTCGCGGCTTTTCCCTTCACCACCACGCCGGACCAGCAGACGGCCATCGATGCCGTACTGGCCGACTTGCAGCTCGAAAAGCCGATGGACCGCGTGGTCTGCGGCGACGTGGGCTTTGGCAAAACCGAGGTCGCGCTGCGCGCCACTTTTGCGGTGGCCCGCGCCGGGCGGCAGGTGTGCGTGCTCGCCCCCACCACGCTGCTCGCCGAGCAGCACGCCAAGAACTTTGCCGACCGCTTTGCCGAGTGGCCGCTTCGCGTCGCCTCGCTCTCGCGCCTGCGCACAACCAAGGAGCAAAACGCCACTCTGAAGGAGCTGGCCGAGGGCAAGCTCGATGTCGTCATTGGCACGCACCGGCTGTTGCAGGAAGACGTGAAGTTCGCCGACCTGGGCCTCGTGGTAGTGGACGAAGAGCATCGCTTTGGCGTGCGCCACAAGGAGCGCCTTAAGAATCTGCGCGCGGAGGTGGACCTGCTCACGCTCACCGCCACACCCATCCCACGCACGCTCAACATGAGCCTGGCAGGGCTACGCGACATGAGCATCATCGCCACGCCGCCGCCCTCGCGCCAAGCGATCAAAACGACTGTTGCGGAGTGGGACAACGGCCTCGTCTACGAAGCCTGCCTGCGCGAGCTGAAGCGCGGCGGGCAGATTTACTTTTTGCACAACGAGGTGCGCGACATCGAGGTATTCGCCGACAACATCCAGAAGCTCGTGCCCGAGGGCAAGGTGCGCTTCGCGCACGGCCAGATGCGCGAGCGCGAGCTGGAGCAGGTGATGCTCGACTTCTACCACGCGCGCTTCAACATCTTGGTCTGCACCACCATCATCGAAAGCGGTATTGATGTGCCGACCGCGAATACGATTTTGATTGATCGCGCCGACACCCTGGGCCTGGCACAGATGCACCAGCTGCGCGGGCGTGTGGGGCGCAGCCATCACCGCGCCTATGCCTACATGCTGGTGCCCAGCAAACGCTCGCTCACGCCCGATGCCGCCAAGCGGCTCGAAGCCATCGAGACGCTGGGCGATCTCGGCTCAGGCTTTGCGTTGGCCACGCACGATCTGGAGATTCGCGGCGCGGGCGAGCTGCTGGGCAGCGAGCAGACCGGGCAGATCGAGGAAGTGGGCTTTGCCCTGTACAGCGAGCTGCTGGCACGCGCCGTGCGGGCGATCCAGAAGGGCAAGCTCGACGACGAGCCCTTCGGCACGCATGCCTGCGAGGTGGACTTGGGCGCATCCGCACTCATCCCCAGCGACTACGTGGATGACATCGCCACCCGCCTCACGCTCTACAAGCGCGTGTCAGAAGCCAAGACAGAAGATGTGCTGCGCGAGTTGCAGGTGGAGTTCATCGACCGCTTCGGCCTGCTGCCAGAGCCAGCGCAGCGCCTGTTTGAAGCCGCCCAGCTGCGCACCCTGGCCGAGCCTCTGGGGCTGGTGAAACTGCGCGCCCACGCCAAGGGCGCGGTTCTGGAGTTTGGCGTAGCGCCCAAGATCGACTCGATGAAACTGATCAAGCTCATGCAGGCACAGCCCAAGGTCTACAAGCTCGAAGGGCAGAAGAAAATCCACATCAGCGCCGAGCTACCAACGGTGGAAGGCCGGGTGGACTCACTCAACAAGCTGTTGGCTACACTCGTCACATGAAAAGATTCGCTGCCGTCCTGCTGGCGCTGACGCTACCCCTGAGTGCCGCAGCAGAGCGTCTGCGTGTGGATGCGCTGGTGTTTCTCAACCTCACACCCAGCGGGGAGCGAGGCAGCACACCCAGGCGCCCAGACGATGGCCGCGCCATCAGCATCGACGACTCGCAAAGCCTGGCCGCTGCCGGCATCACCTTGCTGCCAGAGAGCAGTTCAACACTCAACGCCGAGTGGAAGGCGCTCAGCGCTGCGGCATCGTTCAGGCCCCTGCTTCGCCTGAGCTGGGTACAGGAGCGGCCTCTGCTGCAGGGGGGGCCTGCACTGCGCATCTATCGACCCGCTGGCGATGGCAGCAGCGGCCTCAGCGGATGGCTGCGCCTGAACAAGGGCAATTCGGAGCACGTCACCGCTGCACTCGAATACGTGCAAGCCGATAGCAGCCTCAATGCCGGCCTGCCGCACAAGCCACTGGCTTTTCTGCTGCAAGAGCGGAGAACGGTGAAGCTGAATACGCTGCACCACTTCGACAGCAGCAAGATTGGCGTGCTGGTGCGGGTCGCGCCTGCGCCTTAGGGTTTGAGCAGCCAGATGCTCTTCAGACCCAGCTCGGTTTCGAGCTTGACTGCTGTGGCCCGTGCCGAGGCTTGGTCGGCAAAACCGCGCACCTGCACGCGGTACCAGTTGCGGCCATTGACAACAGCAGACTGGCTGCTGGCCTGATACCCAGCCCCGCGAAGGCGGCTCGCTTCCTGCTCGGCTGCCGAAAGCTCTGAATACGAGGCCACGTTGAGTGCCCACTCGCCATTCGTCGCCGCAGGCGCAGCAGCGGGCTTGCTGGGTTTGGGCCGGGTGTCTGGCGATGCTGGCACTGCAGCTGCAGAAGCCGCAGTGGCAATGATGGGGGCGCTCTTTGGCTTTACCGCAGGTGCTGCAGGTGCTGCGGGCGGGCTGTCGACTGGCTTGGCACTGCCTGCCAGCATCGTCGCTGCGGTGGCATCAATGTCATAGCCACGGCGCATGGCAATCCAGTCATCCGGGTTGCGGGCCTGCACTTGCGGCGTGGTGTTGGCCATAAAGCGCACACAGGCTGGCGGCTTAATGTTCTCCACTACATCGCTGCCCGGCAGCTGTACGTCCATCTGCCCGGCTGCCACACAGGCGCGCTGCTCGCTGCCGGTATTGCTGAAAAAATATTCGCCACTGCCCAAGCTGATTCGATGCCCGGCAAGCGTCACATACAACGGCCACTGGGTTGAGATCTGCGGGTGTTTCCACACCACTCTGAAGTAGCCCTTGCCGACACTGAAAATGCTCTTGAGCTCCCGCGCGTAGGCCGCAAATGGCAGGCGCTCAACACCCACCTGGGCATTGGGGCCTACCTCGACAAAGCCATGGCGGGCCAAGCTCAGCTTCATGCGGCCTGCACGGTCGGTGCTGATCTGGTCGCCTTCCTGCAGGGCGGCTTCTGGGTTCAGCACCAGACGCTTGCCATTGCGCTCCACGGCGGCGACGCCGCTGCTCTGGTCCAGGATCAGCAGAGACTCCGCAGCAGCAGCCGGCCCAGCACCTGCCAGCAGCAGGGTCGCAGCCAACGACAGCACGACACGGGAATGAAAAGTCATTTCAGGATGTCATCCACAAGTGACAGGCGCGGTCGAGAGCATCCAGCGTGTCTCCACTCTTCTAAGAATCCCGCACCAATGGCTCAAAGCTACCGTTGATCCATACAAAATGCACGTCGACGATGGACGTCACACCCTTGAGAGTGCAGGCAGCACCGCCGCCAGAATCGCCCGAACCTTGCTCATGCCAGATTCGATGGAGGCATGAATTTCGTCGTGGATGCCCGCACCGGCTGGCGAGAGACCCGCCGCCCAGTTCACAGACACCGCCAGACAGGCGTAGGCCATGCCCAGCTCGGCAGCGAGTGCGGCCTCTGGCATGCCAGTCATGCCCACCAGATCGCAGCCATCGCGCTTCAGACGCTGGATTTCGGCCGGGGTTTCCAGACGCGGGCCCTGGGTCACGGCCATCACGCCTTCGCCGCTGATCGTCGTCCCTGCACGCTCGGCGGCCTTGAACAGCGCGCTGCGCAGGCTGGGGGTGTAGGGGTGCGTCAGCTCCACGTGTTCGAGCTGGCTGCCGGGCTCACCATCGGAGTACGTGTGCGCGCGGCCGTGGGTGTAGTCGATGAGGTCGGTCGGCACGGCCACTTCGCCCGGTGCGAACCAGGGGGCGATGGCCCCGACGGCGGCGATGGCAATCACCTGCGTGGCCCCCGCATCTTTCAGCGCCTTGAGGTTGGCGCGGTAGTTGATGGCATGCGGCGGAATCTTGTGCCCCTCGCCGTGGCGGGCAAGAAAGAGCGCCTCAACGCCATTGATACGGCCGACGATCAGCGGCGCTGAGGGCTTGCCGTAGGGGGTGTGCGACTCCAGCCGCTGGATGATCTCTAGGCCCGGCCAGGTGTTCATGCCGGTGCCGCCAATGACTGCAATTTTTGGATTCATGACCGCATCCGATTTTGTAGGGTGGGCTTCAGCCCACCAGCTTCTAGTGCGATTGGTGGGCTCAAGCCCACCCTACGATTTTTACAAACCCTTGACTGCATAAATTGCCGGCAATTGCCGCCACAGCTCGCGCACATCCATGCCGCAGCCAAACACATAGCGATCCGGCAGGGCCAGGCCAATGTATTCGGCGTGTGCTTCAGGCGCGCGACGGTCGTGCAGCTTCTCGGCCAGCACCGCCACTTTCAGCGACTTTGGCTTGAACTCCAGCAGCGCCTTGCGGATCGCGACCAGCGTGTGGCCTTCGTCGAGGATGTCGTCGATCACCAGCAGGTCGCGGTCTTCGAGCACCGCATCGGGCTGGCGTTTCCAGATCAAGCCACCGCCGGTGGTCGCACCGCGATAGCGGGTGGCGTGCAGGTAGTCGAGCTCAAAGGGGAAACGCAGGCGCTGGGTGATTTCGCTGGTGGCGTAAAGACCGCCATTCATCACACAGAGAATCAGCGGCAGTGTGTCGGCGTAGTCGGCATTGAGCCTTGCAGCCAGCGCATCGTAGGCGAGCGATACCGCAGCGGCGTCGAACAGGCAATCGGCTTCATCCAGCAGGGTGCGCGCTTCGGCGAGGCGGCTCACTGCGCACTCTCCCCCATCTGATCGCGGCCAAAGCTGGGCGCTGGCAGACCGGTCTCGCGGCGGTAGAGCTGCTTGAGGCGCGCGCTGGCGAGGCGGCTGGGCTTGTGATCTTTCAGGGCATCGAGCACGGTCAGGGTGCCGGGGCGATCGTTGCAGACCGGGATCATGTCGCAGCCTGCCTCCAGTGCCAGCACGGCGCGCTCACCCAAGGTGCCCGCCACCGCCGCACCACCCATCGACAGGTCATCGCAGAAGATCGCGCCGTTGTATTTCCACTCGTGGCGGATCATGTCCTTGATCCATTTCTTCGACAGCGAAGCCGGCAG
>Ga0255086_1000165_pt1 | contig 23711 bp, 21 predicted proteins | sample Colum_Cont_RepC__FD_188438 | JGI IMG/M metagenome (GOLD analysis project Ga0255086, IMG submission 188438) | Freshwater microbial communities from Columbia River, Oregon, United States - Colum_Cont_RepC_8d | ecosystem: Environmental > Aquatic > Freshwater > River | place: USA: Oregon | collected... | reverse complement strand
CCATTAGCTCCACCACGAAGCCGCTGGCGGGCGAGAACACGCCGGACTGGCTGCCCGCACCCGCGCCGCCACCGAGTAGTCGCAGCCGCTGCTGGCTGGCTTTTGCGAGGGCGGCATCGCCAGAGTCCTGCGCCAGCTTCAGCTCTTGTTTCGCCGCAAACAGATCGGGTGAATACAGCGCGGCGAGGCGCTGGCCCTTCTTCACCGGGTCGCCCTCGGCGCGCACATCGAGTCGCTCGATCCACCCCGCTGTGCGCGACTGCACCACCACGATGCGGCGCTCGTCGAGGGCGACGCTGCCCACGGCTTCCACGCGCTGGAAGAAGGTGCCGAGCTTGGCCGGCGCTACCCGCACACCGAGGTTCTGCGCCATACGCGGGTCGATCACCACCACCGTACCGCCGCCCATGCTGCCGGACTCATCCGCGTATTTGGGCACCAGTTGCATGTCCATGAAAGGCGACTTGCCCGGAGCGTCGAACTTCTGGGTGGGCACCATCGGGTCATACCAGTAGAGGATTTTCTTCTCCTCGCTGGACATCGCCATGTCTTCAGCCATGCCGTCTGACATGGCCGCAGCGGGCGCTTCCTCCCGTTTGGTCAGCTTCATGCCGCAGATCGGACAGCTACCGGGCTCGCCCTGCTTCACCTGCGGGTGCATCGCGCAGGTGTAGTAGGTCTTGCCTGCGGCGGTCATGCGCTTTTCGAGCTTGTGCTTGTGGGGTGCGTCGGGTTGGGCCAGCCACCAGCCGCCACCGGCGGCAGCGAGGGTGATGACGGTGAGCACCGCGATAGTTTTGGTTTTCATGGTCGTCTTCCTATTCGACGTTGTTCTAGGGTGCGAAGTAGCGCAGCTGCACTTGGTGCTTCGCGGAGTCGAGTTGCAGATCGAGCTGTTGCATGGCGAGTTCGAGCGCCATGCGGCGGGCGTCGAGCACGTCCTTGAGCAGGCCCGTGCCTGCGCCGTAGGCGACGAGTGCCGCCTCGATGCGCGCCCGCGACTGTGGCAGCAAGCTGTCGTCATAGCGGCGTAGACGCGCTTGCAGGCGCTGCCAGTCGTCGGCGTTCATGCGGATGTCGGCGGCGTGATCACGCAGCGCATCCTCAAGCCGCGCCTGCTGCGCTATCTGCATGGCGACGGCGGATTCGAGCTGCCGGTCTTGCCGGTTGGCAGAGAACACCGGCAGGCCAATCTCGAACTGTAATTGCGCGTAGTCGGCGAACGCAGGCCGGTGGCCATAGCCCAGGCTCACGGCCCAGTCGGGCCGGTAGTCCTGTTTGGCAAGGCCGACATCCGTTTCGGCGACGGCGACCTTCTTCGCCTCCGCGAGAAAGTGCGGGTGCGTGCGCAGCGCGGCGATCAGCGCTGGTGCGTCTGGTGCGGCATCCGCAGGCAAATCAGGACAGAGCGGATTGAAGGCAGCTTCGCCGATCCAGCGTGCGAGGTCGTTGCGGTAGTGGCGCGCGCTTTGGCTGTAGCCATCGGCGCGATCACGTAGCGATTCAGCCTCGACTTTGGCCGCGAGCACCTCCGCCTGCGTAGCGCGGTTGGCAGATAGCGCAATGGTCGCCGCCTGCACTTGGCGTTCGGCCTCGACGAGGCTGGCTTTGGTGAGGCGCAGCGACTCCTCGGCCTTCCACACATCCAGCCAGGCCAAGCCAGCCTCGCGGGCAATCAGACGCTCGGTGGCGCTGCGCTCGGCATCGAAGGTCTCGGCTTCGTGCTCGGCGCGCTCGCGCCGGAGCTGACGCTTGGCGGCACGCGGGAATGCCTGCCGCACGCCCGCCATGATCTGCGTATCGGACTCGCGGCGCAGGGTGAAGCGGTCAGCGCCTTCCAGCGTCAAGTCGCTGATGCCGAGATTGAGCGTGGGGTCGGGCAACTGGCCTGCGGCGACACCGCGCTCGCGGGCGGCGCGGGCCTCGGCACTCAGGGCATCGAGCTGCGGCTGACGCTCGATGGCCAGCGCGGTTGCCGCGTCCAGCTCCAGCGCGACACCGGCATCGTGGGCAGAAGGCAACTGAGCCACCGCGTTGGACGCCAGCCAGAGACTTGCCGCAAGCGCGGCGAGTGATTTCTTCATCATGTGATTCTCCGAAAGGAGACCCCGCGCCTTGGCAGCGCGGGGTCTTGAGCAGACTACTTGCGGAGAGGGATGGTGTTGCGTGGGCCAACCCAGCGCACGGCATCGTTCGTGAGCGCCGCTTGCAGCGGCGCTACGTCAGACAAGAGCGTGGGGATGGTCTGGCGCGGGCCGTAGAACGGCGCACCCAACTGGCGTTGCGGGGCTGATGTCGCGCTGGTTGCGACGGCAAGCGTGCCGGGCTTCCAAAGCGGATCAGTGGGGCGTGCCTGAGCACTGGCAACAAAGCCTGCTGCAAGAACAGCAGCAGTCAAAACACGGGTAAAGCGGGGAGCTGAAATACGCATGGCGAGCCTCTCGAATGACAGTAGGAGGTGCAGCCTGATGGCTGCACAGGTCATGAGCCATCACCGGCGCAAGCGCGGTGATGGGCGGCTCTCAGAGCCGCAGGCGAGCAGTCGCTAAATAGGTTCGGGTACCCGCACTGGGCGGGCCACGGGCAGGCGGGGGTGCGCTTAGGGTGAAAGTCGCAGGGCGCGAGACAGTCCAGACCTGCACAACAGGCAGCGCAACAGCGGGCAGGTCCAGTGAGGGATATGCCGCCGAAGCGATGCCGGGCTGCTGCTGATCCATCGCCGAACTGAGCACGATGTCGCAGCAGCGATCCATGCCGGCATCTGAGCTAGACGAATCGTCTTCAGAAGCCGACGCTTGTTCGTGATCGTGCGGGCAGCAGCAAATTGCACTCACCGCCGCCAGGCGATCCATGCTGCATGCATAGCCGGTCGTGACCCACGACAGGCTGATGGCGAGAAGGATGGAAAGTAGGTTGCGCATTGGATTAGAGCTATTTACAGCTGAACATAAACCCCAGGGTTACCCCTAGGTCAAGGATTTTCAATCAACTAACTAATCTGACCGTTTTCTTAGACAATCCGCTGATGGCGGCCACCCCATCGATCCAGTGTCGTGCGCGCGTGATCTGTCCATTCGATCAAGAGCTGGTGCAACCCGGCTGTTCAAAATGCACGGCACGGTCGAGAATCTCAATGACATCGTCATTTCAACCGACGACTACGAGCTTTATCGCGTCAATCGGGGGTCGTTCGCATGCACGAACTGCTCGCACTGGATCATCAACTGCTTTTCGACAGGCTGATATGCGCCGAGGCTCACTTGGAGGCTGACTATCGACGTCGGATTCGGGATAAAGAGGGGGGGACGCGCAACCGGGCGAACGCAACGTCGTGCAGTACACTTATGACTATGCGGGCTCCGATTATCTAATTAAACTCCGTTAGATCAATCGCTTAACGGCGTAGTTGGCACATTTTACGCTTATCTTGTCTGCCCCCCAATGCGCTCCTGCCGCCAGAGGCGCGGGTCAATGCCCTCCGCAAACTCACGCGGTCCAGCCGTCGCCCGCCTTCTGGGGCTCGATCAAAGCCTGTTCTGACCTTGCTGCTCATTTGAATCAGGCTGATAATCCATCAAGGCGACAGATCAGTTGAGGCTATTTGCCAACAGCGCCTTACCTCCGAAGTCATTCGGGCCACGCGCGAGCGAGATACGTCGAGAGACCGAAGTGTTAACTGAGCCACGGTGAGCTGGGCGCCTACGGGCGCCCAGTTTTTTGGTGGCCATTGAAAACCAGTCCCAGCGCAACGACGTGCTTTTGCCAAAGAGCATTGGCGCGAAGGCACGGCCAATGCCGACAGTGAAACGGATCTGTGACTACCGCAGTTGCAAGGGCAGAGCTTCAACTGCGGTTTGGGGCAACTACTACCAAATGGCGCGCCTTCCGAAACCTCGGATATCCGTACGGAGCTGGCCGCACTGCCAGCCGACGCTACGGTGACTGTCTCCGCCCCCGAGTGCGGGAGGGCGGCGGAAGGTCGGTAAGAGCTGACTTGTCCGGCATCAACTCCCCCGGCTGACAGTCCAACCCGGCTGCGATGCGGAAAAACACCAGAAGCGATATGTTGATGCCGCCGCGCTCGATATGGCTGTAGTAGGCGCGATCAAAGTCCACGCGGCCCGCGAACTCCTCTTGGGTCCAACCGGCCTGCTCTCGGCGGGTGCGGATGGCGCGGCCGAGGAGTTGGATTGAGGGATGCTGTTGCATCCATGCCATTCTTTGAATTGTGAGTTATAAAGCCACGGTTATGAACTCACATTCGTTGCTCTCTCGCGAAATCGCATGACTACGCAGCGGCCACGCCGGAGGGCAAGCCCCCTCGGCTGCATGACTCCCGAAGAATGCTACTTGGTCTTCGGCGGTGAGCGCCCCGACGGGTTCGGACTTCATCAGGCGCGAAGCAAGGAGGGGACCGAGGCGAGGGCCGCTGTGGACTACCTCTTGGCGCAGTTGCGAGGCAACGGTGCTTTCGCCGGTGCCGCCCGTCGCATCTTGCACAGTTGCGCCATGCCCGATGAGCTGCCATTGGACTGGGGCGATCTCATGGCCCTCGACAACGCCTACTGGCGGGCAACCGTGCCCCTGTTGCACTACGTGCGTAGGACCGGAGGGCTGCGCTGTATCGACTTCGAGGACAACGGCCGCGAGTTCAACCAATGGGTGTTTAGCCGGTCGGCTGCTTGCGTTGCCGATCACTCGGAACTAGACACCGTTGCGCATGCGCAACGATGCCGCGATTGAAGCGCCACGGATCACGATGCCTAAACTGATGCAACCCACGAACAGGAGGTGCGACGTGCTTTAGCCCATAACCGTGGAGTGAAAAGCATGTCTACCTTCAATCGCGCACGCGACCGCGACGTGTCCGGCTGCCTCAAGCGAACCTATCGGCGCGCACCATTCCAGCGCAGATCGCCTGGCTACTGGGTTCATCTGCATATGAACCGGCCGCGCCGGCGGCGCAACCAGCATCTCTGCCACTTGGTCGTGCAGGGATACGACCCGGAGAGCCTTGACTGGCCGCTCGGAAACCGGAAGCCACATCTCTACTTCTGGTAGCGGGAACGCAGGCGGAGTTGAGGTTGGCCTACATAAAACCGCTCACTTGCCCACCGCCGCCATCTCAATTGCCCATGCTCGCCAGCATTTCCACCTTATAGGGCTTGATCTTGGCCAGAGTCTTGGCCAGCGCATCCTTGGCCAACGCCTGATCGTAGTCAGACTGCAAGCCAATCCAGAAACCATCCGACACGCCAAAGAAACGCGACAGACGCAGGCCCGTGTCCGCCGTCACGCTGCGGTCGCCGGAGACAATTTCTCCAATGCGGCGCTGAGGCACGCCAATCTCCTTGGCTAGCCGGTATTGGGTGATGCCCATCGGCTTCAAGAACTCATCAATGAGAATCTCGCCGGGGTGTGGGTATGGAATCTTGCGCATGTTCATCTCCATTCAGTGGTAGTCCACAATCTCTACGTCTCTCGGGCCTAGTGGCGTCCAGACAAAGCACACGCGAAACTGGTCGTTGACCCGGATGCTGTGTTGGCCCTTCCTGTCCTTCTTCAGTGCTTCAAGCCGGTTGTTGGGTGGGATCCTCAAATCCTCCAGATTCGCCGCCCGGTTCAACATCGCCAGCTTGCGCATGGCAACGGTCTCGATGTTGACGAACCGCCTCACGCGCGCGCCCTCGAAGAGTTTCCTACTGTCAGCACATTTGAAGGACAGGATTGTCATGCAATGATGCTATCGAAGCTCGTTAGTATCGTCAAGAGATAGTAGTGAATGCACGCTCATGGCCCTGCTATCACTTACGCCTGAAGCGCCAGCCACCTCGCCAACGCCGCCGTCTAATTCTTCCTGGTCAGTCGGCTGGCGCCTCTCGTACAGCTTGAATGCCGGCGAACAGCATCTGCGCGCATTCACCCAGCGTCTTCGCCTCGGGATCGAGAAATCCCGCCGCCGTCTCCGACGACTCGCCCTCCGCCAAAGCCCGCGCACTCGCCGCCGCCCGGAACGCCTTCGCATCCCACACCCGCAACTCCAGCGTCACCGTGACCGTCTCCCCGTCCTAGTTGGCCCTGGCGGAAGCACCGCCGTGTCGGTCAATTGCCTGGTGCTTTTCCACGGTCAATCGGAGGAAGCGGCCGATCCAGAAAGGCCTCGTCAAGGCCGCGCGTGAATGCGTTGTAAGCCCAGCGGGTGAACTTCTGGATCAGCGCGTCGTTCTCCGCAGTCAAGCGTGCGTTCTCTGCCTTCAGTCGCGCGATGGACTGGGCTTCGATCTGTTTTGCGGGCGATAGCGCATGCGACGTGTTCCGGGGCGTTGGTGCGTCCTTTTTCAACTCGAATGCTCTTCTGATGCGCTCGTGGCGAAACAATGCTTGTCTCGTGTATCGAGATTTAAGCCGCAGCTCGATCTCGTCGATCAGCATCGCGTAGGTCATTCGTCCAGAGAAGCCGTCGATCATTCCGAGAATCTGCGAGACCGCCGCCTCGTCGAGATTCCTGCCGCGCTGCCGCCGCTTTGCTTGTACTGGCATATCGAGAATCTACTCAACGGTGACGGCGTGCTGCACATTCATCGCCAGCGCCTTGCTGCCAGCAACAGCGTTCGGCGGTGGAGGAGGGGCAAGCTGGATGACGGCGCCGACAGGGACGTTCGGGTTGGTCATGAAATCCACGAGCTGCTCCAGTCGGGCAACGGTGGTTCGATGGTGATCGAGCCAACGGTCGCTACCCGCATAGCCCTCGGCGTTGGCTTCCTCAGCGTCTCGAAGTAGCCGCCTGGATTCGGCAAGCCGATCTTCAAGTCGCTTCTGCTTCACGGCGTCGCCTTTGACGCAAACGTGATCGCGGCAGCTCAGGCAATCGCGGTGGAGCTGACACGGCGACATGGTGTAGTCGTGAATGCAAAATCCGAACTCCGTTGTATGCGCGGTGGGTGCGCGCAAACGGCCGAAGTCATCGCGTGACACTGGAAGATTCGCCGGCAACTCAGCCAAGGGTCCGAACAGCTGGCTCGATTCGCCGATGGCCTGCCGAACCTTCACCAACATTTGATCGGCGGTCACATGGTTATAGGCCTCGTTCTGCCGCACGTCACGCCGGCCTGACCATTTCGCAATGTCGATCTCACTGAGGCCGCCTGCCTGCGCAAGCGTATTCAAGTAGTGGCGAAACTGATGGGTTGACACCCGAATGGGCGATCCATCCACCTCTGTGTAGCCGTGTCGGTCAAAGATTGATCTGAAGCGATTGCCTGTGCAGCTACCGAGAGGGATGTTGATTTGGTTTGTGGTGACAGGCTCGATGGCGCACAGGTAAGTGCCATGCGACAGGCCAAGTTCGTGCCTGCGGACAATACAGAGCGCCTCGCTATACCGAATGTCGGAGTCTGGGTGCAGCAAGGGAAACCATTTCGGCAACATTCCCAGAACCGTGTTCTCGACATCGCTGAAGCGGACCTTTCGTCGGTGCTTCTCCATGACAACGTTTAGACCGGCATTGCGGCACCAGATATGAGGGCTCGTCTGGTTATCCATGCCCAGCAAGACGCCCAACTCTTTCATGGTCAGCCATTCCTGACCTCGCAGATGTTCGTAGCCCTCTGGCAGAAACATCGAGGTTGGGTGCGCCTCATACCAGCGCGCGATATGGCGGGCCGGTTCCGAAAGACTCCGAATCTTCTGCAACGCCTCTTTCACGACACTCCACATCGACGGGATCACCCACTTGACCATAGGCTCCGCGCCCTTGGCAGGCCACCAGCGAAGCCCGTACGCCGGTTCCCCGTCGTCTCGCTTAGCGGAGACCTCGCAGTCTGCGGGCAAATGAAGAACTTCGCTGATGCGATCAGGTGAGGCACACAGCAGCGCGGTGACTGATGTGACGAGTATGTCTTTCGGCTCAGTTGCCGCTCGGAAAATCTGCGGCAGTGCTTCTAGTGCCGCCTTGGACGGCAGTTTTTCTTTTCGTCGCTCGTCGAATTCTTTACCGACGCGCGCCAACGAAAAGCCGTTCTTGAGGAAGTTGCGCCAGTGGATCGGTGCGAAAGTGAGTCGCTCTTCGGTCAGAAGCCCGGCAAGGGTTTCGAGGGTTCTGCCAATGGCCACAGCCACGCCTGCTGAGTATTTACACTGGGCAAGCTGTGCTGCGCGATTGAAGTCGTCTGCGGTGAGAAAAAGCGGATCAGAGTGGCCGGCCCGATCAGCGAGAGCTGACTCCAGGACTCGAAAGGCAACAAGTCGATGGTTGATAGCCTTGGTGCTGCGCAAGCCAAACATGTAGCGCATATAGGCTTTCGCAAACGACCGGAAGGGTTCCGACATCATCTGCGGCGAGCGCGACCCAGCAGACGCCAGGTTCGTGAAGATCAGTCGATGGCGCGCAGCACCCTGGGACTTCAGCTTGACGGAGTCCGTAACGTCCCAGGTGTCCTCATCAAAAGAAAGGTCCGCGCCGAAGACCGTCAACTCGTTCTTGCAGGCAGCGACGAAGCCATTCAGATTCTCCCTAGCGGCGAGGTCAGCGCGAGAGCGAAAGGTGATGATCGTGCTCATGCCCCGAGGGCCTGCCTCTCGGACTTGATCTGACTACACTTTAAGATGACTTCCGTCACTGCGAGGATGGTGCGGTCGTTGATAGAGGCGATCCGAAGGTCGCAATCTTTGGAAAGGCGCTCGCGCTCTGCGAGAAGGAACTCCAGCACGCTCTGATGAGGACCATCCAGCCAAGGCTGGAAGTTGCGGCATGTATAGCAGGCGATTGGAGCCATGAATCCGCAAAAGCCGTACTGCCCGCAAGTGCCCATCGCTTGGTCGCGCGGAGCGATGCGCGGGTCCAGAACCCGGCTTCCGGGTTCATTCCCTCGGCGGGCTTGGCTCTCGTCCCGAACGAGCGTGCCGGCAAAGGCCTGGGCCAAGGGCGCGAGTTCAAATGCTATGGCGCGATCAATCCTCTCGATGATCTCTGGGCGAGCACTTACATACACGCCAACGTTTTGGGTGTCGGTATGGTCCAGCAACTCGGCGACGATGAGTGCTCCATGTCCTTCCATCGCCGCGCGCGTGCCCACGGTCCTACGAAATCGGGTGGCTGTCACGTGCAGCGGCGTCCCGGTTTGAGTTGACCTTATGCCGAGCCGGTTCACGGTCTTCTCAAGCGTTAGGGCAAGCGAATCCGAGGTGCGGTGAAACGCAAACCCCTGCGGCTCGTTGCGACGGCTCTCGTGGGCCGGAAAAATGGGCATCTGGTCCACTTCATCAAGTGTCCCGGAATGCTTCTCGCGGACGGATTGACAGTGGAGATCAAGGGCTGCACCTACCTTCGCGATTAACAGACGCTCCTTAAAATACGTCCTTGATGCCTCATTCCTCTGCTTGGCTCGTGGCACGCGCAAAAGATATTCGGTATCACCAATGCTCAAATGGCATACGGAGAAATCACATAGTTTTAGAGAGGCGTATTGAACGCTCCTCTGACCCAACGAAATGTATAGGAGTGCAAGGGCGTAGTGCTCAAGTTCCACCTCGCCGGCATAGTAAGCTTCGTCCAGCCTGGAACAAATAGAGGAAAGATCGATATCTGACAGAGGACCGTGAAAGGGATCAAAGGTCATAATCGCTTCGCCTTTGACGTTTCCGGCATTCCGAAGCTGATGCAACAGCTCTGCTGCCGACCTCGAAACTCCAGGTAGTGCCATTTGATGCCATCGCTTCAGCAGGCCTGAAAGAGTTCCGAAGAACCACTTGTTCCGCTCAGTCAGCGACGATCTGTAGTTTATTAGGTGAGTTGGGCTTATTTCCTTAAGACTTGCGCCCAACGAGAGCGTGCGGCAAAAATGCTCCAACCTGGAAAAAACATTCAGCAGGTGATGGCTTGATTTGTTTTCTGCGTACCACAGAAATACTTTTTTTGCGGATGTTATAAATGGTGAGCTAGCTTGGATGTATTTAAAATCCAAACTGACAACCAACGTGGTATCCCGGTATTGCCACACATCCTGGTGCGGATTAAAAGTTGCACCATTAAGCGTTCTTGCTGAGCGCGGCAGTTCTGCCCCGTCTCGTTGCCCAGCCAAGCGCATTGCTCTAAGAGACTTTATGGGGTCGTGAATCATTTTGCCCCCGATTCCCCAATTATTTTTTTTTGGAGCTTAATAGAGGCATCTTGTGCCTTCTTTCTGACGTGTCTTCTCGTGTAGGTCGCGGGCATATCTGATGTTGGCGACCATCCCATTAAATAGGCCCGCAGCTTCGTCTCAGTGTCCTCGCCGACTTGTTGCTCATCCATTTGAGCTGAGAATAAATCATTCCATGTGTGACGAAGAGAATGTGCCGTTAAGAGCGCGCGTAGTTTTGGTTCCCTTATTTTAATGGTGGTAAATATCTTTGAGAATGCGGGAATGGACAGAGGTTGGCCATTGCCGGCGACAAATAGATAGGAGTGTCTCCTGGAAGATCTAATATGGCCTCTATGGCCAATAATGTAAGATCTCGTTCGATCTAATAGTGTGGGGGAAATGGGCATGATGCGGCCGCGCGTCTTTACATTTGGTTGGTATCGACGCGGATCTTTTACGTGGTCTGGCCGCCGAATTATAGAAACTGTCTGCTTGGTGAAGTCAATATCGGAGACTTGGACATTCAGCAGTTCACCGCGCCGCAGCCCGAAGTGATGCAGCCAATCAACAATCAGAGCATTCCGTATGCGAGTGTGAGTATCGCTCCAAGGGTTGTCGCCGGAGTCTGGGTCGACAATCCTCAAGAGCATTGAGGTGACGTCCTCACCAAGACCCTCTCGCTTAGTGCTACTGGTCCTGCTCTTCGGTATTCGAGCTGTGATTGCGTTGAGCGCGATCTGCGATGAAGCGATGAGATTCTCTCGCAGCTCTGGGCAGGTATTCGGCATCGAGCACTTCAGGCGCACTAGCCACCCCAAATAGTCTCTGATGACCTGAAGCCTTGTGCCTGCCATTGCCGACGAGACACGTTCTGTTTCCGGTGGCCCACTCCGCCTGACTGCGACATTCGCAAGACTTTCCATACGAGGCGATGCCCGCTCCCGTCCGGACAACTGTGTCCGCACGTTGCCGATCGGAGAGCTGCAGGCCGAGCACAGTGACTCTATTTCAGGGAGCGAGAGCAGAACCCCGCCATCCAAGCGAGAGGGCAACGCGATGCCCCCGCCATAACTCTCAAGGAAAAGCTCAAAAACGGCCAACGCTCTAAGCGAGTTATTGATCGTTGCATGGGCCAAGTTCCGCCCACGAAGTTCGCTTACCGAATAGACGGTGGGAAGGAAGACGGGGAGCCCGTCGCGGCCCAGCAACGTCGATTGCCGCTCGCCGTTTGGAAGAACTGTGGTTTTTACTCGGAGTTCTGACACAAGCTGTTAACAGTCGTCTTAGGTATGCCCTAACACGCGATGCTACACAGACAGGACTAGATGTCAATTAAGCTAAAAATTAACTTCTGACAATGAGTTGAGAGGTCTTATTTACATCTTCGCCAAAAGTATATCCTAGAACGGGATGTCGTCATCAGAAAAGCCGCTGTCGTCCGCAGCCGGGGGGGCAGCTGGCGGCTGGCGCGATAGCGTGGTGGCGCCTGGCCTTTCGTAGCTGGAGCTGCGCGAATAACCGCCGCCACCGCTGCTGTCGCCGCCGCTGCTCGGTTTGCCATCGAGCATCTGCATTTCTTGCACCAGTATCTCGGTGGTGTAGCGATCCACACCATCCTTTTCCCACTTGCGGGTGCGCAGGCTGCCCTCGACGTAGACCTTGCTGCCCTTTTTCAGATACTGGCCCGCGATCTCGGCGAGCTTGTTGTTGAACACCACGTTGTGCCACTCGGTGCGTTCTTTCTGCTCACCGGTCTGCTTGTCTTTCCAGCTCTCGCTGGTGGCGATGGTGACGTTGCACAGCGCGCCGCCAGAGGGGAAGTACTTCACCTCCGGGTCTTTGCCGAGGTTGCCGATGAGAATGACTTTATTGACTCCGCGAGCCATGGGGTTCCCCTTATTTATGGATGTGTGACTGGCTGCTCAGCTGATGGTACAGAGAGCTGCGTAGCGAATGTTAGCCAAATGAGAGGCAGCACGGCGGCGACGGTAAAGGCCGCGCTCAGGCCATAGTGCCCTTTGGTTGCGCCGATCAGGCTGGCCCCCAGCATCGGTCCCAGAAACTGCGCGCTGGAATACACGCCGAGCGCGGCACCGCGCCGATCTGGCGGCGCGCGGCGCGAGATCAGCGAGGGCAGCATGCCTTCGAGCCCGTTGAAGGCGACGAAATACAGCGTCATCGCCGCGATGAGCGCCCAGGGCTGGCTATGTAGCGCGGCCATCATCAGCAGGCTGGCTGCCAGCAGGATGATCAGGCTGAGAAACAGCCCGCGCACCGTGCCGCGCTGCTCGGCGCGCTTCACCAGCGGGAACACCGGCAGGATCGAGATCAGCAGCACCGGCAGGTAGAGCTTCCAGTGCTGGCTGCTGGGCAGTTGCAGGGTGTCGGCAATGGCAAAGGGTGCGGCCACGAACAGGCCGGTGAGCAGGGCATGCAGCAGCAGAATGCCGCCGTCGAGCCGCAGCAGCTGCGGGTTACGCAGCACACTCATCACCCCGGCATTGCTGGTCTGGGGCTTGGGCGCTGCCGGCACCAGCCATAGCACCACCGGGATGGCCAGGAGGGCCAGCACGCCGGTGGCATCGAAAATGCCCGGCACGCCAATCACGCCCGCGATCACGGGCCCAGCGACCAGCGCACCGATGAAGGCCAGCCCCATGCCGGCACCGAGAATGGCCATGGCGGTGGTGCGCACGCTGTCCCGCGTCAGGTCGGCCAGCAGCGCCGAAACAGCCGATGACACCGCGCCCAGACCCTGGACGGCCCTGCCGAGAGTGATCCAGAACAGGTCATCACTGGCCCCAGCGATGAAGCTGCCAATGGCGAACAAGACCATGCCGATGACGATAATGGGCTTGCGGCCGAAGCGATCCGACGCCATGCCGAGCGGGATTTGCAGTGCGGCCTGCACCAGGCCGTAGATGCCGATGGCGAGACCAATCTGAAAGTCCGTTGCCGGCACTGCCAGGCCAGTGGCGTAAAGCGCGAACACCGGCAGCACCATGAACATGCCGATCATGCGCAGGGCGTAGATGAGTGCCAGGCCGATGGTGGCGCGAATCTCTAGGGCATTCATCTTCAAAGGTGCGGCGGCAGGGTTGTTATATCAGCGGGCAGGTATAGTAATCGACTGACTTTTAAGAGCTTGACCGATGGACTCCATCAGCATTCGCGGCGCGCGCACGCACAACCTCAAAAATGTCTCGATCACGCTGCCGCGCGACAAGCTGATTGTCATCACCGGGCTGTCGGGCTCCGGCAAGTCCTCACTGGCTTTCGACACGCTGTACGCCGAAGGCCAGCGCCGCTATGTCGAGAGCCTGAGCGCCTACGCGCGGCAGTTCCTCAGCATGATGGACAAGCCCGATGTGGATGCCATCGAGGGCCTGTCGCCTGCCATTTCCATCGAGCAGAAAAGCACCAGCCACAATCCGCGCTCGACGGTAGGCACGGTCACCGAGATCCAAGACTATCTGCGCCTGCTGTTCGCCCGTGTCGGCACGCCGCGCTGCCCCGATCATGGCGTGACGCTGGAGGCGCAGAGCGTGAGCCAGATGGTCGATCACGTCCTTGCACTCCCGGCCGAGAGCGCCTGGATGATCCTCGCCCCCGTGGTGCGCGGCCGCAAGGGTGAGCATGCCGAGTGGTTCGAGCAACTGCGTGCGCAGGGCTTCGTGCGCGTGCGTGTCAACGGCCATGTGCATGAGATCGACGCGGTGCCCGCACTTAACCGCAAGCTCAAGCACGACATCGAGGTGGTGGTGGACCGCTTCAAGGTGCGCGCCGACGTGAAGCAGCGCCTGAGTGAATCGTTCGAGACTGCGCTGCGGCTGAGCGATGGGCTGGTGCTGGTGGCGCCCCATGGCGAGTCCAACCAGTCGGCCGAAATCACCTTCAGCAACCGCATGGCCTGCCCGCACTGCGGTTACTCGGTGCCGGAGCTCGAACCCCGCCTGTTCAGCTTCAACGCACCGCATGGGGCCTGCCAGACCTGCGACGGTCTGGGCAACCTGCAAGTCTTCGACCCGGATCGCGTCGTGGCCGCCCCCGACCTCTCGCTGTCTGAGGGCGCGATCAAGGGCTGGGACAAGAAGAACGCCTATTACTGGGCGCTGATCAAGTCGCTGGCAAAGCATTTCGGATTCGACACCGACAAGCCCTTCAACAAGCTCACCGCCAAGGTGCAGGGGCTGGTGCTGCATGGCAGCGGCGAGGAGAAGCTGGAGTTCACCTATCCAGACGTGCACGGCAAAAGCGTGACGCGCTCACACCGCTTCGAGGGGATCATCCCCAACTTGCAACGCCGCTACAAAGAGACCGAATCGCTGGCGGTGAAGGAAGAGTTGGCGAAGTATCTGAGCAGCAAGGCCTGCCCGGATTGCAGCGGCGCGCGCCTCAACCGCACCGCGCGCAATGTGTTCGTGGCCGACAAGCCGCTGCATGAACTCACGGGCCTGTCGATCCGCGATGCCGAGGCCTGGTTCACGCAGATGACGCTGCCGGGGCACAAGGGCGAGATCGCCGAGAAGATCCTCAAGGAGATCGTCGCGCGCCTGGGCTTCTTGAACAACGTCGGTCTCGATTACCTCACGCTCGCGCGCAGCGCCGAGACGCTCAGCGGCGGCGAGAGCCAGCGCATCCGTCTGGCATCGCAGATCGGCGCGGGGCTGGTGGGCGTGATGTATGTGCTGGATGAACCCAGCATCGGCCTGCACCAGCGCGACAACGAGCGCCTGCTGAAAACGCTGGTGCACCTGCGCGATCTCGGCAACACCGTAATCGTGGTCGAGCACGATGAAGATGCCATCCGCAGCGCTGACTACGTGGTGGACATCGGCCCTGGTGCTGGCGAACCCGAACTCGCTGACCGGGAAATATCTGAGCGGCGTCGAGAAGATCGAGGTGCCGAAGACCCGTCACGCCGCCGACCCGAAAAAGATGATCGTCATCGAGTCCGCCACCGGCAACAACCTGCAAAACGTCACGGCGCAAATCCCCTGCGGCCTGTTCACCTGCGTGACCGGGGTGAGCGGCAGCGGAAAGTCTTCGCTCATCAACGACACCTTGATGCACTACGCCGCGCGCCAGCTCAATGGTGCGGCGGCGCGCTGGTCGGCGGTGAAGACGATCAAGGGCATGGAGCATCTCGATAAGCTGGTGGACATCGACCAGTCGCCCATCGGCCGCACGCCACGCAGCAACCCAGCCACCTACACGGGTCTGTTCACCCCGATCCGCGAACTGTTCTGCGAAGTGCCGGAATCACGTGCGCGCGGCTACGAGGCCGGGCGTTTCAGCTTCAACGTCAAGGGCGGGCGCTGCGAAACCTGCGAGGGCGATGGCCTGATCAAGGTCGAGATGCACTTTCTGCCCGACGTGTATGTGACCTGCGACACCTGCAAGGGCCGGCGCTACAACCGCGAGACGCTGGAGATCAAATACAAGGGCAAGAGCATCGACGAAGTGCTGGGCCTGACGGTGGAAGCCGCGCACGAGTTCTTCAAGCCCGTGCCCGCACTCGCCAACAAGCTCAAGACCCTGCTTGATGTGGGCCTCTCCTACATCACGCTCGGCCAGAACGCGACCACGCTCAGCGGCGGCGAAGCGCAGCGCATCAAGCTGGCGAAGGAGCTCAGCCGCCGCGACACCGGGCAGACGCTCTACATCCTCGACGAACCCACCACCGGCCTGCACTTCCACGACGTGGCGCAGTTGCTGAAGGTGATCGAGCGCCTGCGCGACCACGGCAATACGCTGGTGGTGATCGAGCACAATCTCGATGTCATCAAACGCGCCGACTGGATCATCGACTTAGGCCCGGAGGGCGGCAGCGGTGGCGGGCGCATCGTGGCGCAGGGCACGCCGGAGCAGGTGGCAACCGTGAAGGGCAGCTACACCGGCCATTTTTTGAAAGCGATGCTCTAGTTTTTTGCTTTGGGCAATGACCGTCGCATCAGTCCTTCTTGGGCCACGCTCGCAATGAGGCGGCCACTGCGGTCGTAGATCTGCCCGCGCGTCATGCCGCGCGCCGCTTGTGCGCTCGGTGAGTCCATGCAGTAGAGCAGCCAGTCATCCACCCGTCCGTCGCGGTGAAACCACAGCGCGTGGTCGAGGCTGGCCACTTGCATGTCTGGTGAGTACCAGCTTTTGCCATGTGGGCGCAGTGCGGTGCCGATCAGGTTGAAATCGCTGGCGTAGGCCAGCAGGCAGCGATGCAGCATCGGGTCATCTGGCAGCGCCTGGCCAATACGAAACCAGATGCATTGACGCGGTAACGTCACCTCCGGCTGGATCGGATTCCACGGATAGACTGGCCGAAAGTCCACCGCCGGATGACGGGTGAGTGAGGCGCGAATGCGCGGGTGTACCTCGCCCGCTTGTGCCAGCCAGTTGTTGATGAGGGTAGTGGTTGAGGCGAGTGCCTCAGGTGGAGGAACGTCCGGCATCTGCGATTGGTGTTCAAGCCCATCTTCTGGTACTTGAAAACTGGCGATCATCGAGAGAATGGGCCGGCCATGCTGAATGGCTTGCACGCGCCGTGCGGTGAAGCTGCCACCGTCTCGGATGCGATCCACCTCATAGACAATCGGTGCAGTCATATCCCCCGGCAGCAGAAAATACGCATGCAGGGAATGCGGGGTGCGGCCCTCTACCGTGCGGCTGGCAGCTACCAGTGCCTGTCCAATGACTTGTCCACCGAATACGCTACGCCCGCCGAGATCACGCGACGGTCCACGAAACAGATTGACTTCGAGCGTCTCGAGGTCAAGCACGCTGACGAGGTCTTGCAGCATCTGAGCCGGGGTTACGGCTGGGCCGCTGTCAGAGGTGTCTGTGGTCATGGCGGTTGAATCGAAAGGTGTGTGGCAGAGCCTCATTATCCGCGACTGCTGGCGTCTCACGCTGCGATTTGCCTGCAAGATTGCGCAGCTGACAAAGGGCAGCAGATCACGCACCATCCAAGCCCGCTCCATATTTGCCTCGTCATGCACTGCCGTGACCAATGTGGCGCCTGCTGTATCGCGCCATCCATTTCTTCGCCCATCCCAGGTATGCCGTATGGCAAGCCGGCTGGCGTGCGCTGTGTGCAGTTGATGGACGATTTTCGCTGCGCCCTTTTTGCTGATCCACGGCGTCCAGCGGTGTGCGCGAGTTTGAAACCCAGCGTCGAGATGTGTGGCACGACCCGCGAGTTTGCGGTGAGCTACCTCGCCCGGTTGGAGGCGCTTACGCGTTGATCAGGGCAGCTAGTATCTTCACGTACCCAAGTCAATCATTCCTGCAGCATTGCCGGAATGCCACAATGCAGCTCCCTAGCGAAGCATGATGAGACGGGCATGAAGAATGTCATTCACAGCGCAGCCTGGCCTATGTGGTGCGTTCTGCTGTTCATTGGCATGGCTTGCGTTCGTGCCGATGCGGCACCGCAGGCGAGTGTGGGGATTGATCACTCGCGCAGCGAAGCCTGCCTGCTGGAGTGCGGCAAAGTGCTGGTAGATTGCGAGCGGCAGCGTCCGCGGGGCGCACACTGTGCTCGTGATTTTCAGATGTGCAGGGGTGATTGTGACCGTGAAAGACAGCATCAGTTGCTGGATGCCAAGCAGCAGCAACGGCGCTTGTGCCACCAGCGTTGCGAGCTATCGACCGCACTTTGTGAGCAAGATGCCGCGCAACAGCAGAAGTTGGAGCACTGCAATGCGGGGGTATCTCAATGTAAAGCGCGTTGCTAGCCACTTGCCGCCAGCAAGCGCGCATTGCCGCCGACCGCTGAGGTGTTCACCGTCAGCGTGCGTTCGGAAATGAAGCGCAGCAGGTAATGCGGCCCGCCGGCCTTGGGGCCGGTGCCGCTCAGGCCTTCGCCGCCAAAGGGCTGCACGCCCACCACCGCGCCGGTCATGCCGCGATTGATGTAGACGTTGCCGACGTGGGCCTTGGCCTGCACCGTGCGCCAGGTGCGCTCGATGCGGCTGTGCACGCCCAGCGTCAGTCCATAGCCCATGGCGTTGATGCCATCGACGAGCGCGTCGAGCTGGTCGGCCTCGTAGCTGAGCACGTGCAGGATCGGCCCGAACTGTTCTTCCTTCAGCGCGGCGAGGCTGTCGATTTCCACCGCCATCGGCGCGATGAAGCTGCCGTGCGCAGTGTCGGCCGTCAGCGTGAGTTCGCCGATGACCTTGCCGGTGGCGCGCATCGCGCTGGCGTGGGCGGCGAGCTTGGCACGGGCGTCTTCGTCGATCACCGGGCCGATGTCGGTGGCGATGAGCGCGGGGTCGCCCACCACCAACTCCTGCATGGCACCGGTGAGCAGATGCTTCACCTTGTCGGCAATCTCGCGCTGCACGCAGAGTACGCGCAGGGCCGAGCAGCGCTGGCCTGCGGAGTAGAAAGCACTGTGGATCGCGTCTTTCACCACCTGCTCCGGCAGGGCGGAGCTGTCGACGATCATCGCGTTCTGGCCGCCGGTTTCGGCAATCAGGGTGGCGATGGGGCCGGGCTTGGCGGCGAGTGTGCGGTTGATCTTCTGCGCCACTTCTACCGAGCCGGTGAAGGCAACGCCCGTGACGTGCTCGGCCACCACCAGCGCGCCGCCGACGCGGCCATCACCAAGGGCGAGTTGCAGTACATCCGTCGGCACCCCGCACTCATGCAGCAGCGTGGTCATGGCGTGGGCGATGAGGTTGGTCTGCTCGGCGGGCTTGGCGATGACGCTGTTGCCGGCCACCAGCGCAGCCGCAATCTGGCCGACGAAGATGGCGAGCGGGAAGTTCCAGGGCGAGATGCAGACGAACACGCCCTTGCCGTGCAGTTGCAGTTCGTTGTGCTCGCCGGTGGGGCCGGGCAGGGTGGTGGGCGCACTCATCAGGCGGCGCACTTGGGCGGCGTAATAGCGCAAAAAGTCCACGGCTTCGCGCACTTCGGCGTTGGCATCGCCCAGCGTCTTGCCCGCTTCTTTGATGAGCAGATTCAGGAAAGGCGTTGGCGCTGCTTCGAGGCGATCCGCCGCGCGTTCGAGCGCCGCAGCGCGGCTGTCGGCGGGTGTGGCGTTCCAGCGCGGTTGCGCCGTACGAGCGGCGCTGACGACTTCGGAGATTTGCGCGAGTGCCAGAGCCTGCCACTCGCCAAGCACGTCTTGGCGGTTGGCCGGGTTGGTGATGCGTTGCGCGCCATCCGCGCCACCGTCATTCCCGCGCAGGCGGGAATCCGGGTTTGTGGTGCTTGCCAGCAAGGACAAACAGATGCCTGGGTTCCCGCCTTCGCGGGAACGAGCAGCCTCTTTATCGAGAGACGCCGCCAGCGCGACCAGCTCCGGCTCGCTGCTGAGAAAGAGGCCCGATGAGTTGCGCCGCTCGGCCCCATACAGTTCTGCGGGCAGCGGCAGTTGCGGGTTCACCTTCACGCTCATCGCGCGCACGGCGGCGATGGGGTCGGCGACCAGGGCTTCCGGCGGCGTGTTCTCGTCGAAGATACGGTTGACGAAGCTGGTGTTGGCGCCGTTTTCCAGCAGGCGACGCACGAGGTAGGGCAGCAGGTCTTCGTGGCTGCCCACGGGTGAGTAGACGCGGCAGGGGATGGGCAGATCCTGCTTGACGATTTCATACAGCGCCTCGCCCATGCCATGCAGGCGCTGGAACTCAAACCCTTCGTCATTGCCCGCATAGGCGCGCACCTGTGCGACGGTGTGGGCGTTGTGGGTGGCGAGCATGGGGTAGAACACATCGCGGCGCGCGATCAGCCGGCGCGCGCAGGCGAGGTAGGCGACATCGGTGTTGGCCTTGCGGGTGAACACGGGATAGCCGCTCAGGCCCTGCTCCTGCGAGCGCTTCACTTCGGTGTCCCAGTACGCGCCCTTGACCAGTCGCACAGCGAGTTTCCTGCCAACCTGCTGGGCGAGGGCTTCGAGCCACTCGATGACGGCCAAGCCGCGCTTCTGAAAGGCCTGCACAGCCAGACCAAAGCCCTCGTAGCCTGCGAGGCTGGCATCAGCAAACACGAGTTCGATCACATCGAGCGAGAGTTCGAGTCGATCCGCTTCTTCCGCGTCGATGGTGATGCCAATGCCTTCGAGCTTGGCCTGCTGCGCCAGTGCCAGCACCTTCGGCGTCAGCTCTGCCAGCACGCGCTCACGCTTTGCCAGCTCGTAGCGCGGGTGCAGTGCGCTGAGCTTCACCGAGATATTCGGGCGACCATAAATGGCTGCGGCGGCGAACACTGCATCGGCGCGCACGGCAGCACCGATGGCCGCAATCGCATTCTGATAGGCCTTGAAGTAGCGCTCGGCATCGGCCCCCGTGAGTGCGGCCTCGCCCAGCATGTCGTAGCTGTGCAGATAGGCGCGGTGCGCCTTGCTGCGGGCGTTTTTCAAGGCTTCGTTGATCGTCCGCCCCATGACGAACTGCGAGCCCATCAGCTTCATCGCCTGCCGCACGGCGAGCTGGATCACCGGCTCGGTGCTCTTGGCCACCAGCTTGTTGATCGCGCTCTTGAAGCTCGACGTGGTTTCGGGGGCGAGCTTGACGATCTTGCCGGTCAGCATCAGGCCCCAGGTGCCGGCGTTGACGAACAGCGAGTCGCTCTTGCCGAAGTGTGATTCCCAATCGGCATCGCCAAGCTTGTCGGCGATCAGCTTGTCGGCAGTGGCGTCATCGGGGATGCGCAGCAGCGCTTCGGCCAGGCACATCAGCAGCACGCCTTCTTCGCTGCTCAAATCGTACTGCTGCATGAAGGCATCGAGCGGCGACTGCTCGCTTTTCAGCTGACGTACCCGCGTCACCCAGTCGGCGGCCTGACGCACGACGAGGGCGGCGTGCTCGGTGGGCAGTGCAGCCAGCGCCAGGCACTTGTTAATCAGTGCAGTCTCGTCAGCGAGATAGAGCGCAGAGATGGCCGTGCGCAGGCTGGAGCGGGCAGGCGGCGGGGAGGCGAACACGTAGGCGGTCATGGCGGGCAACAGTCAGAGCAATGCCGCGCAGTTTACTGCTGCGCCTGAGCCGCCAGCTGATTGAGTGCGTCGCCAGTGATGCGGTAGATCGTCCATTCGTCCTGCGCCTTGGCACCGAGCGATTCGTAGAAGGCGATGGCGGGCGCGTTCCAGTCCAGCACGCTCCATTCGAAGCGGCCGCAACCGCGCGCGGCGGCGAGCTGTGCCAGATGCGCAAGCAGGGCCTTGCCGACGCCATGGCCGCGCGCTTCGGGCCGCACGAACAGATCTTCCAGATACAGGCCGGGCTTGGCGAGAAAGGTGGAGTAGTTGTGGAAGAACAGCGCGAAGCCAACAGCAGCGCCGTCGAGTTCGGCGATCACGCACTCCGCCTGTGGCTTGTCGCCGAACAGGCTCTGCGCGATGGCCCCGGTCGTGACGTGGCACTCGTGCAGCAGCTTTTCGTACTCGGCCAGCTCGCGGATGAGGGTGGCGATGAGAGCGGCATCGTTAGCAAGGGCAGGGCGAATGGTGGTGGTCATGGCGGCAGTGCGTGAGAAGATGCGCGCGAACTTACCGCAGTCGCTTGCTGTCCCAAGCACCAACGCCCACTTCTCTTGAAACCCGCAATGGCTCTCAAACCAATTCTTGCGCTCAGCCTGTTGTTGCTGGCTTCTGCCGCCAATGCCGAAAGCCTGCTGCAACCCAAGGGCAAGGCCGATGCCTTGCTACCGGTCGATCAGGCCTTTCAGTTTGAGGGGGCCCGCAGCAAGGGCAAGGCCATCGCGCTCGACTGGACGATTGCACCCGGCTACTACCTCTACGGCCACATGTTCAAGGTGACGGTCGATGCGCCCGCAGGTGCCGCAGCCCCGACGCTGCAACTGCCCAAGGGCGAGGCCAAACACGATGCGGAGTTTGGCGATGTCACCGTCCATCGCGGCGTGCTGTCGGTGCCGCTTGGCTTCACCACGCGGCCGCGCACGCTGCGGGTGCAGTACCAGGGCTGTGCGGACATTGGCGTGTGCTATCCGCCGCAGACGCGCATCGTCGCCGTCAAATGAGCGGATTTTCGAGACAGGCCGCATTGGTTGCGGCGATTGCCTTCGCGGCCGGTGCCGCCGGGTTCTGGACCGCGCGCTGGATGCCGCAGGCCGAAGTGGCTGCGCCGCAGCCCGCAGTGACTGCCGCACTGGAAGGCCAGCAAGCCCCCGTCCTGCGCCTGCCGGACACCACCGGCAAGCCGCGCACGCTCAAGGACTGGCCAGGCAAGTGGTTGCTGGTGAACTTCTGGGCCACCTGGTGCGCGCCCTGCATGCATGAGATCCCGGCCTTTATCGCTACCCAGGCCAAGTACGAAAAAGCCAATCTGCAAGTGCTGGGTGTAGCGATGGACGACGTGGATGCGGTGCGCACGCTGATGCAGGACAAGGGTTTCAACTACCCCTCACTAGTCGGTGACGAACAAGTGCAGATCATCATGGAGCAATTTGGCAACACGCTCGGCGCCTTGCCCTACACGGTGCTGATCTCGCCAGATGGCGTGATTCGCACCATGGAACTCGGTGGTGTCGATGCCCTCAAGCTTGATCAACTGATGCAGCGATTTCTGCCGCTCTAGCGCGCAGCGCCCGTATTCATTGGGTTTGTTTTCATCGTCCTGCAACTTGCCTGCATTAGGGGTGCATCTGCGCGCATTTGCAAAGCTCAAAGCGGCTGGTGCAGACTCGCCGCACTGATAGTCACCGGCATTACTGCGTGAGCCACCTGTTGCTGCTCAACGGCCCCAACCTCAACCTGCTCGGCACTCGCGAGCCGGGGTTGTATGGCAGCGCCACGCTGGCCGAGCTTGAGGCCAAGCTGGTCGCCGAAGCCCAGACGCTGGGCCACCAGCTGTCGGTGTTCCAGTCCAATCACGAGGGCGCGTTAGTGGATCGCATCCAGCAGGCGCGCACCGAAGGCGTGGCAGGCATCATCATCAACGCCGGGGCTTTTACCCACACCAGCATCGCCATCCGCGATGCGCTGCTGGGCGTGGCGCTGCCGTATGTCGAAGTGCATCTTTCCAACGTCTACGCACGCGAGCCGTTCCGGCATCACTCTTACCTGTCGGACAAGGCCATTGGTGTGATCGTTGGCTTTGGCCCCAAGGGCTACGCCTTAAGCTTGCTGGCTCTGCACGAACACCTCGCCGCCAGTTCTCCCTAATCCCGCATCCCCATCGGCTGCCGACATCGTATCGGCGGTCTGTTCCACAGGAGTCCCTCATGGATTTGCGCAAGATCAAGACCCTCATCGACCTCGTTCAAGAGTCCGGAATCGCCGAACTGGAAGTGAAAGAGGGCGAGGAAAGCGTGCGCATCAGCCGCTTTCCCACCGGCGGGGCGACCCAGCAGGTGCTGTTGCCGCCAATGCCCATGCAGGCGGCGGCTGCCCCTGTGTCAGCTGCCTTGCCTGCTGCGTCCGTGACATCTGCAGAGCCTGCCGCAGCTGCCAAGCCCAGCGGCCATACCGTCAAGTCGCCGATGGTCGGCACCTTCTACCGCACGCCCTCGCCAGGTGCGAAGGCCTTTGTGGAAGTGGGCCAGACGGTGAAGGCCGGCCAGGTGCTGTGCATCATCGAGGCGATGAAGATGCTCAACCAGATCGAGTGCGACAAGAACGGCGTGATC